>CAJHYA010000297.1_pt1 | contig 11808 bp, 13 predicted proteins | sample 9198611 | NCBI WGS metagenome assembly CAJHYA01 (sample SAMEA7708353, study PRJEB35096) | sediment metagenome | biome: marine neritic benthic zone biome [ENVO:01000025]; feature: sediment [ENVO:00002007]; material: shallow marine sediment [ENVO:03000034] sea grass bed [ENVO_01000059] ... | reverse complement strand
TGATCAATTTTGAATTAAAAACGGATGCCCTAAAGGATTATGAAACGGTCTTTAGGAAGTACAACCGACTTTTGCGAACGAAGCTAAAGGAGAAAAGCGTCATAAACTATCTTACTTCGCATGATGATGGGTCGCCCTTTGACAAAGACAGGGAAAGAGGCTATTACGCCGCCAATATACTGCTGCTTACACCAGGAGCTTCTCAAATCTACTATGGGGATGAATCTGACCGGGACCTGACCATTGAAGGGGCCGAAGGCGATGCTACATTGCGCTCTTTTATGAATTGGGCTGAAATCGACAGCCTCCCCGAAACACAAAAATTACTTGAGCATTGGCAGAAGCTAGGGAAATTCCGGAGCAACCATCCAGCCGTTGGCGCCGGTCGCCATAAGCGTTTGGCCAAATCCCCCTATGTCTTCAGTCGAAGTTACACCAAAGGAGAATATCGGGATAAGGTCGTTATCGGACTTGATCTCCCCAAGGGTAAAAAGTCGTTATGGGTAAAAGGTTTTTTCGGAAATGGCACCAAATTGTTTGATACCTATTCCGGTACCCCCGTAGAAGTGCTAAACGGAAAGGTTACCCTGGAAAATGATTATGATATAGCCCTTCTGGAGTTGGCCGACTAAGTACCCGTTCGAATATTAGGTTCGGGAATGTAATCCTATCCGGTTCCCTTCGGTATCCTTTATCAGGGCCATAAAACCATATTCTCCGCCAATAGCGGTCTTTGGCCGCATTACCTCACCCCCAGCCGCCTCTACCCGTGCTAATTCCTCATCTAAATCCCTGCAGGAAAAATAAATCAGGATACCAGCAAAATCACTCGGGCTGTACATCTCGTGTTTTACCAGTGACCCCGAAATACCTTTTACGCTTTCCTCATAAGGAAACCAGCCCATTATCAATCCACCCAGATCGTGGATGGAGATTTGGATCTGGAACACCTCTTCATAAAATTTCCTGGCGCGGTCCATATCCGTTACCGGTATTTCAAACCAGCCTATCATGTTATGGTCCATTTTTCAGTTATTTACTTTCCAATCTTGCTTTCAAACTACTAAGTCCTTCCTCAAAGTCCTTACCCACAGCCTTATCCATATTCATAAATAACATCAGGATACTCATGGGAAATTTGTTTTTGCCGCTAAATCCCCAGGTTACTTTTGTACTCCCTTGTCCTATCTCGTCTACATTGAGATAGCAATCAGAGCTAGATTTCCAGGGCTTGAAAAATCGTAGTTCTCCTTCGATTCTTTCCCCTTCGATAATTTTTGTGATTTCTTGTTCTCCTTCCCCAACGTCCTTATTCCCATTCCAGTAGCTGATAGCGCCTACTTCTCCGTCCGTTCCCGTGAATTTATGTTCCATATTCGGGTCCTTTTTCTCCCAGGGAGACCATTCACGTTGTTTTTCCAGAAACCTAAGATACTCGAACACCTCATTTTTGGGTTTGTCAATGCTAACCGTCCTGAAGACGTTGTACGATTTAGGGGCTATTGCGGCCAGAAAAAATACCAGCACCACAATCCCCAGCAGGATATACAATAGTGTTTCCATATTGAGTTAATTGATTGGTTCTCTCTAAGATAAGTAATTTACAATTGCCTTTTGTAGCGGTCCAGAATATCCTCTACCTGCTTGATGGACTTTTTAGTCCAGTCGAGCCGCTTTTCGAACTTTTCTGCTTCACTAAGTCTCCACGGCAGCTCTGTTTTACGCAATTTTGTAGAAAGCTGCTGCAGGATAATGGCAGCAGCTACGGAGATATTTAGACTCTCGGTAAAACCTACCATTGGAATTTTGATGGTTTCATCCGCTTCGCGAAAGACCTCCTCACTAAGCCCTTCTTTCTCGGTTCCAAAGAACAATGCCAGGGGTGAATCGAATTTATATTCATCCAGCAAGCAGGACTCGGCATGCGGTGAGGTAGCGACAATTTTGTATCCCTTTTCCCGCAACCCTTTGATGCAACTCATACTGTCTGCATAAGTATAAGCATCTACCCACTGTTCGGCACCCAACGCAATGTTCTTGTCCAGGCGCTTGCCATACCTGGCTTCAATTAAATGGCAGTCCTGTATTCCAAAAACCTCACAGCTTCGTATAACTGCACTGCTGTTATGCATCTGAAACACATCCTCCAGTGCTACGGTAATATAGCGTGTGCGAAGTTCGAGGATGTCAATAAACCGCTGCCTCCTTTGGGGGGTAATAAAGGTTTCCAAATAGCGCAGCAAGTCCAGATCACTCATCAATCTAAGATAATAAAAACGTAACTTTAACTGAGAAGTATTTGGTATGCCTGAAAAGATCGTAGTATTAACCGGGGCAGGCATGAGCGCCGATAGCGGACTAAAAACGTTCCGTGATGAAGATGGCCTTTGGGAGGGTCATGACGTCATGCAAGTAGCCTCCCCATATGGGTTTGCCAAAAACCCGGATCTGGTGCTTGAATTTTACAACCAGCGCAGGCGGCAATTGCTTCAGGCCTCTCCCAACAAAGGACATGAGGCCCTGGCTACTCTGGAATCCCATTATGAAGTAACCATCATTACCCAAAATGTAGACGACCTGCATGAACGGGCAGGGAGTACTGAAGTTATTCACCTGCATGGGGAATTATTTAAGGTACGCAGTACGGGGAATCCTCATTTGGTACTCGACTGGAAGGAAGATATAATAATGGGAACCAAATGCCCTGAGGGCCATCAACTCCGTCCGCATATAGTTTGGTTTGGGGAAGAAGTGCCACTTCTGCCCCTGGCGGCAAATATTACCTCAACCGCAGATATTCTTCTGGTTATTGGTACAAGTCTGCAGGTATATCCTGCTGCAAGCCTTATACATTATTCCCCTCAGGGCATACCCGTATACCTGGTTGATCCCAAACCGACACTTTCTGCCGGGGATATTCCCAACCTCAGGGTGCTTTCCAAAACAGCAGCTGAAGGCGTACCTACTCTGGTCGCTGACCTAATTCGAAAAGCAGTCTAGTTTTTTCAGCCCATTCGATCAGGGCTTCCCGTTGCGCATCCGTGAGTTTGGCTTCTTCATGGGTCCAGGTGTACTCATTGAGCGGCATTTCCTGTTTTTCCATTACTTCAATAACTTCTTCCAGTTTATGGTCCTTCTTTTTGGTATCGTAACTGGCCCAATTAGAAAAATTTAAATGGCCTTTTCCGTGATCTATATGGTCTGCCAGCCAATATGACACCGGGGCAATGTTGTTGTACCAGGGGTAAATGGTATTATTGCTATGGCAGTCGTAGCAGGCCTGCTTCAGGACCATGCGGACCTCCTTCGGGGGATTGGTCTCTGTTAAAAAGGTGCCGAGGTGGTCACTTGTATCAGTATTCTTTTCAGGACGGTAAAACTGCATCCCGATAAGAATTATCAACAAGGCAAGGGCTATTTTTTTTATTATTTTCATACTAGGTTGTTTGTGGTCGAAATTACAAATTTGTGTCAGATTTTAAATTAATTGAATTCCTTAAAAATGTTGACGGCACCCTGGAATCCAGGACCAAAATGGCTTCCTTTATTTTGGAAAACCCGCGCGAAATATCTTCACTACTTAGGATTGCCTTTTTGGATGAAGATCCCCTGTCCAGTAAAGCCTGCTGGGTTCTGGAAGTGTTGGCCAGAGAACATCTCGATTTAATATTGCCTCACCTGACCCTTTTTATGGGCAATCTCGACAAGATCACTTTAGATAGCTCTGTAAGGCCGATGGCCAAAATATGCGAAAGTTTGACTCTGGCGTATTTTCACGAGAAAGATCCACAAGTATTAGCCCACTTAACGGAAGTGCATCTGGAGCAAATGGCTACGGTTTGTTTCGACTGGCTCATAAGCGATCAAAAAGTTGCACCACAGGCCTATGCGATGAGCTGTTTGTATCATTTAGGGAGCAAATTTCCATGGATCCACCCGGAACTGAGGCAGGTATTGGAATTAAATTACCCGAAGAGAAGTGCTGCTTATCAGGCACGGGCCAGGCAGGTATTGCAAATGCTCCCAAAAGCCTTATAAACCTTTTATATCGGGGTAAATGCATTCCATAGCAATGGGATATTGAGTATCTTTGCTTTTTTATTTTACGAAACTAATTACGTATCCCATGTCGTTGTCCAAACTCAATGCCATTTCCCCGGTTGACGGGCGATACCGCGAGAAGACTGAAGCACTTGCACCTTTCTTTTCGGAAGCAGCGCTTATCAAGTACCGGATATTGGTTGAAGTTGAATATTTCATAGCTCTCTGCGAGCTGCCTTTGCCCCAGCTGTCAGGATTTGATGCCAAGGACTTTCACCAGCTCAGAGAATTCTATCTGAACTTTGAACAGGAAGATGCCGAGACGATCAAGGATATCGAAAAGATCACCAATCATGATGTTAAAGCCGTAGAGTATTTCATCAAGGAGAGAATGGATGAGATGGGCCTTCAGGATTACAAGGAATTCGTTCATTTTGGACTCACCTCACAAGACATAAACAACACAGCCATTCCATATGCCCTTAAGGCTGCAATGAATGATGTGTATGTTCCCCTGTACACCCAGGTACTGGAAAAACTTGAAAAACTTAGTGCAGACTGGAAAGCCATCCCCATGCTGGCCAGGACACATGGTCAGCCTGCCTCCCCTACCCGCCTGGGTAAGGAGATACAGGTATTTGTAGCCCGACTCAAGGAACAGTTCAACCTTTTGAATGATATTCCCAGTGCCGCAAAATTCGGAGGGGCAACCGGGAATTTCAATGCTCACCAGGTAGCGTACCCGGAAGTAGACTGGAAAGCCTTTGGAAAACAATTTGTACAGGACAAACTGGGGTTACATCATTCTTTTCCAACAACCCAGATAGAGCATTACGATCATATGGCCGCCCTTTTCGATAATCTGAAAAGGATCAATACCATCCTCATAGACCTGGATCGCGATATCTGGACCTATATTTCCATGGATTACTTTAAGCAGAAGATCAAGGAAGGAGAAGTAGGTTCATCGGCCATGCCTCATAAAGTGAATCCCATAGATTTTGAAAATTCAGAAGGAAATCTGGGTATTGCCAATGCACTATTCGAGCATTTATCAGCAAAACTTCCCATTTCCAGATTGCAGCGCGACCTTACGGACAGTACGGTACTCCGCAACATTGGAGTTCCTTTTGGGCATACCCTGATCGGATTCAATGCCGCATTGAAGGGGTTGGAAAAGCTGATCTTAAACGAAGATAAGATCCGGGCAGACCTGGATCAGAACTGGGCTGTGGTTGCTGAGGCTTTACAGACTATACTCCGGAGAGAGGGGTATCCAAAACCCTATGAAGCCCTCAAAGGTTTAACCCGAACCAATGCGGATATCAGTCAGGAAACCATTGCTGAATTTGTGGCCGGCCTGGATGTCAGTGAGGAAGTCAAAAAAGAGATGATGGCCATTAGTCCGGAATCCTATACAGGGATTTGATCTTTCCATAAAAAAATCCCACTACTGTATAAGCAATGGGATTTTTATGGTGGTTTTGATTAATGCCTAACCTTTCAGAAACTTGCCGATATCGCCTAAAGCGTCCTCGTTATAGTCTGATTTCTGAATCGCCTTCATCAATTGCATGATGTAAGCCGGATTCATATCGTCTCCGAGCACCCGAATGAGTGCAAAGCCTTTGTCATCACTACTTCCATAGATCACTACCTCATCGATAGCATCGTCTTCACCCAGGTACTTGATAACCCCTTTGCCGTATTCGGAATTGAGCTTCATAAGCTCTTTGTAATCCTTATTTTTCAATATGGCATTCACCTTGGCCTTTTCAACGGTATACTCCTCTGTATTGGCCGAGGTCTTTTTAAAGGCAAGCATATTTAGCTTCCTCAGGGACTGCAATGCTTTACGCTGGGTTTCATCAAGGTTGGCCTCCTCCAGATTCAGGATACTGGTAGGCAGGTCCAGGGATATGAAATTCGGATTTTCCGAATTGTCCACATAATACTCCTGCAGACTTTGGGTTGAGGAGCACCCTGCTATCAGTAGCGTGCCTATCAAGACCGTCATGGTGATTAAAATCTTTTTCATCTTCTGTTGGTTTATGGATGATCAGGATTCCGTGAGGTAGCATCTCCAATGGATACTACCTCCGGAATTTCCTTTTTATAATTACTTGTTCTTCTTTTCTGCCTTGTTCAACTCCTCAGGGAGATCCATTTTCTTAGTCAGGGAACCAATCTTAGTAAGGTCAATATCCCCGGTAAGGGTTAGCAGTACGGTTTCAATCTGCCGGTCGTTTACCTCCATGTCGATATTCTTCATACCGGTTACAAACATGAGGAGTTCACTCACATGGTCATCATCCTTACCCTTTTTAATGTAGAATTTCACATTGGCATCCTTGTCTTTGACGCGCATCAATTCTTCAAGGGAGGACGACCTCAGATATTTGTCAACAGTAGCCTGCATATCGGCAGAAACTGATTTGTCTTCGGTCACAAACACCTTAAGTCCGCTGAGACTTTGGGCGATATCCATAAATTCCCTGGCTTCAGGGTCATCAACATCAACATCCATTTTAACCAGCAGGTTAAACATGTTTTTGTTGATTATCACGGAACTCACGTTGTCCAGGTCTTCAAATTTGTCAAAGATGGATTGTGAAAATCCCGTCAGGGGCAACAATGCCATTACGGCAATTAATACTAATTTTTTCATCACTGATCGCTTTTTAATTGTTTTTGTAAATTTTTTGTTTCGCTGTTTCAAATTCATTCAAATAAGCCACTTTTTGGGTACCACGGTCCAAATTCTGGGCCAGCAGACTTAAAGCCTTCCTGGTTTCCTGGTAGGCATATTCTGCTTCTTTTTGTTCCTGGTATTCATTACCAAAGAACAGACCAAATGCAATCACGGCTACCGCGGCAACGGAAATCCACTGATAAATATATCTTCTGGTTTTTAGGGAAACCTGCCGGGTGAAACGCTCTTCCTTGGCTGCGGAGAAATAAGTGAACATTGGGGCATACTGTTCGAGATGAGCTGCTACCTCTTCCCTGGTAAAGTATTCCTTCAGTTCCTTTTCTTCGGCCGATGTGGTGGTGGCCTCAAAGTATTTCTCCAGTAATTTTTCTATTCTATCCGATTCCATAACGATGCTTTTCTAATAATTTTTCTCTAACTGCCTTTCGGGCTCTGGAAAGGGTTACCCGTACTGCGGTGGGCTTCATTTCCAGTAATTCAGCAATTTCATCATAGTCGTACTCCTCAACATCTCGCAACTGCAGGACCATCTTCTGTTGTTCAGGCAGTTCCTCCATAATTCGCTCGACCCAGCTAACACTGTCTTTCGCTTCAATCTGCTTTTGCAAAGAAGCCGAACCATCTTCATAATTGCTGTGGACCAGTTTTAAGTTACTTGACTGTCGAGATTTCAACCTGTCCAGGCAAAAATTCTTGGTCATGGTCATGGCAAAAGCCTCTACATTCTTGTAACCGCCCATTGCCTTCTTATTGTTCCACAATTTCATCAGTATTTCCTGTGTAGCGTCCTCAGCCTCTTCGGAGGAGACCAGTAGTCTTTTTGCCAGGCGGAACAGTTTGTCCTTAAAAGGCATGACTACATTTAGGAATTCTGATTGCGTCATTGTTGGTTGCTGTATTGCTGTAGATACCATTTACGGTGTGTTACACAAGGAAGACGAAGTACACCGAATTTTGTTACAAAAAATTTTTTTTTACTGTAGATGTAAGTATTTTAGGTTGTTATTAACTAGCACTCTGCGGCTAAATTCAGACCTTTACCTTCTTTTAAAGATAATGAATTTGGTAGTGTTTTAGGCTGCTGAGTTGTTATACTAATACGTGCACAAAAAATTGAACAAATGAAAAAGTACTTTTTACCCCTACTGGTACTAGGGGTCCTGGTGTTTGGATGCAGCAAGAATGATGATGATGGTGGCTTTACAGGTGCCGGAGATCTTGACACCCAAAATTTTATGTGGCAGGCGATGAATCTGTGGTACTTCTGGCAGGCAGAAGTCCCCAATCTGGCCGATGACCGCTTTAGTTCTGACGTGGAATACACAGAATTCCTGGGTTCAGAAACAGACCCCGCTGATTTTTTTGACAGTAAATTACGGTTTGTACAGGATCGTTTTAGTTTTTACAGTGATGACTATGTAGAACTAACCCAGAACCTGGCCGGGATCTCCCGTAGCAATGGTCTTGAGTTTGGTCTGACTTATTTTGATGATAATAACAACGACCAGCTAGACGCCGCTGAGCAAATCTATGGATACGTTCGTTATATTATCCTGGGCTCGAATGCCGCTACTGCAGATATATCCCGAGGCGAACTGTTTACCGGCGTTGATGGGCAGCAGCTCAATGGTGGTAACTATCAGGAGCTTTTATTCGGAGAAAATGCCAGCTATACCCTCAATATGGCCGATATTATTGAAGGTGACCTCGTCCCCAATGACAAAGAGGTTCCCCTCACCAAGGAGGAAGGATTGGTTGAAAATCCGGTCTTTATCGCCAAGACTTTTGAAGTTATGGGCACCAAGATCGGTTACCTGATGTACAATGGCTTCACCAATGAGTTCGATGAAGACCTGAACGAGGCTTTCGGTCAGCTGAAAAACGAGGGAGCTACAGAACTGGTTCTGGATCTGCGTTATAATTCCGGAGGTTCAGTCAATTCCTCACGTTTATTGTCCAGTATGATCTATGGAACTAACACCAATGATTTATACCTCAGGCAACGTTGGAATCCCAAGATCCAGGCGATCTTCGACCCGGGAGACCTTGAAGACTATTTTGCGGATAGAACGAATGCCGGATCAATATTAAACACCTTAAATCTGAATACGGTCTATATCCTGACTACCAGGTCCACAGCGTCTGCCAGTGAATTGGTAATCAATGGTTTAGATCCCTATATCAATGTAGTCCAGGTAGGAAGCACTACAAGGGGCAAAAATGAATTTTCCCTGACTATGGTGGATGATCCCGACCGGGAAGGAGCTCCTTACATTTACACCCCTTCAAGGGAAAACCAAATCAATCCCAACAACCGCTGGGCCATACAACCCCTGGTGGGAAGAAATGAAAATGCTCAGGGATTTTCTGACTACACAGCCGGCTTCACACCCGAAATTGAGTTGTTTGAAGATATTGAAAATCTGGGTATCCTGGGAGATATCAATGAACCTCTGCTCGCCAGAGCCATTCAGGAAATCACAGGGATGAGCGGTCGACGTGACTTCAGCGTCAGAACGCCGGTTAAATTGTTGACCAGTTCCAAAATGTTCAGCCCCATGAAAGATAATATGGTACTGGATAAACCCATTAATCTAAAATTCAATTCCAGATAAACTAGCAAAGCCCCTATTTAAGGGGCTTTTTAAAAACTTAACTGGAACCCAACGGACAGATTCCGCCCCCTGGTATTAAATCCAATAACTTCAACAAAGTCCGCATTGCCGATATTCTCTGCCAACAAATGTACTTTGAGGCGGTTTTGTATTATCTCATGTGAAAGATAAACTCCCAGCAGGGAGAAGGGCTCCAATTTGAGGTCGGCAAAACTGTTAAAATCGGTATCCAGGCGTTTCCCGGTATATCCATATGATATGGACGCATACGTCCCTGGATTAAAACGATACCCCAGGTTCATATTCAACTTGTGTTTTGGGATCCGTATGGCGTTATCCCCCTTTCGCTCTGTAAACGTATAGTTGGCGTTGATCTCCCATTGCTCGATGGGTTGCCAATGCCACTCAAACTCAAGTCCGGATACCTTTATATCACTACTGGCATTGAAGTACTGAAACGTGCTGTTATTAAAAATAACCGCATTCTCTTCCCTTCTGTTGAAATACACCAAACTTGCCCGCATCTTGCCTTCCCAAACCCTTTCCACACCTGCTTCCAGGGTGCGGTTCGTCTCAGGTTGTAAAACCGGATTAGCACCAAACTCCCCGAAAAGCTGGGTCAGAGAAGGTACTATGAAGGCTGTGCTATATGAAAAAATGCCTTTCAGGTATCCGCTCTTCATTTTCCAGGAATACGACGGATTCAGGTTGTACACCCAATGGTTCCCGTATTCAGAATGAATATTCATCCGGACTCCTGAATTGAGGTTCAAGCCCTTGCCTGAAAGAAATACCAGGTTGAAATAGGGATCAAATTGGGTGGTTCGTGCGGTATTGGCAAATTTTGTTTGGTCCCTGCCATAATTAAGGCCCAAAACTGTAAACAGTCTGTCACCCATTGTATAGCGGTTGAACACATCCAGGATGAAATTATCTCCCTTAAACTCAGAAGGGAAAGCACTGATGTTTTCAGAATCATAGGCCGTGAATGCAGCATTTAGGTTAATATTTCCTCCAGGATAATCCAATGCTCCTGATACCCCGGCCCTTTGCTGCAGACTGACAAACTGGTAGGGTGCATCGACAAATCCAAAGGATTCGTCATAATCATTACGCAATCTACGCTCCTGTCCATAAACAGAAAGCGAGAAAGACTCGTTCGGACGATAACCCATTCGCACCTCTGTCTGGGTACGGGAAAATGGGTCCTCCTCCATAGTTGTTGTGGATAGTGAAGAGAGCCCGTTGGAATAATCGTTGGTGACTGCCATGGAATAGGTAAATGCTTGCAGTGTACCGCCGATTTGGGCACTATTTCTAAAGCTGGCTAAACGATAATTTTGGTCCGCAGCAGTCTGATTTGTACCCATTTGCGACAGGAATGTTGCCGCTATGGCTTTGTCTGCACTTTTCTTTGTTTTGATATTGATCACTGCTGTAGCGGCATTGGTGCCATATAAGGTACTTGTAGCCCCTTTGATAATTTCAATGGATTCAATATTGGTTGTGGAAAGAGACCGGAGGTCATACTCCTGTGAAAACGAAGACGGGTCGGAGACCCGAACTCCGTCAAGTAGCACCAGAACCTGCCGCCCGCGACCCCCACGGGCATATACCCCAAGAATTTCCCCCTGCCGGCTGCGACTGCCACCAATTTCTATTCCGCTAAATTGATTAAGAAGCTTGGCAATGGGTACCCCCTGGTTACGCTCCAGCACTTCGGCGCCTATGCTTATAACCATTTTGCCTGAGTTTTCACGCTTTAATTCAAAACGTGAGTCGCTCACAACGACCTCATCGAGTTGCTGAACCAACAGGGAATCTGACTTCTCCTGGGAATATCCTGAGATCGATACACACAATAAAGTGAGTATCCCTATGGATATAGGTTTCATTTAGTTAATTGATTATGGTTGTTAACTACTGGCACTTACAATCCTAACCTTATCCCGAGACACGGATTGTTGATAAATTACGGCAGGTCTCCTGACTTGCGTCCTGCCTTTGCCCTTCCCGTTCTTAAAACAGTGGTAAGAAGATAAAACAGGCATCACCTTAGGGTGACTAAGCTCACAGTTGCGGGTACAGTTTCAGCATTTGAAACGCCAAATCGATTATGAATGGCCTTAATTCCAGCACTGAATTCCCTCTTAACCCGGAAGTCCCAATGGGCTCCAGGACCGCAATTCTGATCGCAAAGTAATAAATAAATGATCCATGGGACGTCTTAATTTGTGCTATTTTTGAAGCATTCCAAAACAACTGCCTTGAGACCCTTTATTCTGCTATTTGCCTTTATTCTCTGTTTCTCCTGCAAAGAAAAGAATTCAATCCTCCCAAAACAGCCGAAAAAAGCGAATACAGAAATCCGTTATGCAAAGGGATTTCAGATAGAACAGAGGACTGAAGGAGTCACCGTAATTACGGTGAATTCTCCAT
>CAJHYA010000279.1_pt1 | contig 11821 bp, 13 predicted proteins | sample 9198611 | NCBI WGS metagenome assembly CAJHYA01 (sample SAMEA7708353, study PRJEB35096) | sediment metagenome | biome: marine neritic benthic zone biome [ENVO:01000025]; feature: sediment [ENVO:00002007]; material: shallow marine sediment [ENVO:03000034] sea grass bed [ENVO_01000059] ... | reverse complement strand
CATCGAGGACTAATTCTCAATAAAGCTACGAACGCAATTATTGATGGTGATAGGGTTCGTTCCTCAGGATACTAAAACCCCGGTAAAGCTGTTCCACAAAGAACAGGCGTACCATCTGGTGGGAAAAAGTCATTTTTGAAAGGCTGATCTTGCCCTGAGCCCTCTGGACTACTGCAGAATCAAATCCGTAGGCACCCCCAACTACAAAGACCAGCTGTTTACCCCCACGGTTGAGTTGTTCCTGAAGAAATCCGGAGAATTCCATGGAGCTGTATTGCTTTCCGTTTTCATCCAAGAGAAAGACGGTATCTCGCTCCTTAATACGCTCCAGAATGGCATTCCCTTCCATCTGCTTTAGCTTCAATTCAGGAAGATTTTTTGGTTTTTTTATGTCGGGTACAACCTCAATCTCAAATGGCAGGTACCTGTTTACCCGCTTAACATATTCATCAATTAGGTCAAGCAGCGCCCTGTTATGGGTTTTACCTACAACCAGTAGTTTTATCTTCATATTCCAAAGGTAAAATATTCCCTAGCTTTCGGATATTTCCTTGGCCAATGTTTTAGTAATTTAGCATCATAGCTCATCTTCATGATATCGAGAGAACAGTTTCAAAAGGAAATCGATCTTATTATTAAAAACGCTATCCGGGAGGACGTAGGTGACGGAGACCACAGTTCCCTGGCCTGTATTCCCGAGAATGCCAAAGGAAAGGCCAAATTACTGGTCAAGGACACGGGTATCATCGCCGGAGTGGACTTTGCCCGGCAGGTATTTTCTTATGTCGATCCGGAACTGGAAATGGATATCCGAATTGAAGATGGCGCAAAGGTGAATTTCGGGGATATTGCTTTTTATATTGAAGGATCATCCCGAAGTATCCTGAAAGCGGAACGACTTGTTTTAAATGCTATGCAGCGTATGAGCGCTATCGCAACGAAAACCAGGATTTTTGCAGACTTGCTGGAAGGAACCCAAACCCGCATTCTGGATACACGGAAAACCACTCCGGGTATCCGGGCCCTGGAAAAGTGGGCTGTAAAAATTGGAGGAGGTGAAAACCACCGGTTTGCGCTTTATGATATGATCATGCTGAAGGACAATCACATTGACTTTGCTGGAGGCATTGCTGAAGCGATACGAAAAACGCGGAGGTATCTGGAAGAGAAGCAAAAGGATTTGAAGATTATTGTGGAGGCCCGTAATCTGAATGAGGTGCAGGAAATTCTGGCAGAAGAAGGCGTGCATCGCATCCTGCTTGACAATTTCTCATATGAAGACTCACGTAAGGCGGTTAAGATGATAGGGGACAAATGCGAAACGGAATCTTCAGGTGGAATCAATGAAAACACAATTACACATTATGCGGCTTGCGGGGTGGACTATATTTCCTCTGGGGCTCTTACCCACTCAGTTTATAACAAGGACCTCAGTTTAAAAGCGGTATAGATGTCATTAGAAATTGAACAACGTCTGAGCAAAATTCCCGTGATAAATGGTCTGGTTCGTGTTTTGAAGTCGGTGCGTTTTTCGGCCCTGGAAGGACTTTCCCTTTACGATATCATTGAGATGTATATCATCGGGATTATTCAGGGAACCTTATCGGCCCGGGCCAGTTCCATTGCTTTTAGTTTATTTCTTGCCCTTTTTCCACTCTTGATATTTCTCATTACCCTTGTGCCTTTTATAATTCCATATCTGAGTATCGGAAATGAAAATTTTGACACCCAGTTCTTGCTTTTCTTAGAGTCTTTCCTGCCTTCTGCTACAAGCGATTACTTTGGTGATATCTATCAGCAGATCAAGGGACAGAAAAGAGGAGGATTGTTATCTTCTACGTTCCTCTTATCCATATTTCTGATGGCGAATGGCGTCAATGCTATTTTTGGAGGCTTTGAGACCTCTTACCACATTGAACTCACCCGGAATTTTTTCAAGCAGTATGTCTACGCACTAATGGTGGGTTTGATTTTATCCATCCTTTTGATCTTGGGTGCCGTGGCTTTTGTATATGTAGATCTCTACATATTGGAATACCTAAGTGTTTGGGCAGCTAAAACACGGGGATACGATCTTACTCAGAATCACATTCTTGGCGCCAAGGTGGGTAAGTTCGTCTTTTTCACCGTCCTCTCTTATTTTACGACGGCAACCTTGTATTATTTTGGTACCGCTGAGGGAAAAAAGGCCAAATTTTTTTCCTACGGGGCCCTGATGACGACCTTGCTATTTCTCCTCACTTCGTATCTGTTTGGGGTTTATATTGATAAAATTGCCCGGTATAACGAATTATACGGAGCATTGGGAGGGCTATTAATCCTTATGATCTACATCTGGCTGAATTCGATCATTCTGCTCCTGGGATTTGAATTGAATGCAACCTTGAATTATTTGCACAAAAGCCTGGGCAGGAAATGATCGGCTTTGAAATCGGGTAATTCAGGTTTCATGATTTTATCAAGTTCCCGAACTGATTTAGCCAGAATTGCAAAAAATATATGACTGAGGCGTACTACATGGATGTGATCCTGCCGATTCCCCTGGAACGGTTTTTCACCTATTCCCTGACGGAAGCGGAAGCGGCAATGCTGCTACCCGGAATCCGTGTGGCCGTCCCGTTTGGAAAAACCAAACTATACACGGCTTTGGTTTACCGGATCCATCAAACGCCTCCTGAGGTGTATGAAGCCAAACCCCTGCATCAGATCCTGGACGAGGAGCCTGTAGTTTCCCCCCTGCAACTTAAACATTGGGAATGGATAGCGTCTTATTACATGTGCACCTTAGGGGAAGTTTTTCGCGCGGCATTGCCTCGTCCCCTGTTGCTGGAGAGCGAAACGCTTATCCTGCGAAACCCCGATACTGAGGTTGATGAACAAGCCCTGTCTGATGATGAATTCGTGATCTATGAGGCCCTGCAACATCAGGATGCCCTCCGGATAAAGGATGTGATGGATATTACGGGCAGAAAGACAATTTTGCCTATAATCAATGCCCTGTTGGGTAAAGCGGTAATTAAGGTCAAGGAGACCCTTGACGAACAGTATAAGCCAAAAATGGTTCGCTATGTGGACCTGCATGAGCAATTTGGAACGGAAAAGGCACTTTCAGACTTATTGGATTCGTTAGCGCGCGCTCCCAGGCAGTACGAAGTTGTTTTAAAACTTTTCCAACTAAAGGCTGGCGCTGAAAAACCTGTAAAGGCCAAAGCTCTGGAACTGGAGAGCGGGGCATCTTCTGCCATTCTGAAAGCCCTGATCAAAAAAGGTGTTCTTACCGAACATTACCAGCGGACAGACCGGGTAACCTTTAGCGGAGATACCCCCATTGTCCCCAAATCCCTTAACGAATACCAGGAAAAAGCCCTGGCCAGCATACGCGAGAATTTTAAGCGAGACAAGGTGATGTTATTACATGGGGTAACCTCTTCGGGAAAAACCGAGCTCTATGTGAATCTGGTGGAGGAGGAATTGAAAAGGGGCAAGCAGGTGTTGTATCTCCTGCCGGAAATCGCCCTTACCACGCAATTGATTGCCAGGCTGCAAAAGTATTTCGGCGAACAATTATCGGTTTACCATTCCCGTTACAATCCCCAGGAACGGGTGGAGGTTTGGAATAACGTCTTGCATAATAATTCCAAGGCCCAACTGGTGGTAGGGGCAAGGTCAGCCTTGTTTTTACCTTTTCAGGAACTGGGCCTGGTGATCATTGACGAAGAACACGAGACCTCTTACAAACAGTTCGATCCGGCACCCCGGTATCACGCCCGAGATGCTGCTGTGGTCCTGGGTACACTGCATGGCAGCAAGGTGCTCCTTGGATCTGCAACCCCCAGCCTGGAAAGTTTCCACAATGCGCAAACAGGGAAGTATGGTTATGCCCGCATAACGCGCAGGTATGGGAATGTTCTGATGCCTGAGATTGAATTGGTGGATATCAAGGATAAGATCAGGAGAAAACGCATGCAGGGACATTTTTCGGATCGGTTGGTGGCAGAGATCGCTGAAACTCTGGCAGAAAAAGAACAGGTGATCTTATTCCAGAATCGCCGGGGATATGCACCTGTTTTGGAATGCAAGACCTGTGGGCATACTCCGCAATGCCCGAACTGTGATGTGAGCCTGACCTATCACAGGCAAAAGAATCAGTTGCGCTGTCATTACTGCGGGCATTACACCCCCTTGCACACCTCCTGTGAGGCATGTGGGAGTTTTAGCCTGGATACCAAGGGATTTGGAACAGAACAGGTGGAGCAAGAGCTTAAGGAGCTTTTCCCGGAAGCTGCCGTGGGCAGAATGGACCTGGACACGACGCGTGGAAAACACGCCTACCAGAAGATCATTTCTTCCTTTGAGGACCAGAAAATCGATATTCTGGTTGGCACCCAAATGGTAACCAAGGGATTGGACTTCAGGCACGTTAATTTGGTGGGCATTATGAATGCCGATGCCTTGCTCAACTTTCCGGATTTCAGAGCTCATGAACGGAGCTTCCAAATGCTGACCCAGGTAGCCGGACGCGCAGGTCGTACGCAAAAACGCGGGAAGGTCATTGTGCAGACCTACAACCCTTATCATCAGATATTAAAGCAGGTTTCTACCGGGGATTATGAGGGGATGTATCACGAACAGTGCTATGAACGGGAACAATTTCAATATCCTCCCTCATATCGGATCATCAAAATTACCCTGAAACACAAAGATTTCAACAAGCTTAATGAAGCTTCTTCCTGGTTCGGACAAGCCTTACGATCGGCATTTACATTTCCCGTTCTGGGACCAGAATTCCCACCGATTGCTCGCATTCGCAATCAGTATCTGAAAAACATCCTGGTTAAAATCCCCAGGGAGTACAGCCTGACCAAAACGAAAAATGGCATTAAAAGAATCGAACGATCCTTTAATGCCATTGCCCCGTACCGTGGGGTACGTATAATATACAATGTCGATTTCTTCTGATCAGAAGTTACTCAGTGCTTCTGCCAATTCTGTTTTCTTATTCCTGCTCAATGGAATAGAACGTCCGCTAACCTCCACATTCTTACTGTTGAATTTCTCGATCTTTTCAAGATTAACAATATAAGATTTATGGATCCTGAGGAACTTATCCGCTGGAAGCTGTTTTTCAAAAGCCTTCATGGTGGAAAGAATCACAATATTGGCCTCATCCGTCACCAATTTGATATAATCACCAAGTGCTTCAATCCACTTAATATCGTTCAGGATCACTTTACGCTTTTTCAGGTTACTTTTAACGAAAATGTGCTCTTCGTCCTCATTAACCTGGTGCATTTGCTCATACTTGGTAACCGCCCGCTTAACCGATGCGTCAAAACGCGCCATAGTAATCGGTTTGTGAAGGTAATCGGTAACATCGTAGTCAAAAGCTTTCAGCGCATAATCCGGCTTTCCGGTAATCAGGATAACTTGTGGTGGATTTTCCAGGGATTCCAGGAGGTCAAAACCACTGATAATGGGCATTTCGACATCCAGGAAAATAAGATCAATTTCATTGTTCTTGATCCCATTTTTAGCTTCAATAGCATTGCTGTAATCTGCTACAAGCGTTAGGTTGGGATGATTGTTAACTAATTTTGCAACTGCCATACGTTGCATAGAGGAATCATCGACAACGATACTTCTAAGTTTCATAAATGGTTGATTTGTGGGGTTAAATCATCGACAAATTACTGAAAAAACACGTTTAACAACAACAAAAGTTGTAAACAATGTTCAGAATATCGTGAAAATGGCGATGACCATACATTTTTGCGTTTTTCGGTTAAGTTCTGATTTAAAGATTTATATGCATTAACGAAGAATTTTTTGTTTTCTTGTGCTTGCGCCTATTTTTTATTACTTTTGCGCTCCTTAAATAACAACATATATGAATCATTACGAAACTGTTTTCATTTTAAATCCCGTTCTATCTGATACGCAGATAGAGGAAACAGTAAAGAAATTTGAAGATTTCTTGAAAAAGCAAGGCGCCAAAATGGTGGTCAAGGAAAATTGGGGGCTGAAAAAGCTTGCGTATCCCATTCAGAACAAAAAAAGTGGTTTTTACCATTTGTTTGAATTCGCCGCTCCCGGAGAGGCAATCAATCCTTATGAGCAGGAATTCAGGAGAGACGAACGCGTAATGCGTTTCTTAACTGTTAAGCTCGACAAACACGCGATAGCCTGGGCGGAAAAACGCAGGGATAAATTAAACATCAAAGCGTAAAGGATGGCAACATTACAACAACAAGCAAAAGGTAAAAAAGACGGGGAGATTCGTTATCTGACTCCGCTTAACATTGAGACAAGCAAGCAAAAGAAATATTGCAGGTTTAAAAAGTCTGGAATCAAGTATATCGATTACAAGGATCCGGATTTCCTTATGAAACTGGTCAATGAGCAAGGGAAATTATTACCCAGAAGGCTCACGGGTACTTCTCTGAAGTATCAGCGGAAAGTAGCGCAGGCCGTGAAAAGAGCGCGCCATCTGGCACTAATGCCTTATGTAGGAGACCTGTTAAAGTAAAAGCGAAGGATCATGGAACTTATATTAAAAGAAGACGTTCAAAACCTAGGGTTTAAGGACGACCTGGTAAAAGTGAAGAATGGTTACGGAAGGAACTACCTGATCCCAAATGGTTTGGCTCAGTTGGCAACCCCTTCAGCTAAAAAGGTACTTGCCGAGAACCTGAAGCAGAAAGCTCATAAGGAAAAGGAATTGGTTGATGCGGCCAACAAGACCGCAGCTGCCCTGAAAGATCTTGAAATTAAAATTACGGCAAAGGCCGGAGCCGGAGACAAGCTTTTCGGATCGGTCAGTAATATTGATCTGGCAGCCGCTCTTGAAAAAGAAGGCCACGAGATCGACCGTAAATTCATAAGCATTAAAGGGGGCACTATCAAAAGGGTAGGTCCTTATGATGCGCAGATCAGACTGCACCGCGAAGTGATCGTTGATTTCCCCTTTGAGGTGGTAGCTGAAAACAAATAATTACTTCAATTACGAATTGAAAAGAGCCATGTAATCATGGCTCTTTTTTGTTAACCCAGATATTGAAAGCATTATTATCTTGTAACATGAAATACGCAAGACTTACCCAGGAACAGTTAGAGGAAATGCATCAGGAATTTATAAATTTCCTCGCTACGCAATCCATTACTGCTGATGAATGGGAAACATTAAAAGCGGACAAGCCAGAGGTAGCAGAGCAGGAACTGGACGTTTTTAGCGATTTGGTTTGGGAAGGGGTTCTGAGCAAAGTAGCTTACCTGGAAAATATTTCTGAACAGCACATGCACCTGTTCCACCTGGCGGAAAAGGAGATGAAGCTATTGTCTGTAAAAGTGAATAATCCTGAAGTGGATCTGACCACAACGGAAGGATTTGCCTGGTTCAAGAAATATTGGCAATCCGATTTTGTAGAATACCTTGCCGCTTCCAAGGCATATACTGAAGATAAAAACCGCGATAAGTTTGCCCTTATTAAACAAGGGGCCGTGATCACCAGGGGGGATTTGTACCGCTGGTTTGAAAAGATCATTGGCGAATAATATATTAGAGTAGTCCGGGTAGCAGCAATCTTTTATCTTTGCATCATATTTATTACCCATGCCACAAAAACCAGCTATTCCCAAAGGCACACGCGATTTTAACCCGCGCGAGGTAGTCCGACGCCAATATATCATCAATACCATAAAAAAACAGTTTACGGCCTATGGTTTTTTGCCCATCGAGACCCCAGCCATGGAGAATTATGATACCCTGATGGGTAAGTATGGGGAAGAAGGAGACCGGCTGATTTTCAAGATCCTGAATTCAGGGGATTTTATCAGTAAGGTGGATGATGTGACCTACAGTTCCAAGAATTCCAGATCGCTTACCCCAAAAATATCTGATAAGGCACTGCGCTATGATCTCACCGTGCCCTTCGCCCGTTATGTGGTTATGCATCAGAATGAAATCGATTTCCCTTTTAAAAGGTACCAGGTGCAGCCTGTTTGGCGTGCCGACCGACCGCAGAAAGGACGTTTCAGGGAGTTTTATCAATGCGATGCTGATGTGGTGGGCCCGAAGTCGCTCTGGCAGGAAATTGAATTCATCCAATTGTACGACGCGGTTTTTAGCGACCTGGGTATTGAAGGCGTATGCCTCAAACTGAATAACCGTAAAGTGCTGTCTGGTATCGCGGAAGTAATTGGTGCCAAACAGCAACTTATAAGTTTTACCGTTGCCCTGGATAAACTGGATAAAATCGGACAGGAAGGGGTGATAAAGGAAATGCGGGAAAAAGGAATCTCAGACCAGGCCATAGAAAAGGCCAGGCCACTGTTTGCGCTCGCAGGGAATTCTCAGGACCAGCTTGAGCAGTTAAGGCTGTTGCTGGCAGAAAGTGAAGTTGGATTGGATGGGGTTGATGAATTGGCGTTTATCCTGGATACTCTGGATGAATTGGGCTTGGGAGGAATACAGGTTGAGATAGATGTAACCCTGGCCAGAGGACTTAACTATTACACCGGTGCGATAATGGAGGTTGCAGCCCCGGAAGGAGTTTCCATGGGATCAATTGGTGGAGGTGGTCGCTATGACGACCTTACCGGCATCTTTGGACTAAAGGACGTTAGCGGGGTGGGTATCTCATTTGGTTTGGACCGAATTTATCTGGTAATGGAGGAACTGGGATTGTTCCCTGAGGCACTGGACCAGCCGCTGGATGTTTTGTGTATTAACTTTGGAGAGCAGGAGGCCCTGGCTGCCTTTAAACTAATAAAGAAATTGCGCAAACTTGGATTAAAGACCGAACTGTACCCCCAGAACAGTAAGATGCAGAAACAGATGAAATATGCCAATAACCGTAATGTACCCTATGTGATCCTTATTGGAGCACAGGAACTGCAGAATGGTGTTTTCGTAGTAAAGGATATGCAGGCTGGTTCTCAGACTTCCTATCCTTTAGACCAGCCTGAGGCCTTCACCGGTACCATTCTGTAAACGGTCCTGTATCGCCCGTATAATAGCTTTGTAATAGGAGGCTTTGTGCGGTACGTAAGCTTCGGGACGTGCAAGCCCCCAAACTTCTTCGGCAAAAGTGGTCAGCGGCATTAATTTTAAGTCCAACACCTCGCTATCCTGCTTCCGCAGATCTGAAAACGGCACCTCGAGAAGGCAGATAAAGGTGTTGTGAAATTCTTTGTCGACCAGATCTTCCCGATGCTCCTGAACAGATTTGAATTGCCCGATGTGGATTAGCTGATCTGCCGCAATTTCAAGCCCGATCTCTTCTTCAATTTCCCGTAAGGCTGCATCCAGTACTTCCTCTCCGGCCGATATATGGCCTGCCACCGAAACATCCCAAAGCCTTGGGAACGTCTCTTTGTTTTCTCCCCTTTGCTGAAGCAGCACCCGGCCATCCCGGGTAAAAAACCAGATGTGCACGGTAGGGTGGAACAACCCTTTTTTGTGCGCCTCTGATTTGGCAACCACTATTCCGGTATGCTGTCCTTCATCATCCAATATGTCCACATACTCTTTCATCTAATAACCGTATGTCTGGCAACTACATTTGGAAGCCTTTGACCGCCTTTAGTCGAAATAACTAAAGGATTCCCCGGGTTTAATGGTCAGGAGGGTTTCATAGATTAGTCGTATGACATTTTCCACATCTTCCTGCTGTACCATTTCCACCGTAGTATGCATATACCTTAGTGGTAAGGAGATCAAGGCTGAAGCAACACCACCATTGCTGTAGGCAAAGGCGTCTGTATCCGTACCTGTGGAACGTGATGAGGCCAATCGCTGGAAGGGGATATCATTGGCTTCGGCAGTTTCGATAATACGTTCCCGGAATTTATTCTGTACTGCAGGTGCGTAGGAGATCACAGGTCCGGCTCCAATTTCTGTATGCCCTTGTTTTTTCTTACTGATCATGGGCGTAGTGGTATCGTGGCATACATCAGTAATAATCGCTGCATTGGGTTTCAGGGTCTGGGTTATCATCTCGGCACCGCGCAGCCCGATCTCTTCCTGTACGGAATTTGTGATATATAATCCGAAGGGAAGCTTTATGTTGTTTTCATGCAGCAGACGCGCCACTTCGGCAATCATAAAGCCGCCGGCACGGTTATCGATGGCCCTGCATACAAATTTATTTTTGTTGAGGACCTGGAATTCGTCCGGATAGGTAATCACGCAACCTACATGAACGCCCATGGCTTCCACTTCCGCTTTGTCTTTTGCCCCGACATCTATAAAAATGTTGTCCAATTTTGGTGGCTCTTCCTTGCTGCGGTCCCTGGTGTGTATGGCCGGCCAGCCGAAAAGTCCCTTAACAATTCCTTTTTTGGTATGAATATTGACCCATTTAGAAGGTGCTATTTGATGGTCACTACCTCCATTGCGGATCACATAAATTATCCCTTCGTCTGTAATATAATTGACGTACCAGGCGATCTCATCGGAATGGCCCTCAATAACAACCTTATAATCCGCTTCAGGATTGATGACGCCAACAGCTGTGCCATAGGTATCTGTGATGAAGGTGTCTACATATGGTTTGAGGTAATCCATCCAGATTTTTTGCCCTTCCCACTCGTAGCCTGTGGGGGAAGCGTTGTTCAGATAGCGTTCAAAGAAATCAAGGGATTTGTCGGTAATAATATTTGTTTTGCTCATGCGTTTTTCCTTTACCTGCAAACTTAAGAATATTCACTTTTATTTAGTAAAGGCTTTTGTGGTTTATGCGTAATTTTGAAAATACTGAAAAAGGAAGTTGAAGATGATAAAGCGGTTGACGTTTTTGGCAATATTTTGTGCACCTATCCTGGGGTTTGCTCAGGTGCCCGAACAGCAGTTGGATTCGGTGGCAGAACGCTTGATCATCGTGGAAGGAGATTCCATTTTCAGAAGTTCCATAGCGCTGGATGAGGTTTATATTTTTGGCAAGCTGGAATTCGCCAATTACAAGGAGAAGCTTCGTTATTACATTCTCAGGAGGAAAACAATAAAGGTATACCCCTATGCCAAGCTGGCTTCAGAACGTTTTGTTAGTTTGAATGAACGACTGGAAAACATCAAGTCCAAACGAAAGCGTAAAAGATACACCAAGAAGGTACAGAAATATATTGAGGGAGAATTTTCAGAGGAACTGAAAAAACTCACCCGTACGGAGGGCCAAATATTGGTCAAGCTCATATACCGGCAAACAGGCACTACGGCATTCGATCTGGTGAAGGAGCTCAGAAGTGGCTGGCGTGCTTTCTGGTACAATACCACAGCCAAAATGTTCAAGATCAATATTAAGGAAGAATTCCATCCGGAGCTGGTGCATGAGGATTACCTTATTGAAGACATCCTGCAGCGCGCTTTTGCTGCCAATCGGCTGGAACGACAGGCGTCAGTACTCGACTATGATTACGCCTCACTGACGAACAAATGGGTCAAAGGGGAGAAGGAAAAAAAATAGTTGCACGGTTCCTGGAAATCAATTATCTTTAGTAGCCTTTTTTTTCTTGATTTTCTTTCAAGAATCTCGTTTCGAGAAGGTTAAAATTCTGGGCTTAAAATATTCTTAAAAATACTTGGATTTTTATTTTTAATTGAAAAAAGTCCTCTATATTTGCAGCCGCTTTGCGAGGGATGGGGACGAGATGTGTTCTTATTTAGTAGTAAGGTTAGAATAAAAAAGTTCATTGAAATATTGGCAGAGAAGCGTTTTTTTCTTTGTTCTGTTCTTAAGGGATGGGATGGGGGAAGAAGCAAAAAGAATTATTTCCAAAACAATGAGGAATAAAGGGGCAGGATCTGGATTATAGATTTGTTGTAGGT
>CAJHYA010000031.1_pt1 | contig 11888 bp, 9 predicted proteins | sample 9198611 | NCBI WGS metagenome assembly CAJHYA01 (sample SAMEA7708353, study PRJEB35096) | sediment metagenome | biome: marine neritic benthic zone biome [ENVO:01000025]; feature: sediment [ENVO:00002007]; material: shallow marine sediment [ENVO:03000034] sea grass bed [ENVO_01000059] ... | reverse complement strand
CGATCAAATGTTAGTCTCATCCCGTGCTGCAATTCCATGAATTTACCCTGATGGTATGCCAGTTGCCCGTTCACCCAGGTATGGGAAACCTCAGCCGTAAAAGAATGTCCCTCAAAGGGCGACCAGCCGCATTTATAAGCAATATTATCACCATTCACGGTCCAGGGATTATTCAGGTTAACGGCTACCAGATCAGCAAAATACCCTTCCCGAATAAACCCTCTTTCCTGAACCTGGAACAAACGTGCCGGATTGTGACACATCTTTTCCACGATCTTTTCAAGGCTGATTATCCCCTGATGATATTTATCCAGCATGGCTGGTAAGGCATGCTGTACCAAGGGACCCCCTGAAGGCGCTTTGGTATACACCTGCTGTTTTTCTTCAAGCGTATGAGGAGCGTGGTCTGTTGCCACTATATCAATACGGTCGTCTAACAAGGCCTTCCACAGCTGTTCGCGATCAGCAGCGGTCTTCACTGCTGGATTCCATTTGATCAGTGTCCCTTTTTCGGCATAGTCAGTATCGCTGAACCAAAGATGATGGATGCAAACCTCGGCGGTTATTTGCTTGTCTTCCAGAGGAACCTCATTGGTGAAAAGTGAGGTTTCCACACCTGTAGAAACATGAAAAACATGTAAGCGGGCACCCGTCTCCTTCGCCAGCGCAATAGCCCTGGAAGAACTGAGGAAACAAGCCTGTTCACTGCGAATCAACGGATGATATTGCACAGGAATATCCTCACCATACTCTTCCTGATAGGCTTGTAGGTTCCTTCTTATGGTAGTTTCATCTTCACAGTGAGCCGATATCACCAATTCCGTATTTCGGAATATGCTTTCCAATACCTGTTCGTCATCCACCAGCATATTCCCGGTAGAAGATCCAAGGAATAGTTTCACCCCAGAGCACGCTTTTTTATCCAGTCTTTTTAATTCTTCCAGGTTGTCGTTGGTCCCCCCAAATAAAAAGGAATAGTTAGCTGAGGATCTTCCGGCAGCCATCCCAAATTTCTCCTCCAGCTTTTCAAGGGTTGTGGTCTGAGGCATGGTGTTGGGTTGCTCCATGTAAGAGGTAATCCCACCTGCAACCGCGGCCCGGCTCTCCGTTGCGATATCTCCCTTGTGGGTTAGGCCCGGCTCGCGAAAATGCACCTGATCATCTATGATACCAGGCAATAGCAGGTTTCCTTCAAGGTCAATGACTTTATGGTCTTCGGCAGGGATACCTGCGCTGATCTTCTCAATGCGGTTTCCTTTGATCAGAAGATCGGCCTGATATTGCCTTCCTTCATTAACAATTAATGCGTTCTTGATCAAGGTACTTGTCATAACTAAAATCCGTTTTTGTTGAAAAGGCTCCTGAACTTCATGCTGATTACCCCAAATACGGCTTCCCAGATGATAGAAGAACTCATTTTAGATTTGCCTTTTTCCCGGTCGGTAAAAATAATGGACACTTCTTCAATTTTGAATCCTTTTAAGTAGGCTCTGAATTTCATTTCAATCTGAAAGGCATAGCCGATGAATTTGACGCGGTCCAGAGGGATTTCCTCTAAAACCTTCCTCCTGTAACACACAAAGCCTGCGGTGGGGTCATGCACCTTCATTCCCGTTATCAGTTTTACGTAGAAAGAAGCTCCGTAAGAGAGTAAGACCCGATACAGGGGCCAATTCACAACATTCACACCGCGCTTATATCGCGACCCGACTGTCACATCTGCACCATTTAAACAAGCCCGGTAGAGACGTGGAAGGTCTGAAGGCCGGTGGGAAAAGTCCGCATCCATTTCAAATATATACTCATATTCCCGGGCAAGCGCCCATTTAAAACCATGGATATAGGCTACTCCTAATCCGGATTTATCTTCCCGTTCCTCCAAATAAAGCCTGTCGCTGAATTCTTCCTGCAGGGCTTTAACCACCTTGGCGGTGCCATCCGGCGAATTGTCGTCCACCACCAGGACATGGAAATCTTTGTTCAGTTCAAATACTGCTCTAATGATAGCCTCAATGTTTTCAATTTCATTGTAGGTAGGAATTATCACTATGCTATCTGACATTGGCCCTGATTAATTTTAGCAAAAATACTACTTTAAAGGATGTCTGCCTTTACACCTCACATTTAAAAGGGGGATACGAATAGCATTCTCCATCTTCTTCGTAATTTTGGCAGGAAGCATTCGATCGCATGAGACGAAACCTGCCAAAGTTATTTCTTCTTTTTCTGGGAGCAGTCCTTGTTGTCAATTTGATTCAGGCCTATATTACCCCTTTAATTTTTGATGAATCTTATTACTGGTATTACGCCCAGAACCTGGCGTGGGGATATTTTGATCATCCCCCCATGGTAGCCGGGTTGATCAAAATGGGAAGCTGGCTATTTGATGGGGAACTGGGTGTGCGCCTTTTAAGTTGTTTTCTTGCCATAGGCACCCCTGTACTCATCTGGGACTGTATTGATCATCAGGACAAGACTCGTTTTGTACCGCATTTTTTTGTCCTTCTCTTTTCCATGACCCTCTTTCATGCATATGGATTTTTTATGCTGCCGGATACGCCCCTGTTATTTTTTTCTGCCTTGTTTCTCTGGTTATACAAACGATTTCTGGATAAACCTGGAATATTGTGGACACTTGCACTGGGCTTATCCATGGCCGCACTAATGTACAGCAAGTACCACGCCGTTCTGGTTATTCTTTTTGTGTTGATTTCTAATTTCCGTCTGGTGTTAAATCCATATGCCTGGCTGGCTGTGGCAGTATCTCTGGCAGCCTACTTCCCGCATCTCTACTGGTTGTATGAACATGATTTCATATCCATAAACTACCACTTGTTTGAACGTCCGAACAGAGCTTATGAATTCGGGGATTTCACGCTTGGATACTTTCTTAATCTCGTCGTGCTATTTGGTTTTACCTTTCCCTGGATATATCTGGCCCTGTTTAAAACCAAAAGTAAGGACCCGTTTACCCGTGCCCTGGTATTTCTCAGCTATGGCATTCTGCTTTTCTTTCTGGTTTCCAGCCTGCAAAGACGCGTACAAACACAATGGCTTATCGTAGTGTGTATCCCCATGGCCCTACTGGCTTATACCTATATCCTTGACAATGTCCAGGCAAGAAAATGGATATGGCGAACCGGTTTATTCAATATTGCCCTGTTGTTGTTTTTGCGAATAGGCCTGGTCCATGAACCTTTTTTCCCCGTTGTCTATGAAACACATGGCAATAAAGAGTGGGTCGCAGAATTAAAGGATAAAGCAGGAGGCATCCCGGTTATTTTTGAGAATTCATATAGAAATGCATCCATGTACGGATTTTATTCAGGGACACCATCCTTTACCCTGAATAACATCATGTTCCGAAAAAACCAATACTCCATAGACAATTCTGAAGCTGCTTTTCAGGGTAAAAAGATAGTCTACATCAGCCGGTATCGTACCAGTGGCGATTTTAGCTATCAAAATGCCAAGGGAACCGTCTATTACGGGACCTTTATGGAAAACTTCGAATCCTACCGCAAATTAAAATGCCTGGTAACTGAAACTGCTGATTTCACTATTGGCAGTGCTATTCAGCTTAAGGTTTTCAATCCCTATCCGGAAGATATCCCGCTTGAAAAAATCAGGTTTGGGGTAACCTACCTGAATGTCTATAAACAGGTACAGGAAACCCTGCCGATTTCGGTTAGCCCGAGCACTAAAAATCAGTCATATTTAGTCTCAAGAGACACCACCTATTTTACATTCAAAAGACCTGAATCCAGCAAAGAAGGGCCTGCCTATTTAAAAGTAAGTCTTTCAGAAAATGGATTATATTGGGGATTAAACGGTAATAATGTAAAGATCAATTAATGGAGCCCGCCTACAGAACTATTACATCCTATGATTGGGTTACCCTGGTTATATTCAGCAGCCTGGTGTTGCTGGTTATAGCAAAGATCTTATTTGCCAGCCGATTTATGAACTTCATAATCCTGCCTTTCAATAGTAAGTACATCTTTATGTACAACAAAAAAGACCGACTGATACATGGTTTTCATTTGTTTATGACGGCCTTTCAAATTTTGAATTTCTCCCTGTACCTGTTTTGGGTGCTAAGCATCCTTGAGGGTCAGAATAGCAGCCTTTCTCCTCTGTTTTTTTTGATGATACTGGGGCTGATGGTGGGATTTGTAATACTCAAAATATTATTGCAACTGGGCAATGCCCTGGTGTTCGATAACTACAGAACGATCTCAGAATTTATTTTTAAAAAACTCTCCTACCTGAACTACAGTAGCGGAATAATGTTCCTTTCCAATGTGATCTTTGCCTATATCAGTCCGGGATCGGAGACTGTTGTTTACGTAAGTATATTCTTAATACTGACGGTCAACATGATTGGCTGGGTTACCCTGATTAAAAGCCGTCAAAAATTCATTACTGCCTACTTTTTCTATTTTATTTTGTACCTTTGCGCTCTCGAAATTGCCCCCTTTGTGATCATTGCTAAATATCTAAATGCATAAGGTAAATGAAAGTAAAAACAATTTTAGTTTCACAGCCAGAACCTAAAATGGAGAATTCTCCATACCTGCGTCTCATTGAAAAAGAAAAAGTAAAGGTCGATTTCAGGCCCTTTATCCATGTCGAAGGTGTAGATGCCAAAGGTGTGCGTCAGCAGAAGATAGATCTCAATGATTACACGGCTATCATACTCACCAGTCGAAACGCAGCAGATCATTTCTTCCGGATTGCCGAGGAGATGCGCTTTAAGGTTCCGGATACCATGAAGTACTTCTGCCAGTCAGAAGCTGTTGCCTACTACCTGCAGAAATACGTGGTTTACCGAAAACGCAAAATTTATGTGGGTAAACGCACCTTCAAGGAATTACTTCCCCTCATAAAAAAATATAAGGACGAACAATTTCTGCTTCCATCATCTGATATGCTCAAAACTTCAATTCCAAAATCACTGGACGAATTGGGCGTTGGCTGGACGCGGGGGATTTTCTACAAAACGGTTATCAGCGATCTGTCGGACTTACGCGATGTGTATTATGATGTACTGGTATTCTTCAGTCCGTCCGGAATCGAATCCCTGATGAAAAATTTCCCGGATTTCGAACAAAACAACACCCGGATTGCTGTGTTTGGCAACTCTACCGTGAAAGCTGCAAACCAGGCAGGGCTGCGGATCGACATAAAAGCGCCTACTCCGGAAACACCTTCCATGACGATGGCACTTCAGAAATACATAACCAGCGTTAACAAAAAATAAGAAATTCCCCGGCCAACACCGGGGATTTTTTTATCTATCCCCTTGATATCCGGACATTTTCAATTTGGTTTGGAGTCAGGCTTTGGCCTTCCAGATACCGTATCCCATAAGGGTCCAGGCAGCGATCAGGCACAATCCGCCAATTGGGGTGACGAAACCAATAGTGCCAAAATCAAATCCTGTAAGCCCATTTGTAGCCAGCAAATAGATGGAGAAAGAAAAGAACAAAACTCCAAATAGCGTCAATACAAAAACCCATTTTTGAAGAAGCTGGGAAATCGATTTAAGTTGTGCTAAAATCAACAAAAAAAGCGCGTGATACATCTGGTATTTCACACCTGTTTCGAAGGTATCCAGCTGAGAAGGATCTAAAAGGCCTTCCAACCCGTGCGCTCCATAAGCCCCAAATACAATAGCGGTAATGCCCATTAAAATTCCAACTATAAAAATTGTTTTGTTCATAACTTCCAGGGTTACTTTCCTTATAAATTTAACAATTTGATACCTTAGCTTTAGCAGTCAAAGATAATCACCTTACCTAACAAAATGAGAAAAATACTGGTCATCGGTGCTGGGAAATCCACAGCCTATCTCATGGATTACTTCCTTGATAAAGCAGGTCCTGAACAACTTGAATTACAGGTAGCAGATTTAACCCTGGAGAACATCCCTTTTTCGGTAAGATCGCACCCTGCATGTACCGCAATGGCCCTGGATATTCTGAATGATACTCAGAGGTCCGCCTGTATTCAGGCAGCTGATATTGTGGTCTCCATGCTCCCCGCCAGATTCCATATCAAGGTAGCAGAAGACTGCCTGGCATTCGGGAAAAACCTGGTCACCGCTTCTTATATCAGCAAGGAGGTCCGCGCGCTGGATGCTGAAGTAAAGAAAAAAGGACTGGTCTTTATGAATGAGATCGGGCTGGACCCGGGAATTGACCATATGAGTGCCATGCAGATCATAAACAATATCCGCGACCAGGGCGGTAAGATCCTCTTATTTGAATCCTTTACCGGAGGTCTGGTCGCTCCCGAAAGCGATGATAATCTCTGGAATTATAAATTTACCTGGAACCCTAGAAATGTTGTCCTGGCCGGGCAAGGAGGCGCTGCCAAATTTATTCAGGAAGGCACTTACAAATATATTCCTTATCACAAGCTATTCAGGAGAACAGAATTCCTGGAGGTCCCGGGTTACGGCAAATTTGAAGCCTATGCCAACCGGGATTCTTTAAATTACCGAGAAGATTACGGCCTGCAGGATGCACTTACCCTATTTCGGGGTACCATGAGGCGGGTTGGATTTTCCAAGGCCTGGAATATGTTCGTGCAACTTGGGATGACAGACGACCAGTATACCCTTGAAAACTCGGAAGGGATGTCTTACCGCGATTTCACCAATCTCTTCCTTCCGTATTCCCCAACGGATTCGGTTGAACTTAAGTTGAGGCATTACCTGAAAATTGACCAGGATGATATTATGTGGGAGAAGCTTGTCGAACTGGAACTTTTTAATCCAAATAAATACTTCAATATCAAAAATGCCACTCCTGCCCAATTGCTGCAAAAAATTCTGGAAGACAGCTGGACATTGCAGGAGGAGGACAAGGATATGATAGTAATGTATCACCAATTTGGCTATGAGTTAAACGGGGCTAAAAAACAAATCGATGCCAATATGGTGGTACTCGGAGAAGACCGTATATACACGGCTATGGCGAAAACAGTGGGACTGCCGGTTGCCATGTGCACCCTGGGTATCCTTAACGGTCAGATCAAAACCCCCGGGGTACAGATCCCTATTCGACATGAAGTGTATAACCCCATCCTGAAGGAGCTATCCAAGTTTGATGTGGTATTCCAGGAATATGAAGTCCCATACCTGGGTTACAATCCGGATACTGTTGCCGGTTAACATTTGTTACAATTATGCTATCTTACCATGATATTTGGTAGTGCATATATGAAATCTCCTAACGAATCCATAAAGATTGATGGCATAGATAAAAGGATCCTAAGACACCTCATGCAGGATGCCCGTAAACCCATCCTGGAAATAGCTCGTGACATTGGTATCTCAGGGGCAGCCATACACCAGCGCCTAAGGAAGCTGGAAAAATCCGGCTTAATTGCAGGATCTAAGTTTGTAATCAATCCGAAAGCTCTGGGCTATCGCACTATGGCCTATATTGGGATATACCTGGACAAGGCTATGAGCAACCCCGTTGCGGTAAAGGCACTGCAGAAAATTCCAGAGGTCCTGGAATGCCATTATACTACGGGCGACTGGTCTATCCTCATAAAAGTGCTATGTAAGGACAATGAACACCTGATGCAGGTCCTTAACACAAAGATTCAGCAAATTGAAGGGGTGTCCAGAACAGAAACCTTTATCTCCCTGGCACAGCAAATAGACCGGCAAATCAGTATCTGAATCCGTCAGAAGTAGAAATTACTATACTTTTCGTTTAGTCCCTGCCTCCAAAAACCTGAAGTCCCCAATATACCAGGGTAGCCAAGGAACCAATAGCCGCAACCAAATATGTACGTGCAGCCCATTTCAGTGCATCCTCTGAGCCTTTGAATTCCTCCTGGGAAACCATGTTCCGGTTACGAAGCCAGGCCAGTGCCCGGTTACTGGCGTCATATTCCACAGGAAGGGTGATGAAACTGAATACAGTGGCAAGACCCATCATAATAAGTCCTGCTACCGCGATATAAAAACCAAAACCTAAGCCAGCTCCTGCTCCTAACAGCAATCCGCCAAATACCACCCACATGGAAAGGCTGGAGGTAACACTGACTACAGGCACCAATTTAGAACGCATGGTGAGCCACTGGTAGGCCGTTGCATGCTGCACAGCATGCCCGCACTCATGTGCCGCTACCGCTGCTGCTGCTGCATTGCGTTGACTGTATACGCCTTCACTCAGGTTTACCGTTTTATTTTGAGGATTATAATGGTCTGTCAGCATGCCCGGTGTTGATACCACCTTTACATCGCGAATACCGTGATCTGCCAACATTTTCTCAGCGATCTCCGCACCGCTCATCCCATTGCGCAAATGCACTTTTGAATAATGATTAAACTTACTTTTAAGCCTGCTGCTTACCAGCCAGCTGATCAATGCTATAGCTCCGATTAATATATAATATGTGCCCATTATGATATGTCGTTTTTATAAAGTTACAATTTACTAAAACAAAAATCCCGCCAAAGGCTGGCGGGACTTCAAACACTGACATATTGTACAACTATGCCATTACAGGTTTCTCCGGAAATATGGTTTTTATTTCTTCATATACAATCTCCCCACCCACGATATTGAGCCCTTTTTGCAGTGCAGGATCTTCCGAACAGGCTCGTTCCCATCCTTTTTCCGCCAGGGAAATCACATAAGAAAGGGTAACATTGGTGAGTGCCAGTGTAGAAGTGTATGGTACCGCCCCGGGCATATTGGCTACGCAGTAATGTACCACATCATCAATGATAAATATTGGATCCTCATGGGTGGTAGGCCTGGAGGTTTCCACGCATCCGCCCTGGTCCACAGCCACATCTACGATGACAGCACCGGGATGCATGGTTTTCAGCATGTCACGGGTAATGAGTTTAGGTGCTTTGGCTCCTTTGATAAGAACACCCCCAACAATAAGGTCATGGGTGCGGATGTGCTTGCGTATATTATATTCATTGGAGTATAGCGTCATCACATGCGGGGGCATGATATCATTTACATGTCGCAATCGCTTCATGTCCACATCCAGTATGGTAACATGGGCTCCCAATCCAGCCGCCATTTTGGCAGCCTGTATGCCTACCGTTCCTGCACCTAATACCAGTACCCTTCCTGGAGGAACACCTGGTACTCCTCCCAGAAGTATCCCTTTCCCTTTAACCGGTTTTTCCAGATACTTGGCTCCCTGTTGGATGGCCATCCGACCTGCAACCTCGGACATTGGCGTGAGCAGGGGAAGCGAACCATCAGTGTCTTCCACGGTTTCATAGGCAATGCAAATGGCCTTACTGTCTATCATGGCCCGGGTCAGGCGTTCACTGGAGGCAAAATGAAAGTAGGTAAAAACCACCTGTCCTTCCTGAATCAGCGGGTATTCCACAGGAGTGGGTTCCTTAACTTTAACGATCATCTCACTACTGGCATAGACCTCTTCGATGGTGTTGAGAATTTGGGCCCCGTATTTTTCGTAGTCCTTATTCGTGAATCCGCTTCCAAGTCCGGCTCCGGATTGCACAAATACGGTGTGACCTTTATGAGTAAGTTCCAGCACACCCCCGGGAGTCATCCCTACCCTGCTTTCATTGTTTTTAATCTCTTTAGGAATCCCTACAATCATTTTGTTCAGTTTTTAAGTTTAGAAGATAAAATTGTTTGATTTATAACAAAAAAACGAAAATAATCGACAAAATGCAGGGGGCTCTGTATAAATATGTACAATTTTTATAAACACACCCCCTTAAAAGTGGGGGTAGTGGATAAAAAAATCATATTTAATGTGAAGTATATAAAGTGTGTATTATGCTTATGTTAGCCCTAAATTCAGATTGGGCAGATCATATCCAGCGGATTTTATCCATAGTAGGGGGTTCCGGAGTTACCCAACAATATTCACGATTTTCCCCGGTACAACAATTACTCTTTTAGGGGTACGACCCTCAAGTTGTGCCTGGGTTTTTTCATGTGCCATAACTGCTTTTTCAATACCATCCTTATCCAGGTCGAGTGGCAATTCCAGGGTAAATCTCATTTTTCCGTTAAATGAAATGGGATATTCCTTGGTGTCTTCAACTAAAAACTGCTGATCAAACACCGGGAAAGCAGCATTGGCTATGGAGGTCTTGTGTCCCAGCTTATGCCACAATTCTTCTGCGATATGCGGGGCATAGGGCGAAATAAGGATCGACAGCGGAGCCAGGATCTCCCTGTTACTGCACTTCAGTGCAGAAAGCTCATTGACACAGATCATAAACGTAGAAACAGAGGTATTAAATGAAAGGTTTTCAATGTCTTCTTCCACTTTTTTAATGGTCTTATGCAAGGTTTTAAGTGCTGCTTTATCCGGGGGGGCATCCTGAACGTAAAAATTCCCTTCCGGTCCGGAATGATAGAGTTTCCACAACTTTTTCAGGAATCCGTATACTCCTGTTATCCCTGCGGTATTCCATGGTTTGGCCTGTTCCAAAGGGCCCAGGAACATTTCGTATAGCCTGAGCGCGTCAGCCCCGTATTCCACACATATTTCGTCCGGGTTAACTACGTTGTACTTGGACTTGGACATTTTCTCGACCTCCCGGCCAACAAGATATTTTCCGTCTTCCAGGACAAATTCGCTTTCTTTAAATTCAGGTCTCCAATTTCGAAATCCTTCAATGTCCAATTCATCCGAGGCATTCACAAGAGAAACATCTGCATGTATTGGGGTTACCTTTTTGTCTTTTATCAGGCCTCTTGAAATCACCCGGTTTGTCTCGTCCTCCCGATACACAAAAGCACTCGTCCCCAGTATCATCCCCTGGTTGACCAGTTTCTGAGCATATTCCTCCACTGGGGCCAGACCGAGATCGAACATGAATTTTTGCCAGAACCTTGAGTACAACAAGTGCCCCGTAGCATGCTCAACACCTCCGATATATAAATCTACATCCCGCCAGTAATTAATGGCTTCCGGGGAATAGATCGCTTCAACATTCAAAGGATCCATGTAACGGTTAAAATACTGGGAACTACCGGCCCATCCCGGCATGGTATTCAATTCAAGCGGGAAAACGGTTGCATGGTCGATCAAATCATTGGAAACTACCCTGGCCCCTTCAACATCCCAGGCCCATACGGAAGCATTTCCCAGGGGAGGATCCCCGGTTTCCGTGGGCAGGTATTTTTCAACCTCCGGGAGGGTGAGCGGCAGGTTTTCTTCGCCAATAATATGCGGCAAGCCATTTTTATAGTAAATCGGGAATGGTTCTCCCCAATAACGCTGACGGCTAAACACCGCATCACGTAAACGATAATTTATCTTGCCTTTACCCTTGCCTATTTTTTCCAGTTCTTCAATTACTTTTCTTGTGGCCTTAACGTAATCCAGGCCATTGAGGAATTCAGAATTTGCAATTTTGGTATTGGCCTTGTCAGCAAATGCAGCTTCAGAGATATCAACCCCTTCAAAAATATTTGGAATGGGAATATTGAAATGCTTCGCAAAATCATAGTCGCGCTGATCCCCGCAAGGAACAGACATTACGGCCCCGGTTCCATATCCCGCCAGCACATAGTCCCCTATCCAAATCGGGATATGTGCGCCGGTAAAAGGATGCACGGCATACGCCCCGGTAAATGCCCCGGTGATTCTTTTAACATCAGACAAACGATCACGCTCGGAACGCTTGGCTGTAGCCTCCACATAATTATCTACTTCTGTCCGTTGCGCTTCCGTAGTAATGAGGGATACCAATTCATGCTCAGGTGCCAGGGTCATAAAACTAACGCCAAAGAGGGTGTCTGGGCGAGTAGTGAAGACTCCAATGGTATAACTGGTATTATCCTTTTCTGATGGCAGGGTTTCAAATTGAACGGAGGCACCTTCAGAACGTCCTATCCAATTAGACT
>CAJHYA010000219.1_pt1 | contig 11901 bp, 3 predicted proteins | sample 9198611 | NCBI WGS metagenome assembly CAJHYA01 (sample SAMEA7708353, study PRJEB35096) | sediment metagenome | biome: marine neritic benthic zone biome [ENVO:01000025]; feature: sediment [ENVO:00002007]; material: shallow marine sediment [ENVO:03000034] sea grass bed [ENVO_01000059] ... | reverse complement strand
ATAAGCACTTACCACGACGCCAAGGACATGGGCTTGATTATGGCCGGCCTCCACTGCATCGAAAATACCGTCATTATCAGCATCCAGATCCAAATGGTTGGCTATCCCATCAGAGTCTTTATCAATGCCATAGGTAACCGGGTTTACATAATTGGAAATACAGGCAAACTCTATGGCGTGTTGCCTTCCACCGGCTGAGGCACCAGGGACCCTGGCTACAGCCCCAACCCGTATGGCCATTTCCGATCTGGAATTATAGTTGACACTGAAATTTACTTGTGGATTCCCATTGCCTGCACCGGGATAGTCATTGGGCCCTGCTGTACCAATAACCCAGGAACCGTTCGTATTCATATTTAGTTCTGTAGGGTTTGAAATTGTATAGGTAGCCGGATTATCGGCCCAGTTTTGTTCGCCATAATTAGCCCCTCCATCAATATCGTTAAAATTCATAAAAAATTTGGGGATCACCACAGGGGTAGATCCGCCGGAGGTAACAAAATTAAATTTGTACCTAACATAGGCCTGATCACCTATATTGGGAAGGTTAAATGCCGTCTGGGGTTTAAAGGATGCTGGATCCGAGCTATTATTATCTATATTGGGCACAGAGGCATTATAGATTTCCTCAATGGTAACCAGGGCATCTGTACCTGCCGTTATATTGGGGAATCTATACACGGCTCCCTGAGATAAGGCTGTACCACTTACTAAAGTAGGCGGTGTACTAAAATCCAAAACGGTTTCTCCCCCGCAAGGCGGTTGGGAATTACTGGCTACCGTATTAAGTTCATCAAAATCTGGAATACCGTCATTATCGTCATCGATATCAACTTGATCGCTAATGCCATCCCCGTCGGAGTCAAAACTTATCGTAAAATTGAGATTTTCAATATCCGTAACCGTATTTTCATACCCTTCTTTAGCTGTGGTCTCTACATTATACGTACCTGAAAAGCCAGTAGTATCCCAAACGTATTCATATGTTTTTGTGCAATCCGTACTCGCTACCTCTGTAGCTGAAACCAGGGTCCCTGGCGAAGGTATGTCGATATCTACTGCGGTAATATCATAGGATCCAAAAGGATCTGTTACCTCTACACGGTTATAAACAATATTTCCCGGATAGGCATTATTGATGATACTTCCGCCGGGATAAGGTGCATTATAGATAGCGTTTGAAACAATATCAATAAAGGTTGATGTCGGTAGTTGAATTTTTGAGGGTTTCGTCTGGCTATCATATTCTATTGAAAAACCCACTCCTACCTCATTTGAAGAGACAAATAGGTTAACCGCTTCCCCGGCAGGAATGGTTGAGTCGGCCCCAAGGGTTCCTGTCCAGGTCATCAGGCCGGTTGCGGCATTATACGAGGGACTGGAAAGGATTGCAATAGTGTTAGAGCAACCAGTCCATAGTGTTGCTGTAATGTCTGGTGTTGCAGGCATGCTTCCGCTGGTTACATTCACATAATTGGTTATGGTTATGGGTTGACCCCCTGTTATGGTAAATGGGCTACAAAATGCGGGGCTTTGATTAAAAGATATACCACCAGATGTATAAGTTACACGTAATGTTGGTGGAATTCCAGAAGAGGTTTCCCTACTATCATAGGTAGCTTCTCTGTTCCCCATACCCCCTGAAGCCTGATAAACCCCAAGAGCAATTCCATTATTAACAGATGCACCGGAAACCCATTCATTTACTAAACATGTTAATGGCCAGGTTTGAATACCATCTGAATTCACATTTATCGTTGACAAAGGAACCCCGGCATCAGAACCCGGGCCAATGGCACCAAGTTCACTCCAATCCTCAGTAGCAGTCCTTTTAATCCAATTAGATGCTCCATCATCATCACATTCAGACCCTTCATCCCAGGCATCTGTATTTCCAATTTGAAAGACACTGACATCCATATCGGCGCCGTCTGTACAGTTCAATCTAAGTTCTGCTGACAGAATAATCGATCCTGGTGGGATAGTGGAAAGGTCGAACTCAAATAACGCCCTCTGAATGTCCGTAGTTTCCCGATCTATAACAATTTCCTCACATGTACCATAGTTCTGATCATCCTTTTTCTTTTTTATACCAGTATCTTTTATAGCAATAAAATCTGTGGTAACACTTGAACCCATCCCTAGTGCTGGAGAGGTAACTGTAGTGATGTCCCCCGTAGCAACGGGGTCTACCCGGTCCAATATCTGGGCAGGATCGGAAAGATAGAGTTGCTTGTTCACAACACCAGGAGGTAGACTTGCTCCTGTTCCCTGAACCAGAACATTGTCTATAGTATAGTTTTCGTTGCTGGCCGTATTATGAAATTTTGTCCTGATCTCCAATGTTGAACCAGTCAGTCCCGAAATTGTATAATTAGGGTTGATCGGCTGTGCTGCAGAACCCGAAGCGTTAACGACTGTTACCCAGGCCCCGCCATCAACCCGGTATTCCAGGGTGAAATTGTCCTGAGCCCCCCCACTATCCTCAAAATTGGCTACATTAAATGCCCCTACATCGATACTAAATGTTACGTTACTATAGGTATTTATATCAATTGGGTTTGTTACCCAAATTAGGGGGTTTGCCAAGGTAGAACCGGCAACACCTCTGGTATTGCTGGCTAGTATAAGGCCCCCAGATACAGCTGCGCCTACTTGAGAATTCCAATTCACCGGAGAAGTTCCCGTCCCGGTGCCAGAAATCGTACCATTGGCATAAGCATTGAAATTTTCTGACCAGATAGTAGTTTGGCCATTTAAATTTGCTAATGAAAGGAGGGTTAGCCCAAAGAGCAGGAAGTATCTGAATTGGCAAACCAGTAAGAAAATTCGCCTTGGCATTATTGGGTAATTTTTATCCGGCGGAAAATTATTCCCTTCCAGACAAATTAGCGTAATGAACAAATTTAACCTTCTGATTTACAGTACAAAATAAATGATGTGTAGTGCTAATATTCTATCACGAACCTATCCTAAGCTGTGGTTATTCTTGGCCTTACCAAAGTTCTTTTTTTGTAACTATGAAATTTAAAGGGTCCTACGAACAGCACTAAATAGAAAAAGATAAACAGCTATTTGTAATATACTAGTTGCCGTTAACCCGGTAGGTAATTCTACGGTTGGTAATCACCGATTGGACTTTCAGGATACTCATGGGAGAAAACTCGGAGGTGCTGTTCCCTAGCGTGGCGGTTGCGGTAACCATATCCCCCATGGATACTGTGGGCGGGACGGCAAAACTGAAATGGAAACGATTCGTATTGTCCGTATTCCCATCTACATCCGTATAGGAAGAACTGCCGGCATCCAAATCTGCACCGCTGCCTTCCACAACGGTTCCCAGGTAGGTCTGGCCCTCCCCGTAGTCCGTACTAAATCCCAACTGGTTATCACCAGCTGCGGCGGTTCCTTCATTGATATCGGTAAGGAACACTTCAATAGTAGCTCCAGGCCTTGCCCAGCCTTTGATCACGAGGTTTGAACCCGACATATAGGCGGCTGTAATGATAGGAAAATTTAAGAGATTATTGGGTCCATTATCACTATCCCCATTATCATTGAGGGTTACCCCATCACCCATTTTTCTGGTGTCGTCAAGATCAATTCCAAGCGCATCGGCACGTACACCATTATTGTAAATGGCGTTCTGTGAGATAGTGATCCCAGTTCCATCTGCCACCACTATTCCAGGTCCCTGATTGCTATATATCACGTTTTGAGAAATGGTAACATCATTATCCATTAATCGGATTCCTGCGTCATGAGTAATTCCACCACAGGTTGTAGCGTTAATTCCATTGTTGGTAATGGTATTCTCGGTAATCAGCATACCACTATTGTATTGATCGCCTTCGATACCCACTCCTGCAGACTCATTTATAAGGTTATACCTTATGGTAATCCCTGAACCATCCTCAATTAAAATATTATCATTACAGGAGTCTATGGCACCGTTTTGATAAATGTGGTTATATTCCAGCGTTGTAGCGGTTCCGCCATTAATATAAATCCCAGCTAAATGAGAACCACTAATATAATTCCTGGCAATAGTCGCCTGTCCGTTTGTTATCTGTGCTGCGTACTCAATATTCCCGGATTTTACACCGGAGGCATTGACTCCTAATAAATTTTCATAGATAAATGCCGTACCTGCATCTACCAGGATCCCGGATTTTTCATTGGCATAAATAGCCAAATTCCTGATGGTGTTATTTGTCCCTTCCGGCCTGAAGACGTCTTTCTTATCTCCATGCACCTGTATTTCAGGCAGTTCATAATTAGGAAGAGCAGTCGCAGAGATTCCCACACCAGTACCTCCTGCTCCAATAGTCCCTGCATTGGAGTCTCCTGAATATGCGGTTTGAGTCCGCCCGTCAATAAAGGTATTGTCCGCAGAGATTATCGATAGTTGTGCTCCGTCTGTAATAAATATGTCAAATACACCGCCACTAAAATTGGGATCAGCTGTACGTCCGAGAGCATCACCCGTTGGTGGGATCATAAACACCGAGGTATCTTCCCCGGCAGCAGGATCAAAAATGGCGTTGGCCAGGATATCCAGGCCGGCTTCCCCAAGCCCATTGGCATTGAGAATAAACTGCTCCAGGGAACCCTGGCCAGATTCGTTTGTGTTCACAATGGTGTTGAAATTAAACCCAAAATCGAGCCCGGCAGCCCCTTCATTGTTAATGGTTACACTACCTATGGACTGTGCACCGGCCAAAACACCGGTTCCCGGGTCCGTGGCCGTTGGATCTGCTCCACCTACTTCATTAGGGCGTTCTATAATGGTGCTGGCAATATAGTCTGTTCTGAAGGTTTGTACTGGCAGGCAATCCCCACATACTCCTCCACCCGGGCGCGATGAAGCCACCGTCTCGTTCACCACGCGAATGCTGTACGTTCCGTTTACCATACCGGCAAAAACATAAATACCAGTGGCATCGGTGGTCTGGGTATCTACCAGGGTACCTACGGAATCATATAATTCAACCGTAACCCCAGGTAATCCTACGCCAGATGCAGTCGCGTAGTTCCTTCCTGCTCCGCCCCCATAGTTAACATCTTCAAATACGCGACCTGTTATCAGGTTGGAAGGTACTTTAAGCACCACAGCATTCATGATTACATAATCCTGGCCTACATTCACCTGTGTGGTAGCCGAGGTCTCTCCCGGTAGAATAAATGCCGACACGTCATAGGTATCCAGATCCACCCCATGGGATGCCGTGTTGTTCAGGTTGGGCAGTATCGTATTGTCAAAGTGGGTAGAGTTAAAAGGGTTATTTGCTGTAATCCCATCATTATCCCCATCCCCAACAAGCAGGTTGGTCCCAGACAGCGGTGTGGTAAACTGCAGGGATTCATTGTTAGCCAGGGTCTGGTCGCCTTCCCAGGATAAGGCCGTTGTCTTGGAACCAGCCGATCCAATAGCGTAAAACCCTGTCAGTGAGAACGTGGAGGAGGAGTTTTGATTTCCGTCAAAACCCTGATATAGATTAATAGTCGATGCCGGAAGACTATTGTCTGAGTAGAAAATCATCAACGACCATCCTCCCAAAACAACGTTCCAGCTGCAATAAGTTCCAGTATTATCTATGGTCAGACCCGAAAAATCATACACATTTGTCGATGGGTTTGGTATGGCCTGTACAATTGAAGTCACATCGCTAAAAAAGCCGTAAAATGAAAGACCTGAAATGGAGGTTGTGTAGCCAACATTACCATCTACCGTATTACCTTCAAAGGTTACTTGAGAATCCATGGCCGCTCCGGAATGTGACCAGTACAAATAGGCCGCTTCGATAGTTGCTGTTGCCGGAATGGGTGAACTCAGGGTATTTGAAGAGGAAGTTGTGATCGCACAGGGATCAACGGTATTGGGCTGGGTCCTCAGGGTTCCGGCGGTCGAGGTATAGTCCATATACCCGTCAAATTCACGAAAGAGAGCTAAGGGTGTATTCCCCAAAACCACTTCATTATCGGTAATCGTCCCGGTGCCTGTGTTTCCAAGATATACTGAGGGATCAGAAGATCCCGTAAGTTGAATGCTGTAGGTTTCTGTGGATTCAAATATGGCGTCATCAGTAATGGAAACTGTTATTTGTTCTGTATCCCCAACGGTCCCGTTAAAGCTTAGCACACCCCCTATTATGGCGGTATAATCACTCCCGGCTGTTGCCGTGATGTCAGCTGTTTGATAGTTAACTGTAAAAGGCCCTGCCGTATTGAGACCCACATGTGTTGCCGTGAAAGTGGCCGTCCCAGCAGCTTCGTCTACAGTTATGTCATCGATGGAAATTGACGGACTTACGACAGCCGTGAAAAGTATGTTATCTACAAAGACGGTCTCCGAATTTCCCCAGTTTCCACTACCTGTAATCAGCCGGATTGAAGATGCAGCCGACATTTCATTGGCAGCCAGGTTATAACTTATGGATCCCGTACCATTCAGGGTAGCCACGGTATTATAACTGCCACCATCCCATAATTGGACCAGAATGGTTTCGTTACCATTAGTTCGATTATAATCAAGTGTGAGGGTAGCACTTACTGCTGCCGAAAGATCCAGACTACGGGCAATGGAGCGGTTATCCAGGTTTTGGAAACGCAGTTGATTGCTATTAATCAGGATCCTTCCACCTGAAGGGCTTGTGGTTTCATTGGTCTCTACCCAATTCCCGGAAAAGCTGTTGCTTCCGTCATTGTTTCCATAAGAAACGGAACTAAACGTATCTGAATAGGTAACCTGTCCCACAACCGTAATAGTCATGAAGAAGGCACCCAGCAAGAGCAATTTGCTGAAAATTCGAGATTTGGGCATAGTTTAACGCTACGTTTGAATTCAATCAAAAATAGCATGGTATGCCTGCGCAGCTAAATATTTGTTGTGTATAGCCAATAAATCCTAGTGTAGGGGGCTATTATAGGGGTGTGGCTTAGCGATCCCGGCTAAATATGACGGAAACTGTTCCCTTTAACGATCCGGCCCCTGAATACAGTACTTTCCAATGTTGTAAGAAACTACTTTCAAAATCGTCATAGCTAGTCTTCTCCACAGATAATAAACTCGGTGCGACGATTTTTTTCGTGTTCTTTATCAGGACACCAAACGCCATTCGGACAGTTCTTATTTGCCAGATCCGATTCTCCGTAGCCTTCGGACTCGAGCCTGTCCGGAGAGATCTTATCAGAATTAGCAAGCATGTAGTCTACTGTAGCCTGTGCTCTTCGTTTGGAAAGGTCTAAATTATAGGCATCCGGTCCCTGAGCATCTGTATGGGCCTTAAGTTTTATATTGAGACTGGGATACTTTTCCATAATGGCGATCACCAATTCAATTTGTGGTTTGGCATCATCCCGTATAATATCCTTGTCAAAATCAAAATAGATGGTGCTGCGCAGTTCCGGTATCAGTACAGACAAGTCGTCTCCACAGGTTACTTCATCACGTTCCAGGTAGAAATCCATGATGCGGGGAGGGCGGCATTCGGCCTGCTCCAAAAATTCCTCAGCCGGGATATACCCTTCTGTCTGGGCCCTCACAAAATTCAATTGATAACGATCCAGTTCAAGTTCATACTGCCCGTTTTCATCCGTAAATGTGGTTAAAATCTCTTCGTTATTATCATCAATGACTTTGATGGTAGCCCCGATCAATACTTCATTAGATATTTTATCCCTAACAGTACCCGTAACGGTCTGTATACACTCCGCAGCTTTTGAGAAAGCATATATATCATCATATCCCATACCCCCTTCCCGGTTAGAAGCAAAATACCCCTTACGATTGGCATCGTCAATGATCAAACTAAAATCATCCATTTTGCTGTTTACCGGCTCTCCCAGGTTTTCAATCCGACTCAGCGGCCTATCCTGTTCAATCTTAGTAGAAAAGATATCAAGGCCTCCCAGCCCTGGGTGTCCGTCTGAGGCGAAATACAATATTCCATTACTGCTCACAAAGGGGAATGTCTCACGAGCCCCGGTATTTATGCTTCCTTTCAAGGGTTCCGGGGAGTCTGTAATACTTCCATCAGCATTTATGGCAACGCTGTACAGATCGGATTCTACCGAAGGATTATGCAGGTCTGAGGCAAAATACAGGGTGCTTTCATCCGGGCTAAGCGCCGGATGGGCAACGGAGTAGTCATCCGAATTTATTGATAAATCGTCCTCAACAACCCATTTATCGTCCTGCCATTGAGCCCTGTAAATTTTCAGCCTGACAATCCCTTTTTTATCTTTTATGATCTTGCCTTCCCTATAGTTATTCCCGGTAAAATAAATGGTCTTCCCGTCTTTTGTGAATATAGAAGAGGATTCATGTACCCGGGTGGTAAATTCAGGATCCAGGTTGAATTTCGAAGGTTTGTTGTTGGAGCTGCTGTCTACATTTATTTTATACAGGTCCAGGAAATCCATGGCATTCCAGGTATGCCGATAGCGGGCAAGGTTACCCGTATCCCTGTCAGAGGAAAAGATCAATCCTTTTTTGTAAAAGGAAGGAGACAAATCTGAATATTCAGAATTGATATCCATTTCTATTTCCGCCAGGGAGTACCTGCCCTTTGAAGCGGCAATAGCATCCAAGTAATCCTGGGCCGTACGAAAGTTCTTTACCCGGTTATCTTCCAGTGAGCGATTGGCAAACTCCTGCATCATCTGATCCGATTTCTCATAATCGCCCATCGATTTCAGGCAGAGGGCATATTTAAAATAGTATTCCGGACCTACCACCCCTGGCTGGTCCTGGTAGTTGTCAACCAGCATTCCATAATTCCGGGCTGCTTTCTGATAGGCGGCATTGAAGTAATATGAATCTCCTACCAATTTGAGCAAATTGGGAGTCATGAACTTGTTTTGGTTCTTCTCCAAAACAGCTTCATAGATTTCAATGGACAGGCTATAGGACTTATCCTTGAATTTCCGATCAACCTTTTTCAAATACTTTTTGAGCCGGGCTGAATCACGAGCAGTCAAAGGTTCTTCCTGTGCCCATGAATTTGTAAACAGGCAAATACTTAAAAGTAAAACCGGTAAAAATTTTCTAATCATAACTACCTATACCAATTAGAAGAATCTTGGTGATACCAATCTCTGGAAAGATTTAATTAACTCAAACCTCAGAAACACTTCAAATGATCCATCGTTAAAGGCCGTACTGCCCAAATCTGTAGTTTCACGGTCATAGGCAAGGCCTATCATCAGTTGTTCGTTCAGCTGAAAGCCAAATAATGCACTTACCGCCGCATCCCATCGATAAGCAGCCCCCAGTGAGAACCTTTCATTAAACAGGAAACTGGCAGAGAGGTCTACCTGCAGGGGGGCTCCGCCAACCACCTTGGTCAAAAGTGCAGGCTTAAACTTGGTGTTACTGCTGAGGTCTATCACATATCCCGTAATGAAATAAAAGTTTATACGCTCAGTGGACAAAAATTGCACAGAATTAGCATCGCGCTGGGAATTGTCGAAATAATCCGACTCCAAAATATTTGGTGCCGATATTCCGGCATAAAAAATATTTGTATGGTAATAGATCCCCAGCCCTACATTGGGCGAAAACTGGTTTTCAATATTGTTACCCTGAATTGGTTCATTATCAAAATTTCGTAAGCCTTCAAAATCCAGGTTGAGTAAATTACCGCCGGCCTTTAACCCAAAAGAGAGCTTGGCATCCTGGGAAACATCCAGCGTATACGAAATCACCGCATCAAAATAGGTTTCCTGTACCACTCCATCCCCAATATTGTCATTTACAATTGATATTCCATACCCCAGCTTACTATTTCGGATAGGAGCATGTAAATTCAGGGTTTGGGTTTTAGGAGCTCCATCCAGACCCACCCACTGGGATCGGTACAGGGCAGCAATGCTCAATTGTCCACGAGAACCTGCATAAGCCGGATTTACACTCATGGTATTATACATATACTGGGTGTACTGGGCATCCTGTTGGGCGTTTGATTCCGCAATCAGTATAAGCAGCAGAAAGATGGAAGCAAATAGGTTGTTTTTCAAGGTCATAGGTTGGTCTTCATTATTTACTGATATACAGATAACCTTTGTCTGTAATATTTTTCTGATCCTTTTGGTATTCAAAGATATAGAAATAAACACCAGCAGGAAGATAATCGTTAACACTAACCGTTGACCTGCCCCTTGACCTTCCATCAAAGACATTGGAGAGGTTATTGTAATTATTCCCCTCATAAACAATGACGCCCCAGCGGTTGTAGATCTTGAGAGAATTATTTAGGGCTGCCTGCACGCCTCTGATGAAAAGAAAATCGTTTCTACCATCTCCATTTGGTGTCACCATTTGGTTTACTTCAACGGCTATTACTTCGAGGTCAATGACCGTGGGATCATCCGGTTCCCCGTCACCATTGGCATCAAAATCAGTGGGGTTATTCGGATCGTCAGATTCATCGCTCACCTCCCCGGCCACACTAAACGCATCCACTGTAGCCGTATTGATAAATACCCCTTCTGCTAAATCTCTTGCATTGATCTCGTGCTCAGCGGTTACCTGGGCACTTTCCCCTGGATTTAATGTGGAAATAGGGGATCCGCCGGTTATGACTGCGTTGGGATCTGTTACGACAAGGTTTTGCAGGATAAGGTTTCCTGTATTTATAACCGTAAGGGTATAGGTGACGATTTCACCTTGTACACTAAAGGTAGGGCTATCAGCGGCTTTAAGCAGGGATACCGAACCAATCTGATCAATTGTAGTAACTGTTGGATCATCAGGATTTCCATCCCCGTCCGAATCCTCGTTAGTCGGATCGTCCGGATCGTCAGACAAACTGCTGATGGGCTCCCCGTCAGGGACATCTGCCATCACAAAGGCTGAATTGCTAAAACTACCGTTCTCGATATCTTGCTGTGTTAGCGTATAGGACGCTGTAAAGGTAGTACTGTCCGATGCTCCGGGTTCCAAACTGGCCAGCGGCCCGCCAGAAACAGTAACCAGCGGATCGGTTACCTCGATATTCCCTAGGGTTACACTTCCTGTATTGGTAACAACAAACGTATAACTAATGGTTTCCCCAGCCTGGAATATGCCATCTCCATTCTCATCATTAAATGTATCGATCTTTTGCAAGGTGATACCTGCAGGAGAAGATTGAGGAACTAAAACCGTAACGGTAGGATCATCGGGATTCCCATCTCCATCGATATCCCGGTCTGTGGGATCATCAGGATCATCGGATAAACTACTGATAGGTTCACTATCAGGTACTGCTGCGCTCACTGTAGCGCTATTGGCAAAACTTCCATTATCCAGATCTTCCTGGGTAATTGTATATACCGCAGTAAATGTAGTATTATCGGATTCTCCGGGTTCCAAACTGGACAAAGGTCCGCCGGAAACCGTGACCAACGGATCGGTTACCGTAATATTCCCCAGGGTAATATTCCCTGTATTGGTGACCGTAAAGACATAACTTATGGTCTCCCCAGCCTGAAAATTTCCATCTCCATTCTCATCATTAAATACATCTACCTTCAATAGGGTTATATTAGGATCAGTATTAAAGGGATCTAAATAATCCGGGGTACCATCTTCATCTGTATCATCATTGGTAGGATCTCCATCCATATCGATATCCTCATCAGGAGTGATAATGTCGTCGCCATCATCATCGATATCGCGGTAGTTCACATCCTCCGTACCGTCCGTGTCAGGAAGGTCGTTGGCAGGATCGTCGATCTCATCGTTTACATCAAAACCATCGTTTACATCGCTGCCCTCATAGCCATCATCCAACCCGTCACCATCGGTGTCCGTGCCGGTATAGTTCTGATCCGGAATGCCGTCGAAGTTAAAGTCGTTCCCTTCATTATTGTCAGCCACCAGATCATTGTCCGTATCTGCATCCAGGTAATCTACCT
>CAJHYA010000252.1_pt1 | contig 11955 bp, 12 predicted proteins | sample 9198611 | NCBI WGS metagenome assembly CAJHYA01 (sample SAMEA7708353, study PRJEB35096) | sediment metagenome | biome: marine neritic benthic zone biome [ENVO:01000025]; feature: sediment [ENVO:00002007]; material: shallow marine sediment [ENVO:03000034] sea grass bed [ENVO_01000059] ... | reverse complement strand
TCAGCTGGAGACCATCGACATCTTTAATGACGATGCAACCCTTAATGCAAACGGCCTGCATTTTGAAGGTAAGGACCGTTTTGTAGTTCGCAAGGAGATCGTCAAGGAACTGAAGGATAAAGGATATTTGGTAAAGACCGAAGCCTATACCAACAAAGTGGGTACCTCAGAAAGGACAAAAGTGGTTATCGAACCCCGACTTTCTGAACAGTGGTTCCTCAAAATGGAGGAACTGGTAAAGCCAGCACTGTCGGCAGTACTAGAGACTAAAGAGGTAAAATTCTATCCGAAAAAATTTGAGAATACTTACCGGCACTGGATGGAAAATATACGGGACTGGAATATCTCAAGGCAGCTATGGTGGGGACAACGCATACCTGCGTATTCCTATGGCAATAGCCCCAATGACCTGGTAGTGGCAGAAAGTCCGGAAGCTGCTTTGGAACTGGCGCGGAAGAAATCAGGAAATCAGGAGCTTACCCTGGAAAATCTTAGGCAGGATGAAGATGTGCTAGACACGTGGTTTTCCTCGTGGTTGTGGCCGATTAGTGTATTTGGTGGGATACTGGATCCGGAAAACAAGGAGATTCAGTACTATTACCCTACCAGTGATCTTGTTACCGCACCGGATATTATCTTTTTCTGGGTTTCCAGAATGATTATAGCCGGTTACGAATTCCGGGGGGAAAAACCCTTTGACAATGTGTATTTCACCGGCCTGGTTCGTGATAAGCAGCGCCGTAAAATGTCTAAATCCCTTGGGAATTCACCTGATGCCTTAAAGCTTATCGAGACCTATGGCGCAGACGGAGTAAGGGTTGGACTTATGTTAAGTTCAGCGGCGGGCAATGATTTGCTGTTTGATGAAAGCTTGTGCCAGCAAGGGAAGAACTTCGCCAATAAGATCTGGAATGCCTACCGACTCGTACAGGGCTGGGAAACAGCAGACTACGAACAGCCGGAGGCCGCTGCTATGGGAATTGCCTGGTATACATCCCGATTTAACGCTGCCCTGGAACTAATTGAGGATCAGTTCTCAAAATACAGGATCTCCGATGCTTTAATGGCCATTTATAAACTGATTTGGGAAGATTTCTGTTCCTGGCTACTCGAAATAGTAAAACCTCCTTATCAAAAACCCATAGACGCCGCTACCCACAAGGCCGTTATAGCGCTTTTTGAAAACAACCTCAAAATACTGCATCCATTTATGCCTTTCCTCTCAGAGGCCATCTGGCAATATATGGATGAACGCAGCCCTTCAGAAGCATTAATAATATCTGATTGGCCAACGGCAGGACCCATTGAAGATGATCTCATTCAGGGCTTCCGCATTGCCAGAGAAGTGATTTCAGGAGTAAGAACCATCCGGAAAGAAAATAATATCCCGTTGAAGGAAAAACTGGAATTGTACTTTATTGATGCGGAACAGGCCGGTGAGGCCTGGGATCCTGTTATTTCCAAGCTAACCAATATTCCTGAAATCAGGAAGATTGATAAAAAGGTAGACGGGGCCATATCATTCCGGGTAAAGAGCAATGAGTACTTCATTCCCATTACCGGTCATGTTGATGTGACAGCGGAAATGAATAAGATACAGGAAGAATTGAATTATACTAAGGGCTTTCTCGCTTCGGTTGAAAAAAAGCTGGCCAATGACCGTTTTGTCAACAACGCTCCGGAACAGGTTGTTGCCCTTGAAAAAAAGAAGGCTGCGGATGCCAAAGCCAAGATCCAGACCCTGGAGAAAAGCCTTGCCAGTCTGGAATAATTAAAATGATGTATCTTTAAAATCCAACAGCAACACCTTCCTAACCAGCATCTTTAATAAATTTCATTCGCTATGAAAAGAGAAATAATCTTACTTCTTGCGTCAGTACTGGTATGGACTGCCTGTTCTACGGATGCAAATGACGAGGAACAAAACGGTAATGACGATATGCCCATGATTGCCAGGACGGCTATTCCGGATGCCAATTTTGAGCAGGCACTGATAGATTTGGATTTGGATGATGAAGTGGATGGCTTTGTAAACACCAATGCAATAGCCGATATAGAAGACCTGATCATTGAAGATAAAGGGATAAACAACCTTTCCGGTATAGCGGATTTTAGCGCTCTGGTGGGATTATGGGTAAGTCGGAATAACCTTACCGCACTGGACCTTACCGAGAACAGGAATCTTAAATTTGCCTTCGTAGCGGACAACGACCTGACCTCCCTGCGGGTAGACCGACTAACCTTACTGGAAAAGATACAGGCCGAAAATAATGCGCTGGTTTCCCTTAATATTTCAGATAACCAGGCACTGCAACAACTGAGTCTGGCCAGCAATCAACTCGCTTCTATCAACATTTCAAACATCACGAATACCATGCAATTGAACACCTTTTCAATTGAAAACAATCCGCTGGAGTGCATCATCGTGAATGAAGCCCAGTTGGCCGATATCCCGGCACAGTGGACTAAGGATGATGAGGACATATACGCCCTGGACTGCAACTAAGGCCGTTTACTAAACCTCCGTGACAATGGACAAACCTAAATTTGAGAAAGTCTAAGGCGATCCCTATCTTTAAGGAAAACCGAATTGTCATGAGAACAGCTGTTGCGATATTCATTTCATTTTTAGCATTGGGTACGTTTACTGTTTATGCACAGATCCCGTCCAAGGATGTACAGATTAAAACAGCCGTCTTGCCTGCTCCTGAAAAGGAAAAGGATGCGGCTATGGTTTATGGGTATAACGAGGCCGGGGAATTGATCGTTCTTCGGGAAGGGACCAATAACCTGGTTTGTCTGGGAGACAATCCTGCGAAGGAGGGGATTAGCGTAAGCTGCTACTCCAAAAAACTGGAACCATTTATGGCCCGCGGACGCGAACTGAGTGCACAAGGGAAGGATTTCAAGGAAAAAAGGGAGATCAGGGGAAAAGAAATAGCTGAGGGAACCTTGTTTATACCCAGAGAACCCAGTATGATGTATGTTTATTATGGGAAGCAGGAAAATTACAATCCGGAGACCGGAGAATTACAGGAGGGTAAATTCCGTTATGTCATATATACCCCTTTTGCTACCACGGAATCTACGGGATTACCAGATAAACCTCATGCTCCTGGCATGCCGTGGCTCATGGACCCGGGAACCCACAGGGCGCATATTATGGTAGGACCTTTTAATTAATAAAGTTGAGCATGCTTCTCCCTACAAACGAGATACCATTCCATAAAACCAAATACTAATCGTTTCTTCTTTTTACTTTAAATGGAAGCATACGCCACCGCACTTTTATACGCCATTCCCTTCTTTGTCATATTACTGATCATTGAAATCGGCTATGGCTATTTTGTAAAAAGGCAGAAGTATACGGTCATGGATACGGTCAGCAGTCTCAGTTCCGGCCTTACGAATATCGTAAAGGATTCCCTGGGCCTGGGGATTATCATCGTGAGTTATCCATTTCTTCTGGAACATCTGTCACTGGTCAGCATAGAAGCCACCTGGCTAGTTTGGATAGTGGCCTTTATCGCTATGGATTTTGCGGGCTACTGGAATCATCGCCTAAGCCATCATATCAATATATTCTGGAATCAGCACGTGATTCATCACAGCAGTGAGCAATTTAACCTGGCCTGTGCCCTGAGACAGTCCATATCTAACTTAATCGGTTATTTTCCCATAATGCTGTTTCCGGCTGCCCTCCTTGGGGTTCCTCATCAGGTCATCGCTATCCTGGCTCCTTTACATTTATTTGGTCAGTTCTGGTATCATACGCAGCATATAGGGAAACTCGGTATTCTGGAATATGTAATTGTAACGCCTTCCCAACACCGTGTGCATCATGCGATTAACCCCGAATATATTGACAAAAACCTGGGTCAGATCCTATGTATCTGGGATCGGATGTTTGGAACTTTTCAGGAAGAATTGGAGGAGGTTCCTCCGCAATATGGCGTTTTGAAACCTGCGCATACCTGGAACCCGATCATTATCAATTTCCAGCATGTTTGGAGACTGATCCAGGATGCCTGGAGAGCCAGAAATTTGTTGGATAAAATCAGGATCTGGTTTATGCCAACAGGCTGGCGTCCGGAAGATGTTGCTAAAAAGTACCCCAGGGTTATCATCGATGATGTATACCATTTTGAGCGTTATCACACGCCGGCAACTGCAGCGCTCAAGGCCTATGCCATTTTCCAAATGTTTTTTACCCTGATTTTATTACTATTTATGTTCTACAATTACGGTGATATCGGATTTGATGGATTGCTGTTGTTTGGGGCCTATGTATTTGTCGGAATTTACGGGTATACCACCCTTATGGATCGCGATAGGAGTGCTGTTTGGATTGAGGTGCTGCGCGGAATTGGAGGAATTTGGCTGATCTGGTCCACAGGTGACTGGTTTGGGATAAATGCGCTCTTACCCCAGGGAAGCCTGATCGTGGGGCTGTATTTTCTTATTACTATTTTTGGAGCTGTATACTTCACTTATGTTGATCGGCCAGCAATGCTCAAAACAGTGATTTGAATCAGACATCATGAATCCGGACATCAGACCTTACATATTGGCAGAAAATAATTGGAAACACCTGAAGGACTTCCGGTATGAGCTGGCTGTTTTACCATGGGGGGCTACGGAAGCCCACAATTATCACCTTCCCTATGGAACCGATAATTATGAAGGGGAATCCCTGGCCGCTGAAGCGGCCAGACATGCCTGGGAAGCAGGGGGTAAGCTTGTGGTTTTGCCAGGCATTCCATTTGGGGTAAACACCGGGCAATCTGATATTTACCTGGATATAAACCTAAACCCCTCTACACAATTGGCCATCCTTGCTGATGTCATAAGTACGTTGGACAGACAGGGAATTAAGAAGCTACTGATTTTCAATAGTCACGGGGGAAATAATTTTAAACCTTTAGTTCGGGAATTGGGTCTGAAGTTTCCGGAAATGTGGATATGTTTTTCCAACTGGTTCCAGGCCCTTGATCGCAAGCAGTATTTCCAGCAACCCGGTGACCACGCCGATGAGTTGGAAACCAGTTTAATGTTACATTTAAAACCAGAATTGGTATTGCTCCGAAAGACCTGGGGTAAAGGCAATGCGAAAGAATATCGTATTCAAGGATTTAAAGAAGGCTGGGCATGGGCAGAACGCAAATGGTCTGAGATCAGTGCAGACACGGGCGTGGGGGATCCACATGCCGCTACCGGTGAAAAGGGAGCACGTTATTTTGAAGCCGTTACAAAGAAATTAGGAGCGTTTATGCTGGAACTTTGTAAAGCCGACAGGGATAATTTGTATCAATAAACGTTACTTCCGTTTTAGTTCTTCAACCAGTGCCACGTAGTTTTTCATGGCTTCTTCCCGATTAATATTTTGCGCCTGTATCAGGGCATTGGCCTTGAACGCATTTATTAATGGCGTTTTACTGCCTGGATTCTGGTAGTTCTTATTGGCAATTTTGTAGTAGGCATATAATTTTAGGAGGAAATCTGCCGGCAATGGATTTGTGTAGCCGTTTACATAGGCAACGGCCTCCAGAAATTCATCATAAAGCGGGTCATTATTCATCGTCATCAACTATTGTTGCAATACAGGTTTTGGCCCCAACCACTTTCTGATTCATTTTTACTGTGACTATACTCTCAAGGGGTAGCAAAACATCAACCCTTGATCCAAATTTTATAAAACCAGCATCATCCCCCTGCTGTACGTTCTCACCTACCTCCGCATAATTTACAATCCGACGGGCCACAGCACCTGCAATCTGCCGGTAGAGTATGTCCCCGAATTTGGGTGTATTGATCACCACAGTGGTACGTTCGTTTTTTTCACTCGATTTCGGATGCCAGGCAACCAGGTATTTACCCGGGTGGTATTTCGAGTATTTTATAACGCCACTGGCAGGGTAACGGGTTACATGTACATTAATCGGCGACATGAAAATGGAAACCTGAATCCGCTTGTCCTTAAAATACTCTTTCTCTTCCACTTCTTCGATAATGACCACTTTTCCATCAACAGGAGCCAGGATCTCATCAAAATTTTTATTGGCAATCCGCTTGGGATTTCTGAAAAACTGAAGAATTAAAATGAGGATTATTAAAGCCCCTATCTGCAAACTGTATTTGAGCCACAAGAGATCTACATAGAAGTTTGCGAGGATAATTACTAAGGCAGTAATAAAGAAGGTTGTTAAAATAATCCGTTGTCCCTCCTTATGAAACATAGGTGAATATGTTAAGTGTTAAATAGGCAAATGGTGCTGCAAATATAAGACTATCCAACCGGTCTAGCATACCCCCGTGACCGGGAAGAATCGCTCCGCTGTCTTTAACACCGGCCTGGCGTTTAAGTTTGGATTCCAGCAAATCCCCCATACTGCCTGTAATTACGATAACTGTGGTAAGTATGATCCACTGTGCAGTACTTAGGATCGGTTCATACTGCGCCAGTAAATAAGCAGCCAACATCGCAAAGACGAACCCCCCCAAGGCACCTTCAATGGTCTTTTTTGGCGATATGGAAGGATACAGCTTATTTCTGCCTATAGTCTTACCCACCAGATAGGCAAATGAATCGTTCACCCAAATCAGAATGAAGATTCCCATGATCAGATATTTAGCAAATTCCTGTTCCTTATAAGGGATCATAGTAAGGAAAATGCAGCCGCCACCTATGTAGAATAAACCGGTAATGAATTTCTGGTAGTTGAAGTAAAGCCTGCGTTTGCTGGAGTACAAATACACCAATAGCGCCATGTTCACGGTAAGTGTCAGTATCATCAGTATGTTGATGAGCACTCTGTCCTGAATAAGATAGATATAGGCCCACCATAGCCCCAAATACGCTATGAATATATAGTATCCTCGTAGGTGTACCAGCCGTTTATATTCGTATAGACAGGCAAGCCCGAATACCATAAATAAAAAGTCGAAAGCGTCTGAACTAAGGAATATTGCAGATAGTAACAGAACGACATATAATGCCCCTGTTATAAGTCTCCTTAGCAATTCTCTCATCCTAAAGGTCTTCCAAGAGTAAAAGGTACAGGTGCTTGTTGCTGCTACCGTAGGTTAGGAAATCATCCTCATTTTCCTCCGTTGCCTGGAAATGTTTGATCGTGGTGATATTTCCAGGGATACTCGCTTTATATTTTCGCTTGATGGTTTTCAATCCCTCTCCTATGGATTCCACAAGCTGACTGGTAGTTGCGAATACAATAACGTTTTCAGGAACTTCGTTGATCTTCTTTTCCTTAAGCTGATTCGAAGAGACCAGGATGGAGCCATTCTGCGCCACCAGGTGTTCACAAGTGGTAAAAAATACTTCGCTGTCTTTAGCTTTTCGTGTGAATTTCAGGTTTTCCCGGGCAAAGCGTTCTTCCAAACGCGGATTTAGGGTGAAGAAAGGATGATCATGCCATCCGTTTTCATCCAGAATATTCTTAAGGGCTTCTGATACTTCATCAAAGGAGTCGCAATACAGAAATTTGCCCCCGTTCTTTTTAAAATGAATAGTGAATTTTTCGTCTACTGGTAATTGAAGGTCAGGCATATGTACCCCGCGGGTTTCCGCGGTTTCCTTGGAAACCTTTTTTTTGCCACCTCCAAATAATTTATCCAAGAGACCCATTCGCTGTGTATAGCTTGCACATAGCGCTCATTACTAATAAAAACGCAGCAGAAACTTATTTATTTTCTTCGGCAGACTCCTCAGGAGTCAGGCTGGTTGAAGGAATTTCCTGTCCCTTCTGATCAAAATGTTCTTCATGAGGTCTCTTGCCGAAAATCTTTTCTAAATCTTCCTTAAAGATAACTTCTTTTTCCAATAATCGTTCTGCAAGTTCCGTGAGTTTGTCCTTGTGCTCTTCCAGGACAGCCAGAGCCCGCTGATATTGCTCTTCTATAATCCCAGAGATTTCCTGGTCAATCTTTTGGGCGGTTTCCTCACTGTAGGGTTTGGTAAAACCGTATTCATTTTGTCCGGAAGAATCGTAATAGGTAAGGTTTCCTATTTCGTCATTCATTCCGTATATGGTGACCATGGCCCGTGCTTGTTTCGTAATTTTTTCCAAATCGCTCAAAGCACCGGTAGAGATCTTGTCAAAGATGACTTTCTCAGCGGCACGACCACCCAGCGTAGCGCACATTTCATCTTTCATCTGCTCCGGACGAACGATCAATCGCTCTTCAGGCAAATACCAGGCAGAGCCAAGAGATTGGCCCCTGGGAACAATGGTGACTTTTACCAATGGAGCAGCATGTTCCAGCATCCAGCTTACCGTCGCGTGGCCGGCTTCGTGATAGGCAATGGTACGTTTTTCCTCAGGAGTAATGATTTTATTTTTCTTTTCCAGTCCCCCTACAATCCGGTCTACGGCATCCAGGAAGTCCTGTTTGCCAACCGCTTTTTTCTCTTTCCTGGCTGCAATAAGAGCTGATTCATTGCATACGTTAGCAATGTCTGCTCCAGAGAATCCCGGAGTTTGCCTGGCCAGGAAATCGAGGTCCAGTGTCTCTGAAGTTTTAATAGGCCTCAGGTGTACCTCAAATATTTCCTTTCTTTCCCTGATATCCGGAAGATCCACATAGATTTGACGATCAAACCTACCTGCACGCATAAGCGCTTTATCCAATACATCAGCACGGTTTGTAGCCGCCAGAACAATAACATTGGTATTGGTGCCAAATCCGTCCATTTCCGTGAGCAACTGATTCAGGGTGTTTTCGCGCTCGTCATTGGATCCTGTGAAGTTGTTCTTACCTCTGGCTCGCCCAATGGCATCGATTTCATCTATAAAAATGATCGCAGGGGATTTGTCTTTGGCCTGTTTAAAGAGGTCTCGCACCCGGGAGGCTCCCACCCCAACAAACATTTCCACAAAATCAGATCCTGAAAGAGAGAAAAAGGGAACCTTCGCTTCACCGGCAACTGCTTTGGCCAGTAGCGTCTTTCCTGTTCCGGGAGGTCCAACCAATAAGGCTCCTTTAGGAATTTTTCCTCCCAATGAAGTATACTTATCCGGATTTTTCAGGAATTCCACGATCTCCTCAACCTCTTCCTTGGCCCCTTCCAAACCGGCTACATCCTGGAATGAAGTACGTGTATCGGTTTTTTCATCAAATAGCTTGGCCTTTGATTTACCGATGTTAAAGATTTGTCCCCCAGCACCTCCACCGGCTCCTCCTGACATCCTTCTCATAAGATAGATCCAGATCCCAATGATAAGTACAAAGGGTAAAATCGTCAGCAACAATTCCATGAATACATTGGATTCCTTGTCAAATTCAACAATAGTATCCAGGCTATTCTCTTTCTTTATTTCTGCAATATCACTCTGAAAAAGCTGCAGATCTCCATAATCCAGGATATACTGGGGGATGGAGCCTGTACTTGGGAATAGGGGTTTTTCGGAGACGTCCTTGTGCACATCCTTAAGCAAGGCCTCTTCCGTAAGATAGACTTTGGCCTGATCCTGATTGGTAATGATAGTAATCTTCTGTATATCACCATTTCTCAGGTATTCCTGTAATTCCGAGGTAGTGGTCTTCTTGGTTGATGAAAGTCCATCGCCCCCAAAAAACTGGAATCCGATAAGTAATATGGCGATAAGGCCATAGATCCACCATGCGCTGAATCTCGATTTTTTCTGAGGGGTTTTATTTTCTTTTGACATTGTGTTCCTTTACTGGTTAAAACTACGTTCTACCATAGTCATTTTTGCATCTCCCCACAGGCCTTCAATATCGTAGAACTCCCTTACCTGTTGCTGAAATACATGTACTACTACATTGACATAATCCAACAACACCCATTCAGCGTTCTCTCTGCCTTCAATATGCCAGGGTTTATCCTTAGTTTCTTTGCTTACGGATTTTTGGATGGAATTGACTATTGCGTTTACATGAGTATTGGAGGTGCCATTACAAATGATAAAATAGTCACAAACTGTATTCTCAATTTCCCTAAGGTCAAGTAGGTTTATATCCAGTCCTTTTACTTCTTCGATTCCGTGTAAGATTAGGGCAATTAGCTCATCTGCACTAGCTTTCCTTTTCTGCATTCAATATTTTTAGTTTGTACAAAGTTATTATTTTTTTGTTTTGCCGGCCATTGTTTTTAACATAACATTGTAGCCTTAAACCAACTGCGTACAATGCATTTGATCAAACTTGATGCCACGGATTCGACTAATGCCGACCTCAAGGAACTTTTAGCCACTGAGGATGCTCCTGATGGTACCGTAATACAGGCCGCCTGGCAACGAAAAGGAAGAGGTCAGATGGGGAGAGATTGGGTTTCCGAACCAGGTAAAAACCTGACTTTCAGTATACTAAAAAAATTTAAAAGCTTACCTATTACCCAGCAATTTGCGCTGAATATGATTAGTTCTCTGGCCGTGGTTGAGGTGCTTAGCGGGCATGACGTACCCGAACTTAGGGTAAAGTGGCCAAACGACATTCTGTCAGGTAAACAGAAGATATGCGGAATACTGGTTGAAAATGTGGTTAAAGGGACTTTCCTTAAAGCAGCTGTAATAGGGATAGGTCTCAATGTGAATCAGGAGGACTTTCCATCTGGCTTAAACGCGACCTCAGTTAAGCTGCAGACCGGAGATGAAATTTCATTGGAAAGCCTGTTGGAAGCACTTGTACAGGCTATAGAATCGAGGATAGCATCTTTTTTGGAAACATCTTACGATGAGCTAAGAAAGACCTATGAATCCTTACTCTATGCCAAAGGAATCCCTGAAATGTTCGTAACGCCAGAAGGGCAAAGGTTTTCAGCAAGAGTTGTTGGGATAGATGAAACCGGTCAACTGCGCTTACAACACCAAACGGGTGACATTCGCGCGTATCAATTCAACGAAGTAAAGATGCTTTACGGGTAATTAGCTTACTGAATAGCCCTATCAACCAATTCTGCTCATGTTCTCGGAAAGGGTGCCAATGAAATTTGTGATAGGCGTTTTGATCATCATAGCCATCATGGCATTGAATTCTCCTTCAAAACTCAAATAGACTTCACTCTGTTCTTCACCAATTTCTGAAATATGGGCGGTAAGCGTAAAGGGCAGTTTATCGCTGGCGGCACCAAGAACTACTTTGGAATTAGGGAGTTCTTCCTTTTTCCTCAGGGCTATTTCCGGCATCCCTTTGAGGGCAAACAAAAAGGTATTTGCGTTAACCACTTCGAATTTGTCCACGTTGTCTGGCATCAGGACTTCGAAGTTCTTGGGTTCAGTAAGGAAATCAAAGACGTCCTTGCTGCTTTTACCGATGGTATTTTTTGGGCTTTCTATATGCATATCAATCAATATTCCAGGTTCCTGGATTTTGCCTCCAGTTCATGAGGGTATCCAGTTGTTCTTCTTTGATGTAACTAGTTTCGGAGGCCTTTTGGATAAGGTGGTCATAGTCTGATAAGGTATGCAGATCAACCCCTTTCTTTTCAAAGTTCAATCGGGCTTCTTCAAAACCGTAGGTAAATATGGCAACCATTCCTTTTACCCTGGCATTTTCCGCTTCCAGGGCTGCTACCGCATTCAGACTGCTTTTTCCCGTACTGATCAAATCTTCTATAACCACTACCTTCTGATTGGCCTCCAGATAGCCTTCAATTTGATTCTTCCTTCCGTGTGATTTTGGTTCTGGCCGGACATATATGAAAGGTACCCCGAGATATTCTGCAACCAGTATCCCAATACCGATTGCTCCTGTTGCCACTCCGGCGATCACATCTGGTTTTCCATATAAGGCCTCCACCTGTTTGCCCATTTCCTCCCGCACGTAGTTGCGAATAACCGGGTAGGAAAGAATTATTCTATTATCGCAATATATTGGCGAATTCCATCCGGACGCCCAGGTAAAGGGATTTTCCGGTCTCAACTTAATTGCATTAATTTGCAGCAAGAGTTCTGCAGTTTTCGCCGCGGTATCTTTGTC
>CAJHYA010000030.1_pt1 | contig 12211 bp, 8 predicted proteins | sample 9198611 | NCBI WGS metagenome assembly CAJHYA01 (sample SAMEA7708353, study PRJEB35096) | sediment metagenome | biome: marine neritic benthic zone biome [ENVO:01000025]; feature: sediment [ENVO:00002007]; material: shallow marine sediment [ENVO:03000034] sea grass bed [ENVO_01000059] ... | reverse complement strand
ATCCATTCACTGACCAAGTATATCAATGGGAATGGAACTGCACTGGGCGGGGTGATCATCGATGCTGGTACGTTCGACTGGGCTAATGGGAAATTCCCTGAATTCACAGAGCCCTCACCTGGCTATCACGGGCTGGTATATCACGATGCACTTGGGCCTGCGGCTTACATTGCCAAGGTCAGGATTGAAGGCCTTCGCGATCACGGTGCCTGCCTGAGTCCGTTTAACGCGTTCCAGATTATTCAGGGCCTGGAAACCCTGGAAGTGAGGATTAAGAAACACAGCGAAAATGCGCTGGCCCTTGCCCAGTGGCTGGAAGAACGCGAGGAGGTAACCTGGGTAAATTACCCGGGATTGAAGAATAGTGCCTATAATAGTTTGGCCGAGACATACCTCCCCAAGGGACAGAGCAGTATTGTAACATTTGGGGTAAAAGGAGGCTATGAGTCTGCAAAAAAGATAGCAGACAAAACCCAACTTTTCTCTCTCCTGGCCAATATTGGTGACACCAAATCCCTGATCATTCACCCGGCAAGTACCACGCATCAGCAACTAAGCGATGCAGACCAGGAGGCAACCGGAGTTACCAAGGACCTTATTCGTCTATCTGTTGGGCTTGAAGATCTTAAGGATTTAAAGAACGACCTGGAGACGGCTTTTGCGACACTGGATTCTCCGGTATTGGCTTAAAAGAACCTGATGGAATCCAAGGGAAGCTCCTGCCGGCCACAGGCAGGGCTTCACCTTGAAATTTTAGACCCATGAAAGATACCGTAACCGCTCTGGAGATTATCAATATTCCCTGCTATACCACGTATTCGGGAAGGGAACAGGAGATACAATTGTCCTATCAGCTGTTTGGAAAGGCTTTGCATACGGCTCCTATAGTACTTGTAAATCATGCACTTACCGGTAATTCCAATGTCACTGGTGAAAACGGATGGTGGTCTGAACTGGTGGGAAGTGGAAAATGTATCGATACGGAGCGGTATACCGTGTTGTCCTTTAATATCCCTGGAAATGGATATGACGGCTTTGTGATCGATAATTACAAGGATTTTATTGCCCGTGATATAGCGCGGATTTTTGTTTTGGGATTGGAACATCTGGGAATTAAAGAGTTGTATGCAATTATCGGGGGTTCTTTGGGAGGAGGTCTGGCCTGGGAAATCGCAGCTTTAAAACCGGGATTAACCCAGTATTTGATTCCGGTTGCTTCGGATTGGAAATCTACAGACTGGCTCATTGCCAATTGTCAGATACAGGAACAGTTTTTGGTTAACTCCAAGCAACCCGTGCATGATGCACGGATGCACGCCATGCTTTGCTACAGAACGCCCGAGTCCTTTAAGCAACGCTTTAAAAGGAGCACCAACGAAGAATTGCAGGTATTCAACGTGGAAAGTTGGCTTACCCACCACGGTAAAAAATTACAGGAGCGTTTCCAGCTTTCGGCTTATAAATTGACCAATCAACTACTTAAGACCATTGATATTACCGGTGGTGGCGAGGAAGCTTTTGAGGATTTGCAGCAAAGCAATACGCATATTCATATCATTGGGGTGGATTCCGATTTGTTCTTCACGGCTAACGAAAATCGAGATACCTACAGACAACTGGCAAGGGCAAACAGCAATGTGACCTACGGGGAAATCCGATCCGTTCATGGGCATGATGCTTTTTTGATGGAGTATGAGCAAATGGAACAGTTGCTTACGCCTGTGTTTGATCCGGATAGTCAGGAAGCCCGTTGGAAAGTGCTCAAATTCGGGGGGCAATCTCTGTCAAATGGAAATGGATTAAACCGGGTTTTGGATATCATAACTAACAAAGTGTCTGCTGGGGAACGTATAGCCGTTGTTTTGTCAGCACGCGAAAAGGCTACAGATCAACTGGATAGTCTTCTGGATATGGCAGCCAGGGGTATGGATTACCAGGTCGAATGGGACCAGTTCAGGACGTATCAGCAATATGGGCAAACGGAGGTAGACTTGTCTGCTGAATTTGCAGAATTATCCAGGTTGCTGGAAGGGGTTGCCCTTCTGGGCGACTATAGTGCGCGCATCAAGGACCAGGTTTTGGCCCACGGAGAATTGATATCGGTTAAGATGATTTCCGCCCTTTTGAATTCGCGTGGTGTTCAGGCGCTGATGTTAGATTCCAGAAAGCTAATCATTACCGATGATACTTTTGGGAATGGTAAGTTGATCGAGGGGCTTTCCCGCGAGAATACGGAAAAGGCTTTCGATGCGCTGCCCGCAGATCATGTTCCCTTAATAACCGGGTTCATTGCAGCTACCGAGGCCGGGGAGACCACAACACTCGGAAGGAATGGTAGCAATTATACTGCGGCCCTGCTGGCCAATTTCCTTGACGCCGAAGAACTGCAGAATTATACACATGTGGACGGGGTCTATACGGCTAATCCCCAACTGGTACCGGAAGCAAAAAAGATCAAGCAGCTGTCTTACGACGAAGCAAATGAACTGGCAAATTTCGGCACGAGCATACTACATGCGAAGACGATCATTCCTTTATTGGAAAAAAATATCCCCTTGCGCATACTCAACACCTTCAATGATGACAATGAAGGGACAGAGATTAGTGCTTCTTCAGAGCAGGAGGGGATTAAGGCTATTTCTGTAATTGAGGATGAGGCCATGATCGTACTGGAAGGCAGGGGCCTTTTGGGCAAGGTAGGAGTGGATGCGCGTATTTTCAGGGCTTTGAGTCAGCACGGTATAAGTGTGAGTATTATTTCACAAGGCTCTTCCGAACGGGGAATTGGCCTGGTAGTCAAGGCATCGGAGGCCGACCTTGCGCGAAAAGCGATTACTGAGGCATTTGAGGACGAATTCCAATCACGTGATATCAATACGGTCAGTATCGTCAGAGACGTGGCTATCATTTCAATTGTTGGTTTGGATCTCAGCACTTTCCACAAACCTTTTAATGCCCTGATCAAGAACCAGATCCACCCTTTACTTTTCAATAATGCGGTGACGGGAAATAATGTAGGTCTGGTAGTCAAAAAATCAGATTTACACAAGGCGCTTAATGTAATGCATGGGCAGATATTCGGGATAAGCAAGAAAGTTAACCTTGCTGTTTTCGGACATGGTCAGGTAGGCGGAGCCCTAATTGATCAGCTGCTGCAGTCTGTTGAAAGTATAGAAGCCAGAAAGGGGATCCATCTGAACATTTTCGCCCTGGCCAACTCCCAGAAAGTGTTGCTGCAGCATTCCGGAATTCAGGAGGATTGGAAGGATCAACTTTTGAAGTCTGGCGAAACCTATACCGTACAGGATATAATTGACTATGCCGAAAGGTACCACCTGGAGAATTTAATTGCCATTGACAATACCGCCAGCGAATCTTTAGTTATCCGCTACCCGGAATTGGTACAAAATGGTTTTGATCTGGTTTCCTCCAATAAAATTGCCAATACCCGGAGTTATACTTTTTATACGGAACTGAGGGAGGTGCTCGCTGATCATCAGAAAACCTACCTGTATGAAACCAATGTGGGAGCCGGACTTCCTTTGATCGATACCATAAAATTGCTGCACCTGTCCGGAGAGAATATCACCCGGATTAAAGGAGTGTTTTCAGGTTCCCTGAGTTATATATTCAACATCTTTTCCGAGCAGGACCTGCCATTTTCTGAGATCGTTCAACAGGCTGCATCAGGGGGATATACAGAACCCGACCCCAGAGAGGACCTTTCCGGAAATGATGTAGGCCGAAAGCTTTTGATCCTTGCACGGGAACTGGATCTGAAAAATGAATTTGACGAGGTCAAAATTGAAAACCTCATTCCCGCGGAGTTACGGGACCTGTCCAAAAAGCAGTTTTTGGCATCCTTATCACAACTCGATCCAATATTTCAGGAGATCAGGAGCAAACAGAAACCCGGACATGTACTGCGTTATGTCGGGGAGCTCCATGGAGATCTTCATAAAGACAGGGGACTACTTGAAGTAAAGTTAGTATCGGTTCCCAGGGATAGTGCGCTCGGGCAGGTTAAAGGCTCAGATTCCCTGATTGAAATTTTTATGGAGTCTTATGGTGCTCAGCCCCTGGTCATTCAGGGCGCCGGTGCCGGAGCATCGGTGACAGCACGGGGAGTTTTTGGGGATATTCTCCGCATAGCAGAAAAACTATAGTATAACCTAATAGAAATGAAAAAAGGCCGCAAACCAGGTAAACTAGAAACGGAAGCTGTTAGGATCCAGATAGAAAGGTCAGATTTTCAGGAACATTCCGCTCCGATTTACCTGACTTCCAGCTTTGTGTTTGATGATGCTGAAGACATGCGCGCCTCATTTGCAGAGGAAAAGGATCGCAATGTATATTCACGTTATTCCAATCCCAACTCCGACGAATTCATCAGTAAGGTTTGCGCCATGGAAGGAGCTGCTGCTGGATTTGCCTTTTCATCCGGGATGGCCGCGGTTTTCTCAACCTTTGCCGCCTTGTTGCAAAGCGGTGACCATATTGTGGCCGCACGAAGCATTTTCGGATCAACCCACAGTTTGTTCACTCAGGTATTCCCCAAATGGAATATCTCACACAGCTATTTTCAGGTAGATGATCCTGAGGCCATAGACAAGCTGGTTACTCCGGATACCAAGCTGATCTATGCAGAGACACCCACAAATCCGGGAGTGGATATCCTGGACCTTGAAAAATTGGGCGTGATTGCCAAAAAGCACGGTTTGCTATTAGTAATTGACAATTGTTTTGCCAGTCCGTATTTGCAACAGCCAATTAGGTATGGGGCAGACCTGGTGATACATTCCGGAACCAAACTGATGGATGGACAGGGAAGGGTATTGGCAGGCATTACGGTAGGGCGGGAAGATCTGATAGATCGCATATACCGCTTTTCGCGAATTACGGGGCCGGCATTGTCACCATTCAACGCCTGGATCCTTTCGAAAAGTTTGGAAACGCTTGCTGTCCGGGTAGACAGGCATTGTGAAAATGCATTGGCAGTTGCCCGCTTTTTGGAGCAACATTCTAAGGTGGAATGGGTAAAATATCCCTTCCTGAAATCACATCCGCAGTATGCAATTGCGCGGAAGCAAATGAAGGCCGGTGGCTGTGTTGTGGCCTTTGGAGTGTCAGGAGGCCTCGAAGCCGGAAAGCGTTTATTTGATGCCATACAACTACTTTCACTCTCCGCCAATCTTGGGGATTCGCGCAGCATTATAACACATCCAGCGTCCACAACTCACAGCAAACTTACAGAAGCGGAACGCATGGGGGCGGGAATTAGTCCCGGAATGGTGCGTATTTCTGTGGGTCTGGAACATATTGATGATATCCTTCAGGACATCCGGCAGGCGCTGGATAAGGTTTAAGGGCAATCATCTGCCTATTTTGGCTATATTTAGCTAATGCTATCCAAAAAGACAAAATACGGACTTAAAGCACTGGCCTACCTGGCTTGCAGGGCAGATCGGAAACCGGTTCAGATCGCTGAAATAGCAAGACATGAAAACATCCCCCAAAAGTTTTTAGAGAGTATTTTACTTACCCTTAGAAAAGCCGGGATACTGAGTTCCAAGAAAGGAAAAGGAGGTGGTTATTACCTCATGAAGGAGCCGGATGAGATACAAATGACTTCCGTGATGCGCGTATTGGAAGGCCCCATTGCCATGATCCCCTGTGTAAGCCTTAACTTCTATGAAAAGTGCGATGATTGCCCTGATGAAAAGACATGTGCGGTAAACAATCTGATGTTGCAGGTAAGGGACAGCGCACTAGAAATATACAGGAAAACTAGCCTGGCAGACCTGATTGCAAGTGATTGACAGGTATCAAGACATTACCCTTTGTTGTTGCAATTTGTTCAATATTTTCACTCATTTTATTAATAATCTGCAATATTGATAGCAGATTAAACATACTACACAATATCCTGTAGGAAAACTCATTTATAATATTACATTTGCATAATCTAGTAAACCTATAGGATAAACATTATTATGAAATTTACGCAGGATCAAATCGACAAATTGAACGTACAGTTTCGCGGGATTCCTATTGAAGAAGTAATTTCATGGGCCCTGGACAACGCTCTTAATCCGGTGGTGACTACTAATTTCAGGCCCTACGAGGCGGCTATATTGGAGGCAGTTACCTCGGTGTGGACCGATATCCCGGTCATTTGGTGTGATACGGGCTATAATACACCTCAAACCTATAGACATGCCGACGAATTGATTCAAAGGCTAAGGCTAAATGTTAAACTTTATGTCCCCCGGCAAACCAAAGCCCACCGGGATGTGACTTTAGGTATTCCTGGCATTGATGATCCTCACCATAAGGTATTCACCGAACAAGTAAAATTAGAACCTTTCCGTAGGGCCATGGCTGAACACCAACCTGATGTTTGGTTCACTAATTTAAGAAAGGGTCAGACAGCCCATAGAGACAGTCTGAATATACTGAGTCTAAGCAAGGACGGAGTGCTTAAAGTAAGTCCATTTTACCATTGGTCAGACACCCAACTTGATGCTTACCTTACTCAGAAAGGCCTTCCCAACGAATTCGACTATTTTGATCCCACCAAGGTGCTCGAGAACCGGGAATGCGGATTACACGTTTAATAAGTTCGCTTATTGACCCTTTCTCAAATTTAGATGATAACTCAACAAGTTGGGTTGGGGTTAATGGGTAAGCAAAAAAACACCGAATTCCTTGGTTATCCACAACCAGTGGGTTTTCTTTGTAGCAGTTCCTTAATAAACAAATACTTGTTATCAAGAAAGGTGGAGGGAATAGACCCTGTGAAACCTTGGCAACCCTTTCGCGGAAAAGAAGGTGCTACATTCTATCCTAACCGGAATAGATAACAGGAAAATACCTCAGGGGTTTCCTTTTCTTTCTTGATTTCAGTAAAATAACGGAATGATTATGCAGAGCATTCAGGACATTCTGGAAGAACGGATTTTGGTATTGGATGGTGCTATGGGCACCATGCTGCAGCAGTACCAATTTTCCGAGCAGGACTACCGGGGAAGGCGATTTCAGGATTGGGATTGTCCGCTTCAGGGGAATAACGACCTGCTGAGCCTTACACAAGCTGATGCCATTGCAGAAATTCACCGCAAGTATCTGGAAGCGGGTGCCGATATTATAGAAACCAATACCTTTTCAGGTACCTCCATTGCCATGGCCGACTACGGGATGGAGCATCTGGTTACCGAAATGAATCGGGAATCGGCAAAAATTGCCAAACGGGTTACTACTGAATTTACTTTAAAAAATCCTGAAAAACCCAGGTTCTTAGCCGGCAGTATCGGTCCTACTAATAAAACAGCGAGCATGTCCCCGGATGTTAATGACCCTGGATTCCGCGCTACCTCTTTCGAAGAATTGAGAACGGCCTATCGCGAACAGGTATTGTCACTTATCGAGGGCGGGGTCGATCTTTTGCTGGTGGAAACGGTTTTTGATACGTTGAATGCAAAAGCAGCCCTGTTTGCCATTGCTGAAGTCAAAGAGGAATTGAAGTTAGACATTCCCGTAATGATAAGTGGTACCATTACAGATGCTTCTGGAAGGACCCTTTCCGGGCAGACGGCGGAGGCCTTCCTTATTTCCATTTCACATTTACCCCTTTTGTCCGTAGGGTTTAATTGTGCCCTGGGTGCAAGTCAGTTAACCCCATATCTGCAGGTGCTTTCCGATAAAACGTGGAATGCGGTTTCTGCACATCCCAATGCCGGTTTGCCCAATGCCTTTGGAGCATATGATCAAACCCCGGAAGAAATGGCCGAACAGATAAAGGAATACCTGGAAAAAGGCCTGGTGAATATCGTGGGAGGCTGCTGTGGAACCACCCCTGAACACATTCGTGCTATTGTTGAATTGGTCAAGGATTACGAGCCCAGATCGTTGTTAGTCAATCGTTGAACGGTTGGTTTAATTGTTACAAATACATATGAAATCCCTCAGCGATCAACCAACAACCAGAAACCAACCACGCTACCTAAAGCTAAGTGGTCTGGAACCCCTCGTGGTTACCCCGGAGTCTAACTTCATCAATGTTGGAGAACGGACAAATGTATCGGGATCCCGGAAATTCCTGCGACTTATCAAAGAAGACAATTTTATTGAAGCCCTGGAGGTTGCGCGTCACCAGGTGGAAGGAGGGGCTCAGGTAATCGATATCAATATGGATGACGGACTTATCGATGGCAAGGAAGCCATGGTGCGGTTCCTCAACCTGGTAATTGCCGAACCTGATATTGCCCGCGTCCCGATTATGATCGATAGTTCCAAGTGGGATATAATTGAAGCAGGCCTGCAGGTGGTTCAGGGTAAATGTGTGGTCAATTCGATCAGTTTAAAAGAAGGTGAAGAGGAATTTATCAGGCAGGCCAGACTTATTAGACGGTATGGGGCTGCTGTTATTGTCATGGCTTTTGATGAGGTGGGCCAGGCAGACAATTATGAACGGCGGATTGAAATTGCCAAACGCTCTTACGATATTTTGGTAAATCAGGTAAAATTTCCCCCGGAAGACATCATATTTGACCTCAATATCTTCCCGGTGGCCACGGGGATGGAAGAGCATAAAAGAAACGCCCTTGATTTTATAGAAGCTACGGCCTGGGTAAGAAAAAACCTGCCCTATTGTAGCGTTAGCGGGGGGGTGAGCAATGTATCCTTCAGTTTTCGCGGCAATACCGTAGTAAGGGAGGCCATGCATTCGGTTTTTCTGTACCACGCTATCAGGGCCGGCATGAATATAGGGATCGTCAACCCTGCGCTTCTGGAAGTGTATGACGACATCCCCAAAGACCTCCTGGAGCATGTTGAAGATGTCATATTGGATCGTCGGCCTGACGCCACAGAACGCCTTCTTGCCTTTGCTGAAACGGTTTCCGGGAAGGCCAGGGAAAGGAAATCGGATCTGAGCTGGAGGGAAAATCCTTTACAAGAACGTATTACCCGTGCACTGGTCAAAGGAATTGATCAGTTTATTGAAACGGATGTTGAAGAAGCCAGGCTAATTGTAGACCGACCCATACAAGTCATTGAAGGGCATTTGATGAAGGGGATGAACGTGGTGGGTGACCTTTTTGGAAGTGGCAAAATGTTTTTGCCCCAGGTGGTAAAATCAGCACGGGTCATGAAAAAAGCGGTCGCTTACCTGTTGCCTTATATTGAGGCCGACAAGGGTGAACGTACAAAATCAGCGGGAAAGATCCTCCTGGCCACAGTAAAAGGGGATGTACATGATATTGGTAAAAATATTGTAAGCGTTGTGCTTGCCTGTAACAATTATGAAATTGTAGACCTGGGAGTCATGGTTCCTCCGGAAAAAATCCTGCAAAAAGCACGTGAAGAGCAGGTAGACCTGATTGGCTTGAGTGGTTTGATTACACCATCCCTGGATGAAATGGTTTTTCTGGCCAAAGAAATGGAGCGACAGGAATTTTCTGTTCCGCTGCTAATTGGAGGAGCGACCACCAGCAAAGCCCATACTGCAGTTAAAATAGCCCCGCATTACCATGCGACAGTGGTTCATGTTAATGATGCTTCCAGGGCCGTGACCGTTGCAGGTGATTTGCTGCAGGTAGATACTTCAGAAGCCTATAAAGACCAATTGAAAAAGGAGTACGGGGATTTTCGAGCCAAATTTCTGGACAGGAGCAGGATTAAATCCTACCTGACCCTAAAAGAAGCACGGGCCAATAAATTTAAGATCGACTGGACTCCGGAAATGATCAGTAAACCCAAACACCTGGGCATACAGGTTTGGAAGGATATTGATCTTGGTGGCCTTGAAGCTTATATCGACTGGACCCCATTTTTCAGAAGCTGGGACCTGCACGGAAAGTTTCCTGACATTTTAAAGGACTCCGTAATAGGGGAGCAGGCGACGGAGTTATACAAGGATGCCCGGGAAATGCTCCGGCAGCTGATTGAGGAAAAATGGTTGCAGGGGAAAGCAATCATTGGCCTGTTTCCTGCGAATACCATCAGTGATGACGATATGGAAGTAAGCCGGATCAAATCAACCGGGGAACCCGATTCGGGACGTCCTGTGATATTTCATACTTTGCGGCAACAGACGGCCAAAAAACAGGGAGTGCCCAATTTGGCCCTGGCTGATTTTCTAGCTCCGAAGGAAAGTGGAATTCAAGACTATATAGGGTGTTTTTGTGTTACTGCTGGTTTTGGAACCGATGAAAAGGCCCGGGATTTTGAAGACAGTCACGACGATTATAACGCAATTATGATAAAGGCGCTTGCCGATCGGCTTGCTGAGGCCCTGGCGGAATATCTGCATGAAAAAGTAAGACGCGAGTATTGGGGGTATGCTGCGAAGGAGCAATTAAAAAACGAAGATCTTATCCGGGAGACCTACACCGGTATCCGTCCTGCACCGGGTTATCCTGCCTGTCCGGACCACCTTGAAAAACAAACCATATGGGACCTGCTCGACGTTGAAAAACGAATTGGCGTTACCCTCACGGAAAACCTGGCCATGTGGCCTGCTGCCAGTGTTAGCGGCTACTACTTTGCCCACCCCGAGGCCCGGTATTTTGGTTTGGGCAAGATAAAGGATGACCAAGTGGCCGATTATGCCAGGCGCAAAGGGATTGGTGAAGCGGAGGCACGGAAATGGCTGGCACCAAATATTGCCGAACAGAAATAAATTGAAAAGTATTACTTTGTTTGTATGAAGGTTACAGATCATATCAAGGCTGCAAAAGGTGAAACCTTGTTTTCCTTTGAGATCATTCCCCCGGTAAAGGGACATAACATTAAGGAGCTCTATGATAATATCGACCCCTTGATGGAGTTCAATCCCCCATTTATTGATGTTACTACTTCGCGGGAGGAATACGTTTATATTGATCGCAATGGTTTGCTGGATAAAAAGTTGACACGGATGCGGCCAGGGACTGTGGGTATTTGTGCCTCAATTAAACACAAGTATGATGTGGATACCATTCCCCATGTGCTCTGCGGGGGCTTTACCAAAGAGGAGACAGAGTACCTCCTAATTGATTGCCATTACCTGGGGATTGATAATATTATGGCCCTTCGCGGGGATGCCATGAAGGATGAGAAATATTTTGAACCCTCCGTAGGTGGCCATGAGTATGCATCAGATCTGGTTCGTCAGATAGACAACCTGAATCACGGGAAATACCTGCACGAGGTCATAGAGACCGATGATTGCGCCGATTTTTGCATTGGGGTGGCCGGATACCCGGAAAAACATATGGAAGCCCCGTCCCTGAAGTCGGACCTTAAATGGCTTAAATACAAGATAGATCTCGGTGCCAATTACGTGGTTACCCAGATGTTTTTCGATAACCAGAAGTATTTTGATTTTGTAAAAGCTGCAAGGGACATGGGCATTGATGTTCCTATTATTCCCGGTATTAAACCCATAGCCATTAAAAAGCACCTGCAACTTTTGCCCCAGGTTTTCCGCATTGATTTGCCTCAGGACCTTATCGATGCCGTTGAAGCATGCAAGGATAATAAGGAGGTCAGACAAGTAGGTATTGACTGGGCAATTGAACAGTCAAAAGAACTTAAGGCTGCCGGGGTACCGGTATTACATTATTATTCGATGGGGAAGTCCACAAATATAAAGGCTATTGCCAAAGCCATATTTTAGAAGTGGGTTCGTCTGCAAAGAGGACAATTCGCCAAGCCAATGCTTTTTTCTAATTTTACCGGCAATGGATAGGATTTTAAGGTACGGCATACTGCTTTGTTCTTTGATGGCATTCTCCCAGAAAGAAAATCCCACCCCGGTATATACGCTAGATGCCAATCCTTTCTATGGCTCAATAGTGCTTCACAATACCGACATTTCCCATTTGATCCGAGAGCATCCCACCGGGCTTATTTTAGGGTTTAGCAAAAAGAACTTTGGAAACCAGGAGTGGGAACAGGAATATGGTTACCCCGATACTGGTTTTTCTTTTATCTACCAGGATATGAAGACGGCTACTCTGGGTGAAAATTTTGGGATTTATGGACACTACAATTTTTATTTTCTGAAAAGGGCAATGCAGTTCCGGATTGGTCAGGGTATTGCCTATAATACCAACCCCTACGATAAAAATGAGAACTTCCGGGGTAATGCCTATGGGTCGCACTTCATGAGTTCTACCTATCTCATGCTCAATTACTACCGGGAAAACCTGTATCATAACCTGGGTAT
>CAJHYA010000034.1_pt1 | contig 12255 bp, 5 predicted proteins | sample 9198611 | NCBI WGS metagenome assembly CAJHYA01 (sample SAMEA7708353, study PRJEB35096) | sediment metagenome | biome: marine neritic benthic zone biome [ENVO:01000025]; feature: sediment [ENVO:00002007]; material: shallow marine sediment [ENVO:03000034] sea grass bed [ENVO_01000059] ... | reverse complement strand
CCGACCAACAAGCGGTATTTCGGACTTTTAAAAGGCTTAAACAGTGCAAAAATCCCAAAATACATTTTGGTAAAGTAGATTGAAGCAACTGCGGTCCCAACCCCCAGGATGATATAAAACAGGGTGTCTTTGATCTGGAAGGCTTCAGCCGATGAAAAATGGATCAGGGTTTCTTCACCAAGGAAAAAATAAGAGGTCAGGATCCCTGAAATGGAAGCCAGGATAAGCGGGAGTAACGAAAGCATTGTTAAATCCAGGCTGAATACTTCGACAGCGAAAATTATGGCTGCAATGGGCGATTGGAAAATGGAGGCAATGGCACCAGCGGAGGCACAGGCGATCAATAAAGAACGATTGTTTGCATTCACATGGAAAAGCCTCCCGAAATTCGAACTGATGGCTGCCCCGGTGGCGACCGCAGGTCCCAGCAGACCCACAGAACCCCCAAAACCGACGGTAAGCGGAGCAGTGATCAAAGGGCTGTAAATCTGTTTTAATGACATTATTCCCCTTTTCCTTGAAAGGGCATACAAGATGGAGGAAATAGCATGTTCCATGCGCTCCTTATGCACATATTTCACATACAGATATACCAGGGTCAGCCCGATTATGGGGATGATAAAGTACAGTTGGTTGTCCGAGAAAATAATCCCTTTTTCCAGGGAAGCCTCGATGAAATAGGTGAGGTTTTTGAGGGTAACGGAAGCCAGACCGGCCAACAGGCCAACGGCAATACTCATGACATAGATAAAGCGCTTGCTCGATACATTTCTGTACCGCCACTTGAGTATCCTGGTCAATAAGTCTGCGTATCTACCGGCCATCCTTAGGACTTATTTTTAAAGGTATTAAAAATCCTTCAGGACCGGGCATCCCCGAATGGAATCAGAGGTCCAGTTTCAGATTTAGTTCTTTCAATTGTGCCTCATCAATAGGAGCCGGGGCATCAATCATTATATCACGACCACTATTGTTTTTAGGGAAGGCGATGAAATCACGAATGGTTTCCTGTCCACCCAGGATAGCTACCAAACGATCCAGACCAAAGGCAATCCCCCCATGGGGTGGAGCCCCGTATTGGAAAGCATCCATTAGAAATCCAAACTGCGCACGGGCTTCTTCAGGCGTAAAACCGAGGTGTTTGAACATGGTCGCCTGTGTCTCTTTGTCGTGTATCCGTATAGAACCCCCGCCAATTTCGTTTCCGTTCAGGACCAGGTCATAGGCGTTGGCCCTTACCTCACCCGGGCTCGAATCTAACAGTTCCATCTGTCCGGGTTTGGGCGAAGTGAAAGGATGGTGCATGGCATGGTAGCGACCGGTCTCCTCGTCCAATTCCAGGAGAGGGAAATCCAGCACCCAAAGGGGGGCAAATACGTCGGGTTTCCTCAGGCCCAATCGCTCTGCCATTTCCATTCTGAATGCACTGAGCTGATTACGTGTGGTGTTTACCTCACCTGAGAGCACACAAATAAGATCCCCTGCTTTGGCTCCTGTTGCCGCTGCCCATTGCTCCAGGTCTTCGGCTGTATAGAACTTGTCTACCGAAGATTTAAAGCTGCCGTCGGCATTGCATTTTACATAGACCATGCCTTTGGCCCCTACCTGTGGCCTTTTTACCCAGTCGATCAGGGCGTCAATCTCCTTCCTGCTGTAAGATGCGGCTCCGGGAACGGCTATTCCCACAACCAGTTCAGCAGAATTAAACACCTTGAAATCCTTATGTTGAGCGACTTCATTCAATTCGCCGAATTCCATGCCAAAACGGATATCGGGTTTGTCCGATCCATACCTGCGCATGGCTTCGTCATAGGTAAGCCTTGGGAAGGGTCCGCTTTCTATCTGGTGTATGTTTTTCAGCAGATGTTTAATAAGTCCTTCGAAGGCCTGCAGTACATCCTCCTGTTCTACAAAAGCCATTTCACAGTCGATTTGGGTGAATTCCGGCTGCCGGTCGGCCCGCAGGTCTTCATCCCGAAAACACTTAACGATCTGGAAATATTTATCGAGGCCTCCAACCATAAGCAATTGCTTAAAGGTCTGGGGAGACTGTGGCAGGGCATAGAACTGGCCTTCGTTCATCCGGCTGGGCACCACAAAATCACGGGCTCCTTCCGGGGTTGATTTTATTAAATAGGGGGTTTCCACCTCAATGAATCCCTGTCCTGCAAGGTACTTGCGTACCTCCATAGTAACCTGGCTGCGGAAGATCAGGTTGTTTTTCACCGGGTTACGCCTGATGTCCAGGTAGCGGTATTTCATGCGGAGGTCGTCCCCGCCGTCTGTCTGATCCTCAATGGTAAAAGGGGGTAAGAGCGCCTCGTTCAATACTTGCAGCTCCGTTACCAGAATTTCCACATTCCCGGTAGGCATGTTGGGGTTCTTGGAAGCCCGTTCAATTACCTGGCCTTTGACCTGTATGACATATTCCCGACTAAGGCCACGTGCTTTTTCCAGGATATCTGCATCGCTGCGTTCCCCGTCAAAAACGAGTTGGGTAATCCCGTAGCGGTCCCTGAGATCGATCCAAACCACGAATCCCTTATCGCGCATCTTGTGCACCCAACCGGACAGGGTTACCTCTTCATTCACATGGCTGTCCCGCAATTCTCCGCAAGTATGACTTCTGTACATAATGCCTCCTGGATTTTAGCCGCAAATGTAAGAAGATAAGCTTGTTTGCGGAACTGGATTGGGAGTAAAATTCCAATTCCTGCACATAAAAATGCATCAAAATGGGTGTCAGAAAAACCTTTAAATTATTTTGAATGCTCGAATTCTTCATTACCTTGTTAGACTATCAACTAATTCAAATTTTACATTATGGAACACAAACTACTTGGAAAAGCACTCCTTTGGCTTTGTCTGGTGATACCCCTTATCGGGTTTTCACAGGGGACGGTCAGCGGGATTGTAACTGACGCCACCTACGGCGAACCCGTAGCGGGTGCCACCGTTGTTATCAAAGGCACTAGCACGGGCACAACGACAGATTTTGACGGGAATTACGAAATCGATATTTCCAGCTTCCCGGCAACCCTGGTTTTTTCTTCTCTGGGGTATGAAACACAGGAATACCGGGTAACGGAATCCAGAGTTCTGAATGTGGCCCTGAGTGAATCAGCCATGGGACTGGACGAAGTAGTAGTTACAGGGCTGGGAACTACCATCAAGCGTAGTAACCTTGCCAATGCTGTATCTACTGTTTCTTCTCAGGAACTTGTAGGGACAACGGCCCAGACCACTCTGGATGGAGCCCTCTACGGAAAGCTTACCGGGGTAAACATTACCTCTTCATCCGGTGCACCCGGAGGAGGTTTTGCATTGCGTTTGCGCGGGATTTCTTCCATTAACGGAAACAACCAGCCCCTGTATATCGTTGATGGGGTTTATGTGAATAACGCGGAGATCCCTTCTGGTTTACGATTTGCCTCAGGAGCCAACCGGGGGAATGAGGAAAATTCTTCCAACCGTATTGCCGATCTCGACCCTAACGATATCCAGAATATCGAAGTGTTGAAAGGAGCTTCGGCAGCAGCGATTTATGGTACACGGGCGAATGCGGGGGTAGTTATTATTACAACCAAACGGGGCCGACAAGGAAAAACGGATATTCGTTTCAGCCAGGACACCGGATTCAATACGATTATCAAAAAACTGGGTCTAAGACCCTGGACGGCACAAAGTGTTGAGGATACTTTTGGGGCGGCCGAGGTTGATCTATATAACCAGGCTATTGCAAGTGGCGGACTGATTGATTACGAGGACGAAATTTATGGCGAAACAGGCTTGATTACCGATACCAGGATCAGCGCCAGTGGCGGGGGTGATAAAACCCGATTCTTTGTAGGGGCTTCCTATAGGGATGAAGAGGGGATTATCAAGAACACCGGATTCGACAGGTTCTCGATACGAGCTAATATTGATCATGAGATATCCAAAACCTTCAGCTTTTCTACCTCCTCTAATTTTGTCAGGAGTACTTCAAGCCGAAGTTTCACAGGTAACGAGAACGAAGGAGGTTTAAGTTATGGATATACCCTGGCGTTTACCCGCCCATGGATCGACCTTTTCCCGGACGAAAACGGGGTGTATGCCGATAATCCAAATTACGCAGGAAACCCAATATTAGTCAGGGACCTGGCGAAAAATGAGGACACCAACAACCGATTTATCCAGGGGATGAAACTGACCACCAATATCCTGGATTCCGGTAACAATGTGGTGAGGCTGTTATTTAATGGTGGTATCGATTATCTCGCAAATGAAACCTATGTTTACGTGCCTGAGATCCACCAGGCCCAGCGCGGGAATCAGAATGGTTTTATCGGGGTTGGAAAGAACATATTTACCAATTATAACTACCAGGCAATTGGGGTTTGGAACCACGATGCCATGGGAGGCGACCTTGGGTTAACCACTCAGGGAGGTATCTCCTACCTGGAACAACAGACCGATTTGGTGTTTAACCAGGCCACACAACTTATTCCCAACCAGACAAACCTGAGCCAGGGTTCGGCCCAGGCCATTACGCAGACCACGTCAACGGTAAAGGAATTCGGGTATTTTGCCCAGGTAGAGGGGAACTATAATGACCAGCTTATCGGGACCGTTGGGTATCGTCTGGACAAGTCCACTCTTAATGGGGATCCCAATAAGTTTTATGGCTTTCCGAAAGCATCCCTTGCGGTTAACCTGCATAATTTTGACTTTTGGAATTCTTCATTCCTGGACAGGTTGAAATTAAGGGCAGCCTATGGAGAAACCGGTTCCAGCGGGGCTTTTGGATCTGCTTTTACCGGGCTTAATCAGGTTTCTATAGGAGGCAACGGGGGTTCATCCATCAATGCTTTAAAAGGAGATCCCGATATCGAACCTGAAACTTCTTCCGAGTTTGAGATAGGGTTTGATGCCGGTTTATTTCAGAACGTAGGCCTGGAAGTATCTTATTACAACAGAAATGTAAATGACCTCTTATTAAGCCGGGTGTTACCTACATCCACCGGATTTGGGTCCGAGACCACGAATTTGGCAGATCTTAAAAACTACGGACTCGAAGTTGGCCTGAATGTCAGGGCGTTTAATGAAGAGAACTTCGTCTGGAATTCTACCCTGAATTTCTGGTTTAACCGTTCAGAGATCACACGTCTCGACGTACCTGCCTTCCCACAACCGGGAGCCGGTTTTGGCCTTGGTTTAGGGACCTTCTATATTGAGGAGGGGAAACCGGTAACCCAGCTTGCCGGTAACGTAGATGGCGTACCCACGCAGATTGGTAATGTGGAGCCTGATTTTCAAATGGCTTTCAACAATAATTTCACCCTGTTTAAGCAATTTGATGTTTCCTTCCTGCTGCAGTGGAAGAAGGGCGGGGAGAATATCAACCTTTCCAAGTTGTTGACCGATTTGGGGGGAACCACCCCGGACCTGGATACAGCAGCGGCACAGGAACGAACCAGTCTGGGATTTGTTGCAGAACGTTTCATAGAGCCAGCTGCATATCTGAGACTTAGGGAAGCGGCCATTTATTACCGTTTACCGCAGAGTGCTCTGGATTTCTTTGGAGATACGGTAACCGGAGTTAAACTGGGGGTCTCAGGAAGGAATATCTTTACGATAACCGACTACAGCAGCTATGATCCGGAAACTTCTGTTAATGGGGGTACTGGCTTGTCGTCAGGAATCGAGGTAACCCCGTTTCCGAGTACCAAGCAATTCTACTTTCATTTAAATGTTAATTTCTAAAAAAAGCGCGATGAAAAGATTATATACATATACAGCGAAAGGATCTGTCTTGCTGATTGCCCTGGCATTGGCTTTGACTACATCGTGTTCCTTTGATGAACAAGTAGATCCGAACAGGCCCAGTTTAGAGGGCGTATTAACCGATGCTTCAGAAAATCAACTGAATAATCTGGTGGTAGGCGTAGAGTCTGCGATGAGAAATTCCCTGTCCATTCAAACGACAGGATCCGGGACCATGGCCCGCGAATTGTATTTGTTTGATGCGGATCCACGGAATACCGGAGATTTGCTGGGGGCCAATGGAAGTTCCCTGGACAATAACTCATTTTATTCAACTGCTCCCTGGGGGGGACGTTACCGTGCGATCAAGAATGCCAATATACTATTGCAATCGCTTGAAAACACAAGTTCCGTCACTGATGCCCAGAAAGCGGGTTATCGCGGTTTTGCGAAGACCATAATTGCATTTGAACTCATAGAAGTCCTGAAGTCCTATAACCGGGCACGATTAGATGTGTCAGATCCGGACAATCTTGGACCAATCGTCGAATTTTCAGAAGCGCTGAGCCAGGTGAGAACACTGTTAGATGAAGCCCAAACCGACCTTAATGGTGCAGGTTCGGAATTTGCTTTTCTGCTAGCCGGATTTTCCGGATTCGATACCCCAGCTACCTTTGGTCAGTTCAATCGGGCGGTTGCGGCTACAGCAGCGGTTTACGCCGGTGACGGCAACGCGGCATTAACCGCCTTATCAAACTCGTATTTTGATTTGAACGGTGACCTGACAGCGGGTCCCGAGCACGTATTCAGCCTGGATAGTGGAGACTTCACCAATGGCTTGTTTAAAATTCCAGATAATAATGGAGATCAGATCATTGTACACGATTCATTTATCGCGGATGCTGAAGCCGGGGATACCCGTGTAAGCAGTAAAACCCTGATACGGGCTAACCCTACTACACAGGATGGGCTCTCAGGAGCGTATCAAACCGGGCTTTATGCAAGTAATATAAGTTCGATAGATATGTTGCGAAATGAAGAGTTGGTCCTGGTGTATGCCGAGGCGAGCATTATTGCGAATGCCCTGACCGATGCGGAGACCGCACTTAACGTGATTCGTAATTCAGCTTCTTTGCCCAATTATGCAGGCGCATTGAATGCTGCTGATCTAACTACGGAGTTACTTAATCAAAGGCGATATTCCCTTTGGTGTGAAAACCACCGTATGTTCGACCTGAGAAGGTATAACTTGTCAGACACCCTACCTATTGACCGGGCAGGGGACCAGATTTTCAATGTATTGCCAGTGCCTTTATCTGAAAATGATTAGGGACAATTGATATAATTAAAAAACCCTGGTTGTAGAACCAGGGTTTTTTTATGCATTAAGCTGCAATTTCCAAATCTTCTTTTTTGGGTTTCGGTTTATCCCTGCGTCCCTTGATGCGAATTTTGATCCTGTATACAATATTAAAGAGTACCGGTACAATGATCAGCGTGAGGAAGGTGGCGACAATTAAGCCGAAGATCACGGTCCACGCCAACGGTCCCCAGAAGATCACATTATCCCCTCCTATGTAGACATTCGCGTCAAAATCTGAGAACAGGGTGTAGAAATTGATATTGAGTCCTATGGCCAGCGGAATCAGTCCCAGCACAGTTGTTATTGCCGTCAGGATTACAGGCCGCAAACGGGCTTTCCCACCCTTTACAATAGCTTCGGTTACTTCTTCATTGGTCAGCATATCGCGGTCATCCAGCCCCAGGGCTACTTTTTTTCGATCGATAAGGATCTGTGTATAATCCAGGAGCACCACTCCGTTGTTTACTACAATACCAGCCAGGGAAATAATCCCCATCATGGTCATCATAATTACAAAAGGCCATCCGGTTAGCATCAGGCCACCAAATACCCCGATGAAACTCAGGAATATGGCCGTCATAATAATTGCGGGTTTAGATATGCCTCCAAACTGGAAGACCAGGATCAGCATGATGAGCCCCAGACCGGTAAAAAAGGCCCCCATCAGGAAGTTCATCTGTTTGTTCTGTTCCTCGATCTGACCGGTATAGTCGATCTTTACTTCCTGAGCCATGCCATCAAAATCCTCCATTTCCTTTTGGATCTGTGCAACAATGGCACCGGCATCCGTAAACCCTGGCTGTAATCCCGAGTAAACGGTAACCACCCTTTTTGCATCACGGTGCTTAATGGCACTGAAAGAAGATGTATTGCGCTGAGAAGCCACGGCAGATACCGGAACTTCCTTGATTTGCCCGGATGCCTGGTCTCTGAATATGATATTCTGATTGAACAAGGCGCTGGTATTGTAGCGCAGGTCCTCGTTAAACCGGACGTTGATATCATAGTCTTCCCCGTCTTTCTTATAGATCCCTGCCTTATCGCCAAACAACGATCTCCTGAGCTGTTGCCCTACCTGGCCAACACTTACGCCAAGTTCTCCGGCTTTTTCGCGATCAACAACAACTTGCATACTGGGTTTGCCCTTGTTGACATCGATCTTTAGCTCCTCTATCCCGGCAATATTTTTGCTGTTCAGGAAGTTTCGCATGCGCTCTGCCGTATTGATCAGGGTGTCATAATTTTTCCCTTCAAGCTCAATATTGATGGCATAGCCTGCGGGAGGACCCACAGCGTCTTTCTCTACTGAAATGGCGACCCCGGGGTAAATCCCCTTAACCCCATCCTGTATTTCTTTACGGAGCATTTCGGTATCCACACCATCGCGGTATTTAAATTCACGCATGGAAATGGTAACCTTACCCCGATGGGGCATCTCAGCAGCAGAACCTCCTTCAGTGAAAGGATTTTCGGCTCCTTTACCTACCTGAGAGACACTTGATTTAATCAACAGGTTATGTGCACCCCGCATGTATTTGTCACCATCGGCAATGGCATAGACCCGGCGTTCAATATCCTTGGTGATCTCATTGGTCCTCTCAATGGCCGTACCCTGGGGATATTCTATATAGACATAGATCTCGTTAGGGGTATTGTCCGGAAAGAATTCCACCTTGGTCCGTCCACTTCCCAGGGACATGCCGAAGGCCATAAATGCAGCGATCAGCAAGAGTACGGTTACCCCGAAATACCAATATACATTGCTGCCCCGAAGTGCATGTTTGATCCGTGTTTCATACCAGTTCTCAAACCGTGTTAGGGTTTTGGTCTGGAATCCGCGTGCGGAAGGTTTCAAGAGGTATTTATATACCCAGAAACTTATTCCGAGAACAATCATCACCGAGCCCAATCCACGGACCTGTCCACCGAGAATCAGGATAAAAGTTCCAATACCCCCGAGGATTATACTCAGCCTGATCAGTTGTTTTTTGGTCAATTCTTTTTCCCCGATTTCCATAAAACTGGATACCAGCATGGAATTCATAAAAATGGCAACGAAAAGGGAGGACCCCAGTACCACAGAAAGGGTTATCGGAAAGAAGATCATAAACTCTCCCATCATTCCGGGCCACATCCCCAGCGGGACAAATGCGGCAACCGTAGTTGCTGTGGAGATGATGATGGGGAAAGCGATCTCACCAATCCCTTTTTTTGCGGCCTCTATCCTGCTCATACCTTCTTCTTCCATCAGGCGATAGACATTTTCTACTACCACAACCCCATTGTCTACCAGCATCCCCAGACCCATGATCAGCCCAAATAGGATCATGGTATTCAGGGTATATCCAAGGGCAGATATTATCATAAAGGACATGAACATGGACATGGGAATCGCGAATCCAACAAAGAGGGCATTGCGGAATCCCAGGAAAAACATGAGTACGGTAACCACCAGGATAATCCCGAATATGATGTTGTTTACCAGGTCATCTACCTGGTTCAGAGTCCGGTTTGAGGAATCGTTGGCAATAGTAACCTTCAGGTCCTGGGGAAAGTAATTCTCCCTGGATTCCTGTATTATTTTCTTAATTTCATCTGCCGCAGTAATGGCATTTTTCCCGGAGCGTTTTTTGATGTCCAGCATCACCACGCTTTTACCCCGATCCCGGGCATAGGTGGTTTTGTCTTCTTCTTTAAAAGATATGGTTGCAATATCCTTGAGGTATACCGCATTTCCTTTCTCAGATTTTACTACAAAATCTTCCAGGTCCGATGGTTCTTCTATCTCACCTATAATCCTGATAGTACGTCTTTGCCCACCAGTCTTCAAATTCCCGGCAGACATGGTCATATTGCCGCCATTAATAGCCTGCAGGATATCATCAAAACTGATCTTGGCGGCCATCATTTTGTAGATATCCACGGCAACCTCCACTTCCTTTTCCTGAGCTCCCCGGATATCGACCTCCTTGATTTGTGGCAGGTCTTCGATCTCCTCTTCCAGGTATTCCCCGAACTCTTTCAATTTATCTACGGGGTAATCTCCGGTAAGATTGACGTTCATTATGGGGAATGATTCGGCCAGGTTTAGGTCGAACACATTCGGTTCCACTTTAGCCCCGTTGAAAATAGGCCAGTCTTCTCCAGCCTTTTCCCCGTCTACCTCATCCTTGACTTTTTGTTTGGCATATTCAACAGTGATATCCTCATCAAACTCCACGACGATCATGGAGTAATCCTCCTGGGAGGTAGAGGTTAGCTCTACGAGATTGCTGACATTTTTCAGGCGATCCTCCAGAGGATCCGTGATCAGGCGTTCAATGTCTTCTGCCGTATTGCCCGGATATACCGTACTCACATAGATCTTGGTCTCCTTAACTTCCGGGAAATCCTCCCTGGGCATGGATAAATAGGAAGACAGGCCGATCATAAAAAAGATGCCGATCATGACATAGATCACCGAAGGATTGTCAATAGCCCATGATGACAACCTGAATTCCTTATTGATGTTTTTCTTTTGCCGACTCATCTTTGCTACTGGATTATTTTGATTTGCTGACCTTCACGCACACTACGCGCTCCTTCCTTGATAACCTGATCTCCAGAATCTATTCCGGACAGGATCTCAACATAATCTCCCTGAGTTTTTCCGGTGATCACCACCTTTTTTATGGCTTTGGCCAGGTTGTTCTCCGTGGTATCCGAAGCCAGGTAAACGTACTGCTCACCTTCTGCATTTTCTGAGATAACACTCTGGGGAATCAGAATAGCAGCAGCGTTCGTATAATCATTGATCTGTACCCTGGCCGTAAGATTAGGCTTGATATTCCCGGTCTGATTGGGTACCGGGATTTCTATGCTGAATGACCGGTTGGCTGGATTAATGAAATTACCGGTTTGTCGGACGCTGGTGGTAACACTATCCCCCAATACCGGGAAGTACACCTTCACCTCTTTGCCTTTGGTAACGCCTTCCAGGTAGCTTTCCGGTACATCCACTGAAATGTACATTTCTGAAAGATTCACGATACGGAATACGGCAACCCCGGTACCGGGCGCAACTACGGTTCCTTCGTCCTGAATCACGTCATCTATAATACCCGAAAATGGGGCAGTGATCCTTGACTTTGCCAATTGACTTTCTGCCTGCTCAACTGCGTTTTGCGTTGCTTCGAAATTCGTTTTTGCCTGCAAATACTGGATTTCAGAGCCGATTTTCTGGTCCCATAACCGTTTCTGTCTTTCAAATGTTGTTTTAGCAAGCTCGGCCTGAGAGCGCAATTGCTCCAGCTGGCTTCCCATGCCCCCGTCATCTATATTGGCAAGGAGCTGACCTTTACGCACCTTTTGACCTTCTTTAACCATTACCTTAATCAGAGTTCCGGCCATCTCCGGATAGATAAGGACGTTCTGTTTGGTCATGACATCTCCCTGAAGTTCCAGATAATGATTGAAGTTTTGTGTTTTGGCCTCAATAGTTGTAACAAGCGGAACCTTTTTATTCAGGTCAAGCGCATTGATGGCAGAGTCCAGCAATTTGAGTTCGCTGTTTAAGGCTTTCTGTTGATCGGAAATTTCCTGCCGTTTGGATTTGATGGCATCTAAATTACCTGCGGATATCAATTCGTCCACGGATTTATTACCAGCGTTTTGGCAGGCCTGCAATAAGGCCATTCCCACGAGTATATAGCTAATCGTCTTTTTCATCACTAGGGTTACGTATTTTGCTTAGTTGTTGAGAATTGTTTCGAGATCTGTTTTCCTGTTGATTACATCAACCATAGCCTGCAGGTATTCCTGCTGGGCTGTGTACAATTGGGTTTGAGCCTGCCTCAGTTCAAAACTGCTGGCAAGACCTTCTGCGTATTTGATCTGATTTTTATTTTCAATACGCTCTGCCAGGTCCAAATTTTTCTTTTTAGTATCGTATTCTTCTATGGAGAATATGTAGTCGCTTTTTGCACGGTCGAGCGCAAGGCGTAATTTTTCTTCGGTTTCGGTGAGTTGTGTTTTTGCTTTTTCAAAAGCAATTCGGGCACGCCGTGTACTGGCATCCCGTTTTAAAGAACTGAAAATGGGGATGTTGAGGTCAAATCCCAGCACAGAACTTTCAAACCACTCCTGCTCGCTTTTCAGGAAGTTGAAAT
>CAJHYA010000113.1_pt1 | contig 12576 bp, 10 predicted proteins | sample 9198611 | NCBI WGS metagenome assembly CAJHYA01 (sample SAMEA7708353, study PRJEB35096) | sediment metagenome | biome: marine neritic benthic zone biome [ENVO:01000025]; feature: sediment [ENVO:00002007]; material: shallow marine sediment [ENVO:03000034] sea grass bed [ENVO_01000059] ... | reverse complement strand
TCGGCTACTACCCATTTTTCCATGCCCCCCTCAAGTAACTCCCCGGTCCAGTAGTTGTACCATTTTCCCTTGGGGAAATACATCCTTCGCCCTTTGGCATTAGGTTCCTGTATCGGACAAACCAGGATCTGCTCCCCAAAAATGAATTCATCTGTTCGGAAATGGGTCTGCGGGTCCTTCTGGTCGTAGTACGCCAAAGATTTAAGCATCGGAATATTATCTTTTGTATAACGCCAGAACATGGTATACAGATAGGGTAACAATTGATAGCGTAATCCGATATATTCCCTGACAATATCTGTTACCTCATTATCAAAAGACCAGGGCTCCTGGTCCCCGTGGTCCCCACTTGAGTGTACACGGCAAAAGGGGTGGAATACTCCGAGTTGAATCCAGCGGGCGAACAGCTCTCCACTGGGTTGTTCTGCAAATCCCCCAATATCGGATCCTACAAACGACATTCCACTTAGGCACATCCGCTGTACCTGTACATTGGCTATCCAAAGATGTTCCCAGGTAGCTACATTATCTCCTGTCCAGGTGCTGGTATAGCGCTGAGCACCAGCATAGGCAGCCCGGGTGATCACGAAGGGGCGCTTGGGATATACATATTTTTTTACGCCTTCATAGGTTGCCCTAACCATTTGCATCCCGTAAACATTGTGTGCCTTCCGGTGGGTACAGGGGTGACCGTCAAAATTGTGACGGGTGTCCAGGGGAGCTGTTTTGCTGGGAACTTCCATTACAGCCGGCTCGTTCATATCATTCCATACGGCATGGACCCCGATTTCAGCCATGAATTCCTTGTAGAGTTCTGCCCACCATTCGCGAACTTCCGGATTAGTAAAATCCGGGAAACTGCATTCGCCAGGCCAAACTTTTCCCTGCATCAGGGGGCCGTCACCGCGCTTACAGAAATAGTCTTTTTCCAGAGCCTCTGTGTACACCCAGTAATCACGGTCTACTTTGATACCGGGATCAATCATAACCACGGTTTTGAACCCATCTTCATTGAGTTCCTCAATCATCCTTTTGGGATCGGGGAATTTTTTCTTGTCCCAGGTAAAGCACCTGAAACCATCCATATAATCGATATCCAGATAAATGGCATCACAGGGAATTTTCAAGTCCCGGAATTTCTTAGCCAGTTTTTTAACTTGATTTTCAGGGAAATAACTCCATTTGGACTGGTGGAAACCCAATGCCCAAAGAGGCGGTAGCTCAGGGGTGCCCGTCAGGTCGGTATAGGCACGTACCACACGGGACATATCCGGGCCATAGAAAAAATAGTAGTTCATTTCCCCTCCATCTGCCCAAAAACTGGTTACATGGCGCTTTTCGTGAGAAAAATCAAAGTGGGTATGAAAGGTATTGTCGAAGAAAATCCCGTAGGCGATATTGTTGTGCAGCCCGATATAAAATGGAATTGCCTTATAGAGCGGGTCCTGGTCTTTGGCGTAAGCATACTGGTCTGTTACCCAGTTGCTCACACGTTTACCTTTGAGGTTGGCATGTGTTGCCTTATCTCCCATTCCGTAAAAACTTTCGCCGGTTTGGGTGATCTTGCTCATTTTAACGTTGTTTCCCCCGAACTCGTGGTTTTCTTCCCAGTGAAAGCCCAATTCATCTTCATTAATGATATGACCCTCAAGGTCTGATATCTGCACTCTCAAACTTTTTTTATCTACAAGGATCTGTATTTTGGAGGTTTTGATGAGGTACTCGGTTTTGGTCTCCTCAGATTCCAATTGATTATAACCTTTACTGGCTGTTGGACTTATAGCATATGAAAAATCGGGTTGGAAGCGATAATCGGTTGCGTAACGGAACCGGATGGCACTGTTCCTTAAGACAGTAATCTCCAGAATTACCCCATTAGCGGTGGTAAAAAAGAACTTATCCGTGATGTGTTTAAAATCTACAATTTTATCCGGATAAAGATTCCCTTTGTATTCTATTTCTGTGTTGGTAATCATGAAGGTTGGAATTTAAAAACCCACAAAAAAAACATATAAATGCCTAATAGTAAAATGATTTCATCAAGATTTATCCACTATAACGATTGCGGAGCCGGGATTACTGCAGGATCAGTAACCCAAGAGGCGGGATGGTCAGGGTTATGGACTGTTTGTACCCATGCGCCGGAGTTTTTGTTGCCTTGAGTGCTTTATTTTTCAAACCACTGCCACCATATTTCTTAGCATCGCTGTTAAAAACTTCTTTGAGGGCCTTGGATCGTGGTACTCCAACACGGTAATCTTCCCGGGGAACCGGGGTGAAATTACAAACCACAATGAGATCGTTTTTAGTATCGTGGCCCTTTCGAATGTAGCTCAACACAGAATTTTCAGCATCTCCGTAGTCTATCCATTGGAATCCCTCAGGGCTGAATTGCTTTTCATATAGCGCTGGATACGCTTTGTAAATCCTGTTCAATTCCTTGACCATGCTTTGAACACCTGAATGGAATTCATACTGTAAAAGGTGCCAATCCAGGCTCTCCTGGAAATTCCATTCGGAAGACTGGCCAAACTCAGCGCCCATGAACAACAAATTGGTTCCCGGGTGGGTATACATATAACCTAACAGCAACCTCAGGTTGGCAAATCTTTGCCATTCATCTCCAGGCATCCGGTACAATAGCGATTGTTTACCATAAACCACTTCATCATGCGAAAATGGTAACATAAAGTTTTCCGTAAAAGCATAGGTCATACTAAAGGTCAGGTCATTTTGATGATGCCTTCTGTAAATAGGTTCCTTCTTAAAATATTCAAGGGTATCATGCATCCAGCCCATCATCCACTTCATCCCAAAGCCAAGGCCGCCAATGTTCACAGGCCGGGTTACCATGGAAAAGGAAGTACTCTCTTCGGCAATGGTCTGCACATCACTAAAGTTGGCATATACCGCTTCGTTCATTTCCTTGAGAAATGAAATGGCTTCGAGGTTTTCATTATTTCCATAAACATTGGGTTCCCACTCCCCTTCCTCACGTGAATAATCTAGGTAAAGCATTGAGGCTACCGCATCTACCCTGAGGCCATCGGCATGATATTGCTCCAGCCAGAAAAGGGCATTACTGATCAGAAAAGCACGCACTTCATTACGGCCGTAATTGAAAATCAAACTTTTCCAGTCGGGATGGTATCCCCTCCTCCGATCCGGATGCTCATAGAGATGAGATCCATCGAAAAAGCCCAGTGCATGACTGTCTTCCGGAAAATGTGAGGGAACCCAGTCCAGGATCACTCCAATATCATTCTGGTGCAAGGCATCCACGAGAAACTTAAAATCTTCCGGGGTCCCAAACCGGGAGGTGGGCGCAAAATATCCAGTTAACTGGTATCCCCAGGAAGGGTCAAAAGGGAATTCCATCACAGGCATGAATTCCACATGGGTAAAGCCCATTTCCTTGACATAGGCCACCAGATCCGCAGCTAGTTCACGATAGGTCAGGAAGGTGTTCTCCTCTTTTCGTTTCCAGGATCCCAGGTGTACTTCATAAACGGAATAGGGCCTGTCCAGGCCGTTTTTTTCCTTTCTATAGCCCATCCATTCCTGGTCTTTCCATTCATAATCCTGATCCCAGACAACCGAAGCTGTATTTGGGGGATGTTCGCAAAATCGGGCAAAAGGATCTGCCTTTTCTGTAACCACCCCATGATTGTTGGAATGGATCTTGTATTTGTAGATGGTTCCATGAGCAACCCCGGGAACGAAGCCCTCCCAAATACCACTTCCATCCCAGCGCACATTGAGTTTGTGTTCGCCTTCCAACCAGTAATTGAAGTCCCCGATCACGGCAACCGACCTTGCTGCCGGAGCCCAAACTGCAAAATAGGTGCCTTTCACACCATTAACTTCCAGGGGGTGAGCCCCTAGTTTCTCATAAAGCCGAAAGTGTTTCCCTGCCTTAAAAAGATTGATATCAAAATCTGTAAACAAACTGTGGGAAACCACCTTATTCATACGCTTCTATTTAGTTAGCTTTCATTGATTATACCCATGATCCCTTCTAAAGGGATTACCGCCCAGAGTGGTCGTGAATTCATTTCATAGCCCAGCTCATAAACCGCTTTTTCCAGCATACAGTATTTGAGAATGAAGATCCGTTCCTGGCTATAACCGATATTGATGTTATTCTCCTGAATCAATCTGACATAAGTGTCCAAAAATACACCTATAAAATAACGATACAATACTTCGCCGGCCAGATACAAATCTTCCTGACTGTAGGGATACTTTTCTCCCTTGTTGAAGATGGTGGCATAAATACTGTAATGAAAAGAGCGGAACATGCCGGCCACATCTTTAAGCGGGGGTTGTTTCACCTTGCGGTCGCGTATGGTGCTTTCGGGCTCCCCTTCAAAATCCAGGAGGTAGAAATCCCCTTCCTGAACCAGGACCTGCCCCAGGTGGTAATCACCGTGCACACGCAGGCGTTCGCCTTTTAGTTTAGTCCAGTCAAATCTTACAAAGCGTTTCCGAATATCATTTTTTCGTTCCAGGAATTGTTTGGCCAGATCCAGGGTGATCCCCTCCAATTTATGCAGGTTATTTTCCACGATATTCAAGCGGTTCTGAAACTGATATAATAAACGGTTTTTTAACCATACCTCGTAATCCCCGTTAAACCGCGCAGGGGTAAAGGAAGTATCTTCAAATTCCGATCCCAGTGCGATGTGCATCTCAGCCGTACGTTGCGCCAATACCTGTAGCTTAAGGAATACATTCAGTCCGGCCCAGTCAATAATTTCATGGGGTACGTCTTTGAGTGGTAAAGGTTGGAAAAGATCGATCTGAGGCAGCCGGTTTACTGTAATGTGCTTGTATTCCAGGTTGCTGAAAATGAGATCAATTTCTTTCAGGAAATATTCCCAGGCATCCCCCTGATTAGGAACGAGTTCCTGCATGAGCGCAATGGTAATGTTGGCACCATCGGCATCTATTATACTGATACTTCCCTGATAAGCTGGTGTATTCTTAAATTCTTTTCGTTCTGAAAGGAAGCGACTCATCTCATAGTCCGGGTTCTTGTCTGCATAAATCCTACGGAAAAACTTGATTACCGAGCTATCGTTCAGGATGACTGAGGTATTGCTCTGTTCCATGCCCATATAGCGGGAGGATTGATACTCCGTATGGGTGAAAAACTCACTTTTGTGATAGCGGACCCGGGTGGTATCGTTGGGCACAGCGGTCATGATCCGTTCAAACACCAGCTTTCTGAATGCCTCCAGGTTGATGGCGTCAATGATAAACCCATCCTGGCCTTTTATGGAGATGGGTAGTATGCGGTCTTTCTCGGCAAAGCTTTCGTCAGATACGAAGGCAATGGGCAGAAAATAATGATGGTAAAAGGCCTCCTTAAAATTAATCTCCAGCAACAGCCCATAATATACCTCGCCCCTTTGCTGAATCCTGAAATATTCCTGAAGTTCAATGTATTTCAGGGTGCTGGATTTACCTCCATACCAGCGTTGTTTGATGACATAATCTTCCAGAATATCTGAAAGGAAAACCTTGAGAAACCTTTTGTCTTCCAGCAACTCCTCCCAGCTAACGTCAAACGTATAGGGGGGGTGAGGAATTATATCTTGCTTTTTCTTCGTCATCCTACTTATTTATCTGAAAAATATGAAATGGCAGGGCGGGATGCAATTCTACATAGTTCCACTCCTCATGCCAGTAATATCCGTTATCTGTGATCAGATCCTGCATTTGCAAGTCATGACCTGCTGAGATTCCCAGTGCAGCTAAAGGTAGTTGAACGTAACCAGTTTGGGTGTAATAAGGGTCCAGATTCACCACGATGAGCAATTCATCAGTACGGTCGTCATTCCATTTGTGATAGGCAAGCAGGTGGTCATTCTCAATATGGCAAAACTGTATATTATTAGTTTGTTGAAGGGCAGGATGCTCTTTCCGAAGCTGATTGATCCGCGAGATGAGGTGGGTGAGTTTATTTTCCACGCTCCAGTCCCAATGCCGGACTTCATATTTTTCAGAATTCAGATATTCCTCTTTTCCGGGCATGGCATCAGTAACCATATACTCGAAAACAGGACCATAAATCCCAATATTTCCACTCAGGGTAGCCGCCAGTGCATATCTGGCCAGATGCATAGCCTCATTGGCCCCTTGCAGGTGATAGGGATTAATGTCCGGAGTATTGGGCCAGAAGTTCGGCCGGTAATATTCCTTCATTTCTGACTGCGTCAACTCCACCAAATAGGAAATGATCTCGTGTTTCTGAACACGCCAGGTAAAGTATGTATAAGACTGACTAAATCCTTGTTTGGCCAGTTGCTGCATGACTTTGGGGCGGGAAAAAGCCTCGGCCAGGAACAGTACATCCGGATGTTGTTTTTTTACTTCGCCGATAAGCCAGTGCCAGAAATAATAAGGCTTGGTGTGTGGGTTATCTACACGGAAAATCTTAATCCCGAAACCAATCCATTTTAATGTTACCTCAAGCAATTCCTGCCAGAGTTCCTTGTAGGCATTGGTTTCAAAATAGAAATTGACGATGTCCTGGTATTTTTTAGGCGGATTTTCGGCATACTGCATGGTCCCGTCAGGCCGTTTTCTGAACCATTCGGGATTGCTGCTGATGTAAGGATGGTCTGGTGCAGCCTGAAAAGCCAGGTCCATAGCCACCTCCATCTCCAGTTTGTTGGCCTCTTTAATAAAATGCTTAAAATCGGCCTCCGTCCCCAGTTCCGGGTGAATTTCCTTATGACCTCCGTGCTTGGATCCAATTCCCCAGGGAACACCACTATCCCCCTCCGTTGCATTGGTCGTGTTGTTTTTTCCCTTTCTGTTGACTTCTCCTATGGGATGGATGGGGGGAAGGTAGATAGTATCAAAGCCCATTTTGTGTATCCGGGGTAACAAGCGCTCACTATCCTTGAATGTGCCGTGATTTCCTTCTGCTTCGGCTGCAGACCTGGGGAAAAACTCATACCAGGTACTGAAATTGGCTTTTTGCCGGTCTACATATACCCGGAGTTCTTTGCTTTTATTCGTCAATATTCGCTGTGGATATGCCAGGAATAAGGCATGAAGCTTTTCTGAACCTGCTTCGGCTATGGCATCTTTATAGGCATTTTCATCCTCAAACTTGCCGATTAAGTCCGTTGCATAGGCTTTTTCGGCCTTTTTACCTTGCTTACTGAGGTGTTTGAGGTACTGCACACCATCCAGAAGTTCACTTTTCACCACCTGTCCGTCGGCTAACTTAGCCTCAATCCCGTGCTGCCAGTTCAGGGCGTAATCCACCCAACCGCTAACCCAGTACGAGTAAAAGCCTTGTTTTGTGGTCTGGAATTCCGCAGTGAACAGGTCATTTCCCAGGTGCTCCATACGTATTGGGGTTGCCTTTTTATCGGATTCGTGCTTTACCAGCAACTCCGCCTGGATCAGGTCGTGGCCATCTCCAAGTACATCTGCTTTAACCACCACTTTATCTCCCACCACACGTTTTATAAAGAACGTGCCGCAGCTTAACTGCGGCTCAATATTGTCAATAACCACCCGCTCTTGTCGGAACATAATCTCAGTTTGCTTGGTTTGCCCTAAAAATAGAAAAATATCACCAATTGAAATTTGAGTGCGGAGATTATTTAATTGCTTTTTTTTCTGCTCTGTTCATTTTTGGAACGCTTTTTGTTTTTTATTCACCAACGAAAGGTTTTCCGAGCGTATCGGAACCCTATTTTACTATTCTAAACCCTTACATTATGAAAAGAGTTACCTTTTTACTGACATTGTTTGTGAGCGCACTATTTATTTCCTGTGAAGGTCCTGTGGGACCTCCAGGACCTCCTGGTTTTGATGGTCTTGATGGCCTTGACGGACAGGACGGAATCAACATTCTTGGAAAAGTTCTGGAAATTGAGGGTGATTTTACCTTTGATAACGATTACAGGCTATTCTATGAGTTCCCCAACACCGTGGAAGTTTTCGAATCAGACCTTGTATTGGTCTATATTCTATGGGAAGAGGTCGAGGACAATACAGGTGAATTCGTGGATGTTTGGCGATTGCTCCCCCAAACGCTTATTGTGAACCAGGGGCTGTTGCAGTACAATTACGACCACACCTTCTTTGATGTGAGCATTTTCCTGGAATCCGATTTTGACCTGGGGTTACTCGGACCCGGGGATACCGACAACCAGGTATTCCGGATTGCTATTGTGCCCGCAGAATACGGACAGGGATCGCGATTTGACCGCTCCAATTTGCAGCAGGTCATGGATCTGCTGGATGTTGAAGAAAAGGACATCTCTCGAATCATATTGGACTAAATATATTTAAGCATCCTTCCGCCTGCTTAGGCGGGAGGATTCTTTTATGGGTATTCCTTATCTTTGAGGGATTAAAAGAATACCAAAACGCTATGAAAAAAATTACATTCTTTGCCCTTTGCCTGCTCATTATGGGGTGTAAGGGAAATTCCCAGCAAAAAGAAACACAAACCGCAAAAACAGAAGAGGATAAACCACAGTATGCGGTAGTAAAAACGGACGCCGAATGGCGGGCTTCCCTAACGGATATGGAATACTATATTCTGCGAAAGGCGGGAACCGAAACGGCGGGCAGCAGTGACCTTCTGAACAATAAGGAAAAAGGGACCTATGTCTGTGCCGGTTGCGGCTATGAACTTTTTCGAAGTGAATATAAGTTCAACTCAGGAACCGGATGGCCCAGCTTCGACAGGGAAATAGAAGGGAACATAGCTTACGATGTGGATTACAAAATCGGATACAAGCGCACAGAAGAACACTGTGCCAATTGCGGGGGACATTTGGGCCACGTTTTTGAAGACGGCCCAAGGGAAACCACCGGCTTGCGGCATTGTATCAATGGTGCAGCACTCGATTTTGTCCCTGACGGAGAATAAGGAGATTTGAGGGCGATCTGAAATGGAAAACACTTCTCACTACCTCAAAAATGTAAAAAAAGAATTCACCCGGTATAAAACCTTAGGTGATAAGACCTTTGCCCAGCTGGAGGAAGGCGATTTCCATTTTCGGTTCACAGAAGAAGACAACAGTATAGCTGTAATCGTAAAGCATATGGCCGGGAATATGCGCAGTCGCTGGACCAACTTCCTGACGGAGGACGGAGAGAAAAGCTGGCGGAAACGCGAAACTGAATTCGAAGCCACCTTAAGGTCTAAAACCGACATACTTGAAGCCTGGAAATCGGGTTGGGAATGCCTCTTTGACGCATTGGACGGGCTAACTCCCGAAAACCTCTCAGATACGATCGAAATCCGGAAGGAACCACATACGGTACTGGAAGCCATCAACAGGCAATTGGCCCACTATGCCTATCATACCGGGCAAATCGTATTTCTTGCCAAATCGATCAGGGGAAACGACTGGCAATCTCTTTCTATCCCTAAAGGTGGATCAGATGTCTTTAACAAGCGAATGTTCGGGAAAGCAAACCCGTCTTAAAAAACCGACGAATATCTGACCAATCCTTTGCTTCAGGTTTATTACCTTTGCTCCGCATAAAAAATCACCTAAAAAGTATATCATGAGCAATTTTGATGTTATCGTCTTAGGAAGTGGCCCTGGAGGATATGTTACGGCAATCCGCGCTTCCCAACTGGGATTAAAAACTGCCGTTATAGAGAAAGAAAGCCTTGGCGGCGTTTGTCTTAATTGGGGTTGTATCCCGACAAAAGCCCTGCTGAAATCTGCTCAGGTTTTTGAATACCTGCAACATGCGGAAGACTACGGTTTGAAAGTGGAGGGGGCCGACAAGGATTTTGATGCCGTGGTAAAGCGCAGCAGGAATGTTGCTAATGGAATGAGCAAGGGTGTACAGTTCCTGATGAAAAAGAATAAGATCGAAGTGATCAATGGGTTTGGGAAGCTACTGCCAGGAAAGAAGGTAAAGGTGACCACTGAAGACGGGAAGGAAAGCGAATACAGTGCTTCCCATATCATTATTGCAACAGGGGCCAGAAGCCGTGAGCTCCCCAGCCTGCCACAGGATGGAAAAAAGGTGATCGGTTATCGCGAAGCCATGACCCTGGAGAAACAACCTAAAAGCATGATCGTTGTGGGTAGCGGGGCCATCGGTATTGAATTTGCCTACTTCTATAATGCCATGGGTACTGAGGTAACCGTGGTGGAGTTCCTGCCCAATGTGGTACCTGTAGAGGATGAAGAAGTTTCTAAACAATTGGAGCGGACATTCAAGAAATCTGGTGTAAAAATCATGACCTCTTCTGAGGTAACTGCTGTTGATACTTCCGGTGACGGAGTAGTGGCTACAGTGAAGACCCCAAAAGGTGAGAAAACCCTGGAGGCCGATATCGTTTTATCTGCTGTGGGAATTAAGACCAATATTGAAAATATCGGGCTTGAAGATGTCGGGATCGCAACAGACCGCGACAAGATCATGGTGAACGACTACTACCAGACGAATATCCCTGGATATTATGCCATTGGTGACGTTACGCCAGGACAGGCCCTGGCCCACGTGGCCTCTGCGGAAGGTATCCTCTGTGTTGAAAAAATAGCGGGAATGCATGTAGAACCCTTAGATTATGGAAACATCCCTGGATGTACCTACTGTACTCCTGAAATTGCATCCGTTGGCCTTACCGAAAAACAAGCCCGGGCAAAAGGGTTTGATGTCAAAGTAGGGAAATTCCCATTCTCTGCCAGTGGCAAGGCACAGGCATCCGGAAATTCAGACGGCTTTGTAAAAGTGATCTTCGATGCCAAATACGGGGAATGGCTGGGTTGCCATATGATTGGTGCTGGTGTAACCGATATGATCGCTGAAGCCGTGGTGGGCCGGAAACTGGAAACCACCGGCCACGAAATCCTCAAAGCCGTACACCCACACCCCACCATGAGTGAAGCGGTGATGGAAGCAGTTGCGGATGCATACGATGAAGTGATCCACCTCTAAAAACCAATTTATGATGTTAAGCGCCTTTCGGCTTACTGCTATCCTGGAGGGATCCAGCTACCTTTTGCTTTTTGCCTTAAGTATGCCTTTGAAATATTGGGCAGGAATTGGGGAACCAAACCTGTATATCGGGTATGCGCATGGGTTTCTTTTTATTGTCTTTATGGTTTTGGCCCTGGTGTTTACTATGGAGAAAAAATGGGGAATAAAGCGCTTTCTGGTGTTTTTCGCAGCTTCCCTGCTCCCTTTTGGCACCTTTTATATTGATCAGAAGTATTTGAAACCACTGGTGGCCTAAAGAAAGCTCTGGATCGCCAGGTCATAACTTTTCAGGCCAAACCCAAGGATCACCCCTTTAGCCCCGGGTGAAATATAAGACACATGCCGGAAATCTTCTCTTTGATGGGTATTGGAGATATGAACTTCCACAACAGGGGTTTCAATTGCTTTAACTGCATCCCCCAGGCCTACAGAGGTATGCGTATAGGCGGCAGCGTTTAATATAATGCCGTCATAGGTGAAACCCGCCTCCTGGATTTTATCAATCAGTTCCCCTTCGATATTGGACTGGAAGTACTCCAGATCCGCTACCGGGAATTTCGCTTTCAATTCCTCAAAATAGTCCTCAAAACCGCGTTTTCCGTAGATCTCCGGTTCCCGTTTTCCTAACAAGTTTAAATTAGGTCCGTTGATAATGATGAGTTTCATACGGTAAATGTAGGGAAATCTAAGAAGTTGCCCTCAGTTCCCATAATGGAGATAAAAAGATGCTGTAATGGCTTGTTATAGCCGGTCTGGCTTGGTCTGGATAGTAAGGACAAGCCCTACACTGATGGTATTCCAGGTAGCAACATCCAGATCAATCGAGGTATAGGAAATATTGATTTCTGTAGTCTGGTTGAAAAGATAGCCTAACATGGGCCGGTAATAAAATCCGCCGTCATTTCCATCATTAATGCCAATCGCCTGACCTACATTGCCTCCTATGGATAAGTTTCTTACCGGCCAGAAACGAAATGCCCCTGCCAGTGGTAAGAACTGAACATCGGGTCGTTCTGCAGCAACTGATTCCAGCTCAAAAGTATCGCCAAAACCGTGGACATAGCCTGTGGCGAGACCCAGGTCAAAATACTCTCCAAGCACCCACATATAGCCAACGTCCGCCCCAATCATAAGGCTGACGGCTTCATCAAAATCTCCCGATGGTATTCCGCCCTGTATCCCGATGCGAAAACCTTCCTGGGCCTGAATGGTAGCGAGATATGAAAAGAACACAAATGCAAGTATTAAGAATTTCTTCATGGGTCCGGTTTATTTAGGATTTAACTCCTCACATAACGAAGTACAGGCGGTATTTGTTGTTTACTGCTTATAGATTTTACCGAATCCCCTATTGCCTGATTCCTATGAACTAAAATCGATTTAGATAATAAAGAGAAGATGATCGACTTTGCCTTTGCTTTAATTTAATGTCAATTACTCATAAATGCCCGTGTTAAAGACAAAGTATTTTGCGACGTCCCTGATTTTAGTGCTATCTTGATGTTATGAAATGGTCTGCGGCCCTAACAGATTACCAGAATTACCTCCGCATTGAACGGGGGCTGGCGGAGAATTCCATTACCAATTACC
>CAJHYA010000129.1_pt1 | contig 12647 bp, 12 predicted proteins | sample 9198611 | NCBI WGS metagenome assembly CAJHYA01 (sample SAMEA7708353, study PRJEB35096) | sediment metagenome | biome: marine neritic benthic zone biome [ENVO:01000025]; feature: sediment [ENVO:00002007]; material: shallow marine sediment [ENVO:03000034] sea grass bed [ENVO_01000059] ... | reverse complement strand
TCAGGGCTATTTTCTATTCTCCTTTTCTAACGTCTGATACGGTTTTGTCCTCCAGCGAAAAATGTGAAAATTGGTGCCTGGCATCAGACCCGACCGGACATTGGGCTTCAATTCCTACTTTGATAACTTTTTTTTCCGGCATGGCGGCAAGCCTGGCCATTTTATAATTTTTCCCGTCCCCGGACCAAAGCATGGAGTAAAGATTGCCTTTTCTTACCAGTTTCAGCCAGATAGCGCTGGACGCATCGAGGATTACGCCATTGGCATCATCCGATACTTCTCTGGTTACTACACTGACGATACCCGGACCTGTGGCATCCGAATTTTCAAATGCAAATTTGATCCAATACTGTGAATCCCAATAAACCATTAGCGCTGCTGCATTCCACATAGCCGAAAAATCTGGCTGAACTTTGGCGATGGCAACAAAATCCCCTTCTACTTCGGTGTACAGAAAAGGGGCTGTTCCAGTGACCTTGCCATCTTCAGGATTATTAAAGAAATCCGATTCAGAAGGAGCCAAAATGGAAAGTTTGCCCTCCGTGAATGCATAGGATTCAGGTTTATTGAGCCAGGAAAATCCTTTCAAATTTTCATTTTTCAGGTGATCTATGAGATTTGTCCCCGACATGAGTTTATCCTGAATCGGCCTAAGCTGACCATAACTTATACCGGACTGAAACAAAAAACTCACTACCATGAGATACAAGTATGTTGTCGATTTTTTCATTTTTAACTGTTTTTGGATCCAATCCTCCTCCTTATTCCTGCAGCTGATCCGAAATATTATAAACCGCCAAACCACTTCTGAGCTTAGGTTCAATATAGGTGCTCTTGGGAGGCATTACCAGGCCTGCATCAGCTACAGCTTTAATCTCTTCCATGTTAACAGGCAATAGCCCGAATCCCACCACGAATTCACCTCGATCTATAGCGTCTTTCATTCGAATCGCATTATGCTTGCCAAAGCCGTATTGAATACGCTTGTCATTTCGCAGGTCCTTTATGCCCAAAATGGGCTCCAGAATGGTTTTGTACAGGATTTGAGTATCCAGGCGGCTTAGCGCATCCGTAAAGGTATACACGCTTTTTCTGAGATAAAGGGAATAGAATTCCCCATCCAGATACATACTGAAATGATGCTTCTTACCCGGTTTGTATAATTCGTCTCCATAACGCTTGATGCGGTAATGTTCATCCAATCGAACAAGGAACTCCTTTTTCGTAAGTCCGTTAAGGTCCTTTAGCAGGCGGTTGAATTCATATATACGGATTTCCGATTCCGGAATGAGATAGCTCATAAAAAAATTATAGGCTTCATTCCCGGTATGCTTTGGGTTTTTTTCTTTCAGGGTATTGGATAACAGACAGGACGAGGCACTGCGGTGGTGTCCGTCTGCGATATAGACCGAATCAATTTGCGCGAATTTTTTCTGAATTTCCCCGATAGTATTCCGATCTGAAAGTACCCAGAGGCTATGGGTGATCCGATCCGGGGTGGTAAAACAGTATTGGGGTTCCTTGCTGACTTCCTTTTCAAGGATTTTGCTAATCTCCGGACTGTCCTTATATGTCATCAAAACCGGTTCTGCCTCGAACTGCACAATTTCCAGGTAGTCTGCAAAAAGCTTTTCTCTTCTGGCAATGGTAGCTTCATGCTTTTTTATACACCCGTTCTCATAATCAGCTACACTGGTAGCACAAAAAAGGCCCGTGCAGCTATACCCATTGCTTTCAACACGGTATAGATAGAAGCTTGCTCGTGGATCACTGATAAACACCTGATCTTCCAGAAATTCCAGGTAGCGGTTTCTCACTAGTTTAAAGCGCTCTTTTCCGGAAACTTTTTTGTCATATTTGAATCCGGGATTGATAATGTGAAGAAAGGAAAAGGGGTTATAGCTAAGGATCGCATTTAGCTCTCGTTTTGAATACTCTTCGTAGGATCGGGAGGCAACGAAAGCTACTTTATCCGGTGCAGGTCTGATGGCCTTAAAGGGTTTTATTAGCGCCATACTACCCTTGAAATTGCTTTGCTACCTGTTCCGCTTTACGAGATTCCCGATAATCGTAAAAACCTTCTCTTGATTTAATACCCAGTTTCCCCGCAGTTACCATATTGACCAGCAAAGGGCAAGGAGCATATTTCGGGTTTTTAAAGCCCTCATACATGACGTTCAGAATGGACAGGCAAACATCGAGCCCTATAAAATCAGCCAGTTGTAAAGGCCCCATAGGGTGGGCCATGCCCAGTTTCATCACAGTGTCAATTTCGGTGACCCCGGCGACGTTGTGGTAAAGGGATTCTATGGCTTCATTGATCATGGGCATCAGGATGCGATTTGCAATGAACCCGGGATAGTCATTTACCTCGGTAGGAATTTTAGAAATCTTCCCTGATAGTTCCATTATGGTTTCCAGTACCTCATCTGAGGTGCTGTAGCCCCGGATCACTTCAACCAATTCCATGATCGGAACTGGATTCATGAAATGCATCCCGATCACCCTTTCAGGATGTTGGGTGGTAGCTGCTATCCGGGTAATAGAGATAGAAGAGGTATTCGTTGCCAGAATGGTATCCGGGTTGCACAATGCATCCAGTTGCTTAAAAATATCCAGCTTCAGATTAACATTTTCCGTAGCTGCCTCAATAACCAATTCTGCTCCCTTGACCCCCGCTTCCATAGCTGTAAACGTTTTAATCCGGCTAAGGGTGTTTGCTTTGTCTTCCTCAGTAATTTTTTCTTTGGCTACCATACGGTCCAGATTCCTGCCTATGGTTTCCAGGCCTTTATTGATTGCGGCATCACTTATGTCAATAAGATGGGTAGGGTATCCGTGTTGTGCAAATACATGGGCAATTCCATTCCCCATTGTACCTGCTCCTATAACGGCTATGTGTTGAATCATTGTTATGCTGTTTGAAATGAATCGATAATTTGTAGCGCTACTTTCAGGGCTTTGGTGCCTTGTTCCAGAGTGACCTTTGGTTCTGTATTTTGATTAATAGCGTCAGCGAAGGTTTCCAGCTCATCCTGAATAGCATTGTTAGCCTTTATTTCCGGGTTTTCAAAATAGATCTGTTTCCGTTGCCCCTCTGCATTTTGAAGGATCATATCAAAGGCTCCTGGTTCCTGGGGGGCATCTTTCATTTTCACAACCTCTGCTTTCTTCTCCAGAAAATCCACGGAAATGTAGGCGTCCCTTTGAAAGAAGCGCGATTTCCTCATATTTTTTAAAGAAATCCTGCTGGCGGTAAGGTTGGCCACACAACCATTTTCAAATTCTATCCGGGCATTGGCAATGTCCGGAGATTTGCTGATGACCGAAACCCCGCTGGCGTTGATTTGCTTCACTTCTGAGCCTACCACGCTCAGAATTATATCGATGTCGTGGATCATCAGGTCAAGCACCACCGGCACATCAGTTCCCCTGGGATTGAATTCAGCCAGGCGGTGTGTTTCGATAAACATAGGAGTGTCGATATTGCTCTGTACGGCAGAAAAAGCCGGGTTAAATCGCTCTACATGCCCTACCTGCCCTTTCACCTGGAACTTTTGTTGAAGCCTGAGCATTTCTTCTGCCTCTTCCAGCGTTTTGGTGATGGGTTTTTCAATAAATATGTGTTTGCCCTTTTCCATGGCCTTTTTGGCACAATCGAAATGGGAAAGGGTAGGGGTTACGATATCGACAACGTCAACAGATTCGATTAAGGTATTAAGGTTATCGATATATGTGTATCCGAACTCCTCAGCTGCATGCTTGCCAATAATGGCATCCGGGTCATAAAAACCGATTAATTCATATTTTGGGGATTCTTGTAGAAGGCGGAGATGAATTTTACCGAGATGGCCTGCGCCTAATACGCCTACTTTGAGCATGGGAAATTGTTTTGTCAAAAATAGGGGATAAATTCAACATTTCCTGAATCCGGGATAGGGAATCAGTAGGTTCGTTTCATGCAATTTGATAAATTCGTAATTCAAAAAGCAGGGTGAAGGATACACACAAACATAAGGGTATGCGGAACAAACTGGTTGAAGTGATTACAGCCAAGGGTATCCGCGATAATAAAGTGCTTGAAGCCGTAAGGGCTGTGCCCCGTCACGTATTCATGGATAGTGGATTTGAAGGACATGCCTATCAGGATAAAGCCTTCCCAATTGCAGCCGACCAGACCATATCACAACCCTATACCGTAGCAAGACAGACCGAGTTATTGCAGGTTGCCCCAAACCAGAAGATCCTGGAAATAGGAACGGGGAGTGGCTATCAGACCGCCGTGTTACTTCAACTTAAGGCGAGGGTGTACACCATTGAGCGGCAGCTGGAACTTTTCAAAAAGACACGTCTGTTCTTTGAAAAAATGGGTTACCGCCCAAAGAAAGTAGTGTTTGGAGATGGCTACAAAGGGCTGCCGGAAGAGGCACCATTTGACGGTATCCTGGTAACAGCAGGAGCTCCGGAAATTCCTAAAGCACTTTTAGCGCAGCTAAAAATAGGAGGGAGATGTGTAATCCCGGTGGGTGAAGAGGAACAGATTATGACGGTGGTTACCCGAAGGTCCGAAAAAGAATTTGAGAAAATAGAATACGGTTCGTATCGCTTTGTTCCCTTATTGGAAGATAAGAACTAAGGGGTTCCTGGCTAGGATTTATACTGTTTCTTTATTCGATCCAAACTCCTTTTTGTATCCCGTTCTTTCAGAGTTTCACGTTTGTCATAAAGCTTTTTACCCCGTGCCAGCGCAATTTTTAATTTGGCCAAACCGCGGTCATTAATGAACAGGTTTAAGGGAATTATGGTAAGTCCGGTGTTCTTTACCTCTTTACGAAGCTTTTTTAATTCCTGTTTGTTTAAAAGTAATTTACGTTCAGCTTTGGGACGGTGGTTGTAGTGAGAACCATGCGAATATTCATCTACCTGCATATTGACGACAAATAGCTCCCCGCTATCGTTAAATTCGCAAAAGCTTTCTGCTATAGAGGCTTTTCCCAGGCGAATTGATTTTATTTCCGTCCCAGACAATACGATTCCTGCTGTATAGGTGTCTAAAAGCTCGTATTCAAAACGAGCCTTTTTATTCTTTATGTTGATGTTCTTCTGCATGCTCTGCAAAAGTAAGAACATTTACCGGAGGGAGTATTTTCATAAAGTTTTCTATAAAAACCATATAAATTGTAATGATATTCCCATACTTGCGAATAATTCCAAAAGACATCTATGAAAAAATTGTATTTAATTCTCGTAACGGTAACACTTTTGGCTTGTAACGGATCGGTTAAATCACCAGATGTTCAGGCCCTGGTGGACGAGGCGATTGAGGTATCAGGAGGAGCTTCCTATGATTCGGTAAGGATTTCCTTTACCTTCAGGGAAAAGGTGTATACGGGAGAAAATACGGCTCGGGGAAAAAGGCTTAGCCGGTTTTTCCTGGAGGATTCACTCGAAATACTCGACATGCTGGAAGGAGTTTCTTTCCAGCGGCAGATCAATGGCAAAGCGATATCCCTACCCGATACAACAGCCACAAAATATGCCAATTCGGTTAATTCAGTACATTACTTTGTGCGGCTCCCCTATGGTTTAAACGATCCAGCCGTTCAGAAACGGTATTTGGGTAGTGTTGAAATCGGCGGGACTGCCTATCACAAGATAGAGATCACCTTCCAAGAACAGGGTGGAGGAGAAGATTTTGAGGATATTTATGTCTATTGGCTTAATAAGGAAACCCTCAAGCCTGATTACCTGGCCTATGAATTCCATGTCAATGGAGGGGGAATGCGATTTAGAAAAGCCCTGAATGAAAGATATGTGGAGGGAATTCGGTTTGTTGACTATGAAAATTACAAGCCAAAAGATGCAGGGCTTAACGTTTACGAACTCGATACACAGTTTGAAAAGGGTGCCCTCGAGCTCCTTTCAAGGATTGAAATAGAAGATGTTCAGGTTACTCCGGACAATTACAATTAAAGATCAGCCGGCTGTCGATTGCCTTGTCATTTACAAGGGTCACAATAAAAAGGCTTCCATTGTCATAGTCGTCCATCGGAGCGTACTTTTCTTCCCCGATCATGCGATTAACCAGGTCTGGAGTTGTATTACTGTGCCCTACTACCAAAACATCCTTTCCGAGATTCTCAAGTTTAAAGGCTTCAATATCCAATGATGACGGGTCGTAATACTGCTCCGTGATGTCCTGTTTAATTACTGCCGGAGCTGCCGTCATACGTGTTCTTTCATAATCTGTGGTGTATATCGCATCCAGGGACACTTCGTTGAGGATCTCTGCCCAGTGCATGGCCCTGCCGAGGCCTCTTTGATTGAGTTCTGGATCTATATCATCCGGATTGCTTCTGTCTTTTTCCGCGTGGCGAATAAAATAAAACGTAGAGATTACGGGTTCAGGGTTGTCTAGTATCTCCTTAGAGTCCTCTTTACATGAGAAAACTACTGTTAATAAAAACACGAAGATTAAAAGGCGATTAGTTTTCATACTGGCAGGGTTTAGCTAATTTTATCCTTCTGCTAAAAGTAACTGAAATTCAGTTAAAATAGTATGTTGAGATTCGATTTTTAGGGGCCAATGCGTAATTGTTTCGTTTTTATTACTTTCCTGTCCGGGATCGTGCTATCGATTGCCCAGTCACCTTCACTTCCAGTGGATTTGCGGCAGCACAATCTGACGGAATTCAACAGCAGTTTGGTAAGTCCTGTTTTTTCCCTGGACCGTAATCAGCCTCAATCCATCGCCTTATGGGCTCGATGGCAATGGCAAACCATTGACGGGGACCCCACCACAACGTTTTTGAACTATACGCGAAAGATTACGCCGGAAATGGCCGGCGGACTGGGCGTGTTTCAACACAACACAGGAATTTTTCTCAATCGGGGAGGGGTGTTAAATTATGCGTATGCCCTGGAACTTTCTCCCGGAATCCAATTTGCAGCAGGCTTGAATTTGTTCGGATATCAGCGCGAACTCGCGGATGACAGATTTCAGCTTAATCCTGATATTGAATTTCCACAATTCGGGGAATCAAATGATTTTATTGTGCAGTTGGCACCGAGTTTCCGATTTCAGTTCGGGCAGTTCAGTTTGGGCATGGTCGTGGAAAATCTGATAGACTACAACCTCAGTGCTAATGAGAGCCAGGTGAGTCCTAACGGAAATATTTTCATGGGATTGGCAGGATATCGTATCCCGATTGATATCTTCCCGGATTCGGGGTTGAGCTACCTGCAGCCCACCTTATATGTTAAACGCCTGCCCGACTTTGAAAATCAGGTTGGGATTACCACCTTATTCTCTACTCCCAAGTTTTGGGCACAGGCTGGTTTTAATAGTTTTTACGGTATATCTGGAGGTATTGGGGGACGCTTTTTTAAGAAGTTTTCCATAGGGGCGCTGATAGAATACGGAACGCAGTCTGATTTACGGGATCAGGACCCCACTTTTGAACTGGTGACAGCCTATAATTTTGGTCCCCAGTTAATGCGAAAAAAAGTGGTTGGATTTGAGACCGATGAAGAACAGGAGGTTCCGGTTGATGACCTGCCTGTGCCGGAAGTCAAGGATGCTCCTGATACAGAAGAAGTTGAATCTGAAATTGCTAAAGAGGAGGCCGCCCTTGAGGCCGCCAAGAAGGTCCAGGATTCCCTGGCCAAAATAGAAGAGACCAAGGCTATTTTAAAGAAGCAGTTGAAGCGCAGAAAACAGCGCGATTCACTTAGAGCTGCAGAGAAACGGCAAGCGAATTTACTGGCAGCGCAGAAAAAACAGAAAAGACTGGATTCCCTGGCAGCTGCGCGATGGGAACAGGCCAGGAAAGACCGTGCACAAAGAGTGCGGGACTCCCTGAGCGAACTAGAAGCTGAACTAGCCGAGGCGGCTCGCAAAAAGGTAGAAACCCTGAAAACAGCACAAAAAAGGGAAGAGGTAACGCCGAGGGAAGGGGAGAAATATGAAGAAGCGGTTAACGAAGAAGGTCTTGAACCCGGATATTACCTTATCGCTAATGTATTCGGAACCAAGCGTTATTACGAGGCCTTTATGAAAACACTCAGGGAAAAGGGATTGAATCCGAAATCCTTCTATCGGCCAAGCCGAAAATACAACTATGTGTACCTGGGAAGATATAACAGCATCCGGGAAGCGAGGCAGGCCAGGGATAGTAAACTGAATGGCCGGTATACGGATAAAACCTGGATATTCAGGGTAGTAGCGAAATAGAAGCGATCAATGTCTGATCTCCCGGTTAACTAAAACATCGAGATAGGCTACGGTATTGATGAGGTATTTCCGGTCGCCTGTTATGGTTGCCATGGCAACAGCGCCTTGCAGCATGGTAAAGAATTGTTTAGCAAACTGCAGCGGGGGAACAGGAAGCCGAAGCTCCCGCTGATTTACCCCTTTTTCCAGTACGAGTGCAATTTTACCTTCAATGGTTTTGCCCAGCTCTTTCGCCGCTGCGGCCAATTGAGGATTGTTGCCTCTGGCATCGACCCCAACATTCAATAACGGACATCCGCCAAGCTCGTCCATTACACTATCATAATCTTTATAAAAATGGGTAAGCGAAAAAAGTTTATCTAAAGCACTTCCCGGTACTTGCAGTTTTTCTTCTATGATCTGCAGCAGCCTGGTGGAATTAAATTCAAAGGCGGCAAGGGCCAGGGATTCTTTGTTCTCGAAGTTTCCGTAAAGCGCTCCTTTCGTAAGTCCCGTAGCCTCAGTAAGATCGCTCATGCTGGTGCCAATATAGCCGTGTTTATTGAAGAGCGGCGCCACAGTCTCAATGATATAAGCAGTGGTTCTTTCGGCTTTGGTTGGCATAGGGTCCTCAATTTTTTACGAATATATAAAAACTATATACGGAATGGTATAGTATGTAAAAAAAAGGTGCCTGAAGGTAAATATGCCCTTCAGACACCTGAAAAAGATGTGCTTTTAGCAATTACGGAACCAATTCACTTTGGTTTCTGAAGACCAGCCCATCATCAAAACTGTCGATTAGGATAATGCTCTCTGCCTTCAGCCTTCCGCTCAGCAACTCCTTGGATAAGGTGTTGAGAACTTCCTTCTGGATAACGCGTTTAATAGGCCTTGCCCCATATTGTGGGTCAAATCCTTTCTCGGCTAAATATGCTATAGCTTCATTAGTGGCGTCTATTACAATATGCTGTTTGCTCACCATTTGCTTCAAATGCTCCAGTTGAAGTTTTACGATCTCAACAATGTGATCCTTGTTCAGCGGAGTAAACATGATGATGTCATCGATACGGTTCAGGAATTCCGGTCTGATTGTTTTCTTCAGCAACCCCAGGACCTCCAGTCTTGCAGTTTCTGAAGCGCTATAGATATCCGGGTTGTTTTCAAATGCCTCCTGAATAAGATGGCTGCCCATATTACTGGTCATGATGATTACGGTGTTCTTAAAATCAGCCACCCGCCCTTTGTTATCGGTAAGCCGGCCTTCATCAAGAACCTGCAATAGCACATTGAACGTATCCGGGTGGGCCTTCTCAATTTCATCCAGCAACACAACCGAATAGGGTTTGCGCCTCACTGCTTCAGTGAGCTGTCCGCCTTCATCATAGCCTACATATCCGGGAGGGGCACCAACCAATCTGCTAACGGCATGGCGCTCCTGGTATTCGCTCATATCGATACGGGTCATGGCATTTTCATCGTCAAACAGGTAGGCCGCCAGGGTTTTGGCCAACTCGGTTTTCCCTACACCGGTGGTACCCAGGAACAGAAAGGATCCGATGGGCCGTTTTGCATCCTGCAAACCTGCCCGGCTTCTGCGTATGGCGTCGGAAACCGCTTCTATGGCTTCATCCTGTCCAATTACGCGCTTATGGAGTACTTCCTCTAATTTCAGGAGTTTTTCCCGTTCGCTTTGCAGCATTTTGGTTACGGGAATTCCGGTCCATTTGGCCACCACTTCGGCAATGTCTTCATTGGTCACTTCTTCCTTGATCAGGGTTCCGGCCTCCTGTTGTTCCGCCAACTCGGCCTGCAGGGTATCCAGCCTGGCCTGGGCCTCTTTGATCTTGCCGTAACGCAATTCGGCTACTTTCCCATAATCGCCGTTCCGTTCGGCCCGTTCGGCTTCCAACTTGAAATCTTCAATAGCCTGTTTGGTTTTCTGTATATTATCCACCACATCTTTCTCGCTCTCCCATTTGGCGAAGATCTCATTTCGTTGTTCCTTGAAATTGGCCAGGTCTATATTCAACGCCTTGAGCTTGGCCTGATCGTCTTCTCGTTTTATGGCCTCAATTTCGATCTCCAATTGCATGATCTTGCGATCCAGTACATCCAGCTCTTCAGGTTTGGAGTTGATTTCCATTCGGAGCTTGGAAGCGGCTTCATCCATAAGGTCAATTGCCTTGTCCGGAAGAAAGCGGTTGGTGATATAGCGCTGTGAGAGTTCTACAGCTGCAATTACAGCCTCATCCTTAATACGCACCTTGTGGTGAGCTTCATATTTTTCTTTTAGTCCCCTTAGGATGGATATCGCACTTTCTGTGTCGGGCTCATCAACCTTAACTTTTTGGAAGCGACGCTCCAGGGCCTTGTCCTTTTCAAAATATTTCTGGTATTCATCCAGGGTAGTAGCACCAATGGCGCGTAGTTCCCCCCTGGCCAGTGCCGGTTTCAGGATATTGGCGGCATCCATCGCCCCTTGTCCACCACCAGCGCCCACGAGGGTATGGATCTCATCTATAAAGAGTATTATGTTGCCATCAGAGGTAGTCACCTCTTTGATAACTGCCTTGAGTCGTTCTTCAAATTCACCCTTGTACTTGGCTCCGGCAATAAGTGCTCCCATATCCAGGGAATAGATCACTTTATCCTTGAGATTTTCAGGAATGTCTCCTTGTATAATCCTGTGTGCAAGCCCTTCCGCAATAGCCGTTTTGCCGGTTCCGGGTTCTCCTACGAGCATGGGATTGTTTTTAGTCCTTCTGGACAGGATTTGCAGGATCCTGCGTATCTCTTCGTCCCTGCCAATAACCGGATCCAGCTTACCCTTATCTGCCAGGTCATTGAGGTTTCGCGCGTATTTGTTAAGGGAATTGTATGTTTCTTCTGCGCTTTGTGAGGTAACCCTGTCCCCTTTGCGAAGTTCCTGTATAGCAGCCAGTAAGTCTTTTTCGGTGACCCCCTGATCTTTTAGGATTCTTCCAATTTTACTTTTTGATTTGAAAACGGCCAACAGCATATGTTCAATAGAAACATATTCATCCTTCATTTTTTTGGCAATAAGGTTGGCCTCGTTGAGCGTTTTACCAGCTTCCTGAGAGAAAATCAGGTCTGCCCCGGAAACTTTGGGGAATCGTTCCAGCTCCTTATCGAGCACCTGGGCCAATACATTGGTATTGACATTGAGTTTCTTAAGCAGGAAGGGTAGAACGTTTTCGTCCACTTCTCCAATAGCCTTGAACAAATGCTCGTTTTCCACCTGCTGATGTCCATACCCCTGTGCAATTTGTTGCGCTTGCTGTATGGCTTCCTGTGATTTTATGGTAAATGTATTTATGTTCATTTTCTCTTTTTTTTCCTTTACTTTGACTTTTTAATCCCTGTAGGTCAACAACCTTACCAAGTAAGGGAAACCGACAAAATGACGCATAAACGCCTGTTTATAAAGACATTTCGGCAGTTTTATGCGATACAGGTAAATAAGATTAGATACTTATGGGGCTTTGGGATAAGCTACTGGGAAAGGAAGAGGAAAGAGGCGGGAATACCGACAAACCGGTATTTTGGACCCCTCTTACAGAAAGCGCCCAATTGGATGAATTGCAGGAAGCCTCGTACCACCAAACACAAGTTATCTTCAAGCATTCGGTTAGCTGTGGAATCAGTGGTATGGCCAAACGGCGTTTTGAAAAATCAGCTGTTGATAGGGCAAGCGACATCAATTTTTATTTGCTTGTTATTCAACAGCATCGGGATCTATCCAATGAAGTGGCCACTCGCTTTAAGGTTTGGCATGAATCCCCGCAGTTGCTTGTAATAAAGAACGGAACCGTGGTTACTCACGCATCGCACTGGCAGATTGAGGGTGTTGTCCTCGATGCACACCAATAAAAAACCCGGCCTGAGCCGGGTTGATGTTTTAATTGAACTTGTGACGGACTAAAATGTCCTTCAGTCTGTTTTTAAGGTCTTCTCCTGCGTCGTAAACCATTTGCTCATTTGAAGGAAACGGCACAGCCCTGAGGTCGAGCAACGCGATCAGATCATTTTCCAATGCACGCCGGTCTCCCTGGTAGTTTGCATAAATATGTTCAAATATAAACTCGCTTGACAAGGGATAGGTATTCACCTGCTGCTTGGTATTCAGATCGATATAACTAACCATTCCGGTTACCATAGCGGCCTTGTGCTGGGTGAATTGGTAGAAGTTACAACGAACCGTTTTGAACTTATCCACTTTGATTTCATTACCCAGACTATCTTTAACAAGATTGCCATTTTCGTCTTCCAGATACTTGTATCCGTCTTTGATCTGTTTTTCCTTGATGATCTGTTTTTCACGAATCTGTTCAGGAGAAATGTTTATAGCACGGAAGGCTACCTGCATTTCATAATCATAACGGATATCTTTACGTGGAGCTGCATGATACTG
>CAJHYA010000012.1_pt1 | contig 12796 bp, 10 predicted proteins | sample 9198611 | NCBI WGS metagenome assembly CAJHYA01 (sample SAMEA7708353, study PRJEB35096) | sediment metagenome | biome: marine neritic benthic zone biome [ENVO:01000025]; feature: sediment [ENVO:00002007]; material: shallow marine sediment [ENVO:03000034] sea grass bed [ENVO_01000059] ... | reverse complement strand
TCGTTGAAATCACTTCTAAAGAGCGGGAAATTGCACTAAGCGCGGCAAAATACCTGGGGCTGGGAGTAGCCGGAGTAGACCTCATCCGGTCTAAAAAAGGCCCTTTACTACTTGAAGTAAATGCCTCCCCGGGATTACATGGCATCGAAACTACTACCGGGGTAAACGTGGCCAGGGAAATAATCACCTATGTGGAGCACTACGCCAAGGGCAGACATTAAAGCCTATGGTCAGCCCCCCCTTTAATGGCAAATGCCGAAATTAATTTTCCATATCCGTTAGCTGTGTGCTCAGGGATTGCGTAGAAAGTTGCACCTCGATCAGGCTAAGTACCAGTGAGATCATTAAAGCCAACAGACTTGCGCCAAAGACCAGATTACCCCAAATAGTTAGTTCCACGTAAATAAGGAACATGGTAATAGCACTTAGCAGAAAACTGATTATAGCCACGGCCTGCATATGCTTTATGATACGGAGGCGTCTTTGTAATTGCTTAACCTGGATTCCGATTCGCCTGGAGCCGGTGGCTTTAAATTCACCATGCAATTGCCGGATCAGGGCAGCAATAGCCAGATAGCGCGCATTGTAAGCGAGCATACTCAGAGAAATAGCCGGGAACAATAGGGCGGGTATACTAAGGGTTAACTCCATGATCTTCCTTATTCAATTTTGAATGAAACCTTTTCTGCAACGCGTTTTCCTGAAAGTTCCACCGTATAGTTACCCTTAGGCAGGTAGGTCTTACCGTCGCGTGCTGTTTTGAGTTCCATTTTAATTTTCTTCAGGAAATCGGCCTTACCCTGTTTTGAAAAAGCAAGGTCGTAAGAGAGTACATTAAGACCTTTATCGGCATCCAGGGTTACCTGATTTACTACGATGTCATCCTGATATTTTATCAGAGCCGTAAAGGGTCCGGGGCTGCCGGAATAAAAAACAATATCAAGGCCGGGCGTCATCGGTTTGCCCCAGCTGCTGTAGCTATTTCCCCATCTGGCAGAATGCCTCACCTTATCCAATTCAAAAACGTGCAGTGGGAGACTCATGATTTCAGAATTGAGTTGCTGAAGATGTGAAATATCGGCCCGGTAGATACTGCGGCCATGCGTGCCTACAACCAGGTGTTTTGCCTCCGGCTGAATTACCAGGTCATGAACCGCTACATAGGGGATCCCTTGTTGAAACCAGTTCCAGGAAGCTCCCTGGTCCAAAGAAGTGTAAAGCCCGTCATCTGTTCCTACAAAAAGCAAATTTTCGTTCTCCGGATCTTCCGCTATGACATTGACAGGGGATGGGGGAAGACCTGCGGCAATAGATGTCCAGGTTTTACCAAAGTCTTCACTTTTATAAACATAAGGGGTGAAATCATCCCAGCGATAACCATTCAGGGCAGCATACACCCGGCCTATTTTGTGATTTGAAGCAACCACCCGGCTTACCCAGAGGTTTTTAGGGAGAGCGGTAGAAATATTTACCCAGTTGCCGCCTCCATCCTTACTCATATGGATCAGCCCATCGTCACTCCCCACATACAAAAGGCCAAACTTAAAAGTAGATTCCGAAATACTGGTCAGGGTTCCATAGGCAACATTTCCTTTTTTACCCCCTGAAGTAAGGTCATCAGAAATAGCCTCCCATCGATCTCCCTGATTCAGTGAACGGTGCAATTTATTTCCTCCGAAGTAGAGGATGTCCTGATTGTGAGGGGATAACAAAATAGGGGTTTGCCAGTTAAATCGATATGGTGTTTCCCCCAGTTCGTGTTTGGGCTGAATGGCCTTGCGTTTCCTGTTTTCCAGGTCCAGACGAAAATAATTTCCGAACTGAAATCCGGTGTAAACGATATTGGGATTTCGGTTATCTATTTGTACCTGCATACCATCGCCACCCATGATCGATTTCCAGGGATTGTGTCCGGTCTGCAACCAGCGATTATCCATCCTTGCTGTATGAGGCCCCATCCAGACACCATTGTCCTGAAGGCCCCCGTATACGTTGTAAGGTTTCTGATGGTCAATATTGATGGCATAGAACTGCCCTACAGAAGTTGAATTGTTTTTGGTCCAGGATTCCCCATCATCATAGGAAATATTCAGCCCCCCGTCATTACCGTTTATCAGGTGACCGGGTTTGGCCGGGTTGATCCATAAGGCGTGGTGATCCGCGTGCACATTTTCTTTGCTAATGGAAGTAAAATTGGCTCCCCCGTCTTCTGATTTCAGGAGTGGCACCCCGGCAATATAGATCTTATCGGGATTATTGCGGTCTACCCGTATCTGAGCGAAATAGTATCCATAGCTGTAAAACAAATCTTCCAGGTATCCCTCATGCTGCTTGTTCCAGGTTTTACCTCCATCATTACTGCGGTAAACCTCAGCCCCGATGACCGGGGTATCAAAAAGCAGGGTATTGGCATTTTCCAGAAATTTTGCCAGGTCTGCCGGCTTTACAGCTCCACTACGCACCATTTGTTTTACATTTTCTGCACGGTATTTTTCCTGGAACCCATTGCTTTTCAGAAAAGCATTTAGCTTGCTGTTTTCCAGTTTTAGAAAGTCTGCCTCAGACATTTCCTTAAAGTCGTCCTTAGTGAGCTTACCGGAATCTTTTTTCTTAGCCTTTTCTTTTTCCCGGCGATACTGATTATCCAGTACGGCATATACAATATTGTTGTCGAAAAAAGCCAGTCCAATCCTGCCAACTCCTGCGCCGGTAGGAAAACCACTTTCAGCCGTTGAAATTTTTGTCCAGCTGTCACCGCCGTCGGTACTTTTATAAAGCCCGGATCCTTCGCCATTTCCCTTAAAATTCCAGGCTTTGCGGTCCTTTTCCCAGGCCGCAGCGATCAGGAGATTAAAATTATTTGGGGCATGAGCCACATCAATGATTCCTGTTTCCTCATTGATGAACAAGGTCTTTCTCCAGGATTTCCCCCCGTCTACTGTCTTATAGATACCGCGTTCTTCATTTGGGGAATACAAATGCCCGGTTACGCCCACAACTACTTCATCCGGATTTTGGGGATTGATCACTATACGGCCAATATGGTGGGAATCACTGAGCCCCACATGCTGCCATGTCTTCCCGTGATCTGTGGATTTAAGCATCCCGATTCCGGCATAAGAAGAGCGTGACGAATTATTTTCGCCAGTACCTACCCAAACGGTACCCGATTTCCAATCTACGGCAATGTCACCTACATTCTGGGTTTGGGTATTGTCCAGGACAGGTGTGAAGGACACACCATTATTGTTGGTATACCATAATCCTCCCGAAGCATAACCCACATAAAACTCCACCGTATTATTGGGATTCACTTCCAGATCAACTACCCGGCCACTCATTACCGTAGGACCGATATTAGTGAACTGGATGTTCTTCAAAATGGATGTTTCCGGCAACTCCGATTTTTGGACGAGTCCGTTTTGTACAACCGCAACCGGGGTAGCGCTTACCTGAGCGCCTACCTGGAAACCTAAAAACAAGAGGATGATGCAAAATAGCTGTTTCATAAGACCAAAATTCTGTTGGTGCGTCAATGTATGAATTTGTATAACCGCAGGCAACTTTTTGGAACCCTAAAACAGCTTTCAATTAGGTAGTGGAAGTAGAATTTTTAAGGGTGATTTCAATTATGATTACCCCTTGTTGCAGTTTGCATTATTGCCTACTTTTGAGTAAAATCAGGAAAGATGAAATACGACCTTATTCCGAATACCCTCTTTGTCAAAAACCGCAAAAAGTTCATGGCCAGAATGAAGCCCAAAAGCCTGGCTGTTTTTAATTCAAATGATATTTACCCCATCAGCGCGGACAGTACGATGCCTTTTCAACAGCACAGGGATATTTTTTACCTCTCCGGGGTGGATCAGGAAGAATCCATTCTTCTGATGTTTCCGGATGCCCTGGAAAAGAAACACAGAGAAGTACTCTTTGTTCGTGAAACCAATGCGCACATCGCCGTTTGGGAAGGTGAGAAACTCAGTAAGGAGAAGGCCACTGAAGTTTCAGGGGTCGAAACCGTGTACTGGCTATCCGAGTTTGATAAAATCTTTTTTGATCTGATGACGGAGGCCGAGCTGATTTATTTCAACACCAATGAGCATTACCGGCAGGCCGTTATTACCGAGACCCGCGAGGATCGATTTATTCGAAAATGCAAAGCGGATTTTCCGGCACATCAATGGGCAAAAAGCAACCCTATCTTGCAGGAAATCAGGGGAGTAAAAGAACCGGAGGAACTCAAGGTTATGCAAAAGGCCTGCGATATTACTAATAAGGGATTTCGACGCATTTTATCGTTTGTAAAACCCGGCGTTTGGGAATATGAGATCGAGGCGGAATTCCTGCATGAATTTATCCGGAACCGTTCCCGGGGCTTTGCCTATACGCCCATCATCGCATCCGGGGACAATGCCAATGTATTGCATTATATAGAGAATAATCAGCAGTGTAAAACAGGTGATCTTATCCTGATGGATGTGGGCGCTGAATATGGGAATTATTCAAGTGACATGACCCGAACCATTCCAGCGGATGGCCGATTTACTGACCGACAAAAGGCGGTGTATAATGCGGTGTTGCGGGTCAAGAACGAGGCTACAAAAATGCTTGTTCCCGGGACGATGTGGGCTGAATATCACAAAGAGGTTGGGAAGCTGATGACGGCTGAATTACTGGGGCTTGGATTGCTGGACAAAGCGGATGTTCAAAATGAAAATCCTGACTGGCCGGCGTATAAAAAATATTTTATGCATGGTACTAGTCATCATATCGGACTGGACACTCACGACTATGGACCTTTGAAAACTCCGATGAAGGCGAATATGGTCTTTACCGTGGAACCAGGCATCTATATCCCGGAAGAAAACTTCGGAGTCCGAATCGAAGATGATGTAGTTATTCAGGAAAAAGGGGCACCCGTAAACCTAATGGGCGATATACCGATCGAGGTAGACGAAATAGAGGCCCTTATGAATTCTGGGAACTGATATCCCGCTTATTTCTGGACTGATACCAGTTGGCTAGCAGCAGGGCCAATAAGGCCGGAATGGTCCATCCCAGGTTGAAATTTGTAAAAGGAATATAGCGGGATATGGGGTTCATGTATTCCCCCCATCCCAGGCTGTTCATGAAGTCCGGAATACTAAAAAGGACAGTAATGGCAACAACCCATTTAAAAACGGTCGCAGACACCCACTTCTCAGGCAGGGTGTTGAGGAGAATCAGGACTATGGTGACGGGATAGATGAACATCAGTGCAGGAACGGCTACAGCAATGATATAATCCACATTTAATTGGCCCATAAGCACACCTAATATACTGCCGGTAAAAGCCGTGATCGTGTATGCCGTTTGAGAATTACTGAAGCGGGATTTTACAAAATCGGCCGTGCCGGTAACTATGCCGACTGCTGTGGTAAAACAAGCCAGGCTTATCAAAACACTCAAAAGCAGATTGGCCTGATTTCCCAGGGTAAAGGAGCTGATTGCACTTACCAGGCCGGTGCGGTTAATATCGGGATCAAACTGATCGTGAAGCAGTGCCCCACTAAGGATCAGTCCGCCGTAGATCAGTAAAAGCCCCATTCCGGCTATCCATCCGGACCGGGCAATCATATTTCTTTTCTGATTGTAATCCCTGGATTGCTGCTTTAGATTTAAAGAGACAATTACCACACCACCTACTACCACGGCACCTACGGCACCGAAGGTCTGATACCCTTCTAATATCCCATAGGAAACGGGTTGTTCAATAGTGGAGACTCCAAAATCCCAGGATGCGGTAAATACCGAGATTCCTATGATTGCTAACAGTATGATAACTATGGCCGGGGTAAGGAATTTGCCAATGATGTCCATGATTTTGGATCGATTCATCACGAATATGAAAACCAGTATAAAGTATATAGTACTGGTTAGCAGGGGTGAGGAATCGAATAATGGAGCAACACCCATTTCATGGGTAACCGAAGCAGTGCGGGGGGAAGGGAGCGTTATTGAAATCGCATAAACGGCATAGCAATAGATTAAACTGAACCTGGGAGATACCTTTTTGCCAAAATCGAACATAGTGCCCTGCAATTTAGCATGAGCCATTATGCCTAGGATCGGTATAAATACTGCTGATATGGAAAAACCTAGAATGAGCAACCACCAGTCACCTCCGGATTTGAGTCCAAGCTGTGGTGGTAGGATCAAATCGCCTGCTCCAAAAAACAGCGAAAACAGGGCCAGTGCCATTACCAGGGTTGCTTCCTGCTTTTTCCATTTGAATTTCACGGAGTAAAAGTAGGCAAACCGACCTAATATTTACCACTTGTCGAAAATGTGATAAAAATCATCGGTCTTAGCCAATAAATCGGATTAAACTATCGTTCAGTAAAAAGAATACGGTGATTGGAAATGAAACCATGTTAAATCGCAATGCGGATCCCCCTAAAATCTTAGCATGCGTCCCAATTAAACCTACATTATGAAAAAAGTATTTTGTTCAATTTTCGGGCACCACTATTCTGTCTCAAAGAAAGTCACCATGCACATCAAGGAATACAAATGTGTACACTGTGACAAGCAGGTTACTACGGATGTAAGTGGAAACCTTTCTATTTTAACCCCGGAACTTCAAGAAATAAACCAGACGCTGGAGGAACTTTACCAAAGGAGACATGGCACCATACAACAGGTAGCCTAATTCTATTCTGAAGTAAACGCATTCCAACCCTGAGCGGTCAAAGGAATTTTTGAATTATTCCTGGAAATCAAGTAGGCACCTTCTTCCTTTTCTGTTACATGCCCCAAGACAGTAAAGTTAGGATTGCCCTTAATTTTCGGGAATTTTTTTTGGTCTATAGTGAAGAGTAGTTCGTAATCTTCCCCGCCGTTCAGGGCTACCAGGGAACTATCCAGTTTAAATTCTTCACAGGTGCTGATCACACTGGGGTCCAGGGGGATCTTGTCTTCATAAACAAAACAGCCCACATTACTCGCCTTACACAGGTGGAGCACTTCCGAGGAAAGGCCATCACTGATATCGATCATGGAAGTTGGTTGTACCCCTAATTTTTTAAAAAGTTGAATTATATCCCTTCGCGCTTCGGGCTTGAGTTGTCTTTCTACCAGATAGGCGTATGGACTGAGGTCAGGTTGGTTTTCTGGGTTTACCGCAAATACCTCCTGTTCACGCTTAAGCACCTGTAAGCCCAGGTAGGCACCCCCAAGATCCCCTGTGACCACAACAAGATCGTTTGGCTTGGCCCCGGAACGGTAAACTACTTCCTCTTTTTTGGCCGTGCCTATGGCCGTGATACTAATAAGCATTCCCGTGTTCGAAGAGGTGGTGTCGCCTCCAACCAGATCTACCTGGTATAATTCGCACGCCAGCGCAATCCCGGAATACAATTCTTCCAGGGCTTCCAGTGGGAATCGGTTGGATACGGCAATAGAAACCGTGATTTGGGTTGCCTCCGCATTCATGGCATAGACATCACTAAGATTTACCATAACAGCCTTATACCCCAGGTGCTTAAGAGGCATATACCCCAGGTCAAAATGTATACCTTCAACCAGGAGGTCCGTGGTAACTATCGCATCCTCCCCTTTAAATCGCAGTACAGCGGCATCATCCCCAACTCCCTTAATTGTTGTAGGGTGTTTGATAGTAAAATGCCGGGTAAGGTGGTCAATAAGCCCAAATTCCCCAATATCCTCCAAGGAGGTTCTTGAATCTTCTTTATTCTCAAACATGGGACAAAAGTAAGGAGAGCGCAGAGATTAATCTTATCTTTATACGGAAAAAGAAACCCACTTTTACCGTAATTGTTATGAAAAAACCCCTGTTTTTATTGGTGTTGATGCTGTTTATTGGATGTTCGTCAGACAATGATACTCCGATGGTTCAAAACGATGAGATGAGCGGAGAAGAAAATCCAATGGAAGAAGAGGAACCTGATAGTAACCTGGTACCTTGTGAAAACGGTATGGCCGGGATATACCCTTGTTCCGGATTTGACCTTTTGGGCCGGATTGGTCTGGCAACTTTTAATGCAGCTTCCGGAAATGATGTTTGGGGCTGGACGGATGCCACCACTGGCCGGGAATATGTACTGATGGGACTGGATAACGGGACCGCATTCGTAGATATTACGGATACAGAAAACTTGATCTACCTGGGAAAACTACCAACAGCAACGGTTTCCAGTGCCTGGCGTGATATTAAGGTCTACCAGGATCATGCATTTATTGGTGCTGAGGCCAATGGGCACGGGATGCAGGTTTTTGACCTCACCCGCCTGCGACAGGTGAGCAATCCACCCGTTCAGTTTACGGCTGATTTCCGGTATACCGGCTTCGGCAATTCCCATAATATTGTGGTTAATGAAATTACAGGCTTTGCATATGCCGTTGGCACTTCCAGGGGCGATGCCTTTAACGGAGGCGCCCATTTTATAGACATCAGTGACCCCAAAAATCCTGTAGCCGCAGGAGGTTACGGCGATAGTGGATATACACATGATGCACAGGTAGTCACTTATAACGGGCCTGACGCGGACTATTCCGGACGGGAAATATTTATAGGAGCTAATGAAAACCAGGTAGTGCTGGCAGATGTTACCGACAAAAATAACCCGGTAACCATTACGGCAATTACCTATCCGAACCTGGGCTATACACACCAGGGGTGGTTTACAGAAGACCAGCGGTACTTTATCCTGGGGGATGAATTGGATGAACTCAATGATGGGTTTGCTTCGCGCACCCTTGTTTTTGATTTTGAGGATCTGGACAATCCCATCCCACATACAACCTACCTGGGTCCTACTTCGGCTATAGATCACAATGGATATGTCAGGGACCAGGAGTTTTACCTCGCTAATTATACGGCTGGCGTGCGGATTCTGGATATATCGGATATCTCGAATCAGACATTGACTGAAGTCGGGTACTTTGATTCTTTCCCTTCAAGCAATACAGCTCAGTTTAATGGGGTATGGAGTGTATACCCCTACTTTGACAGCGGGAAGGTGGCAATCAGTGATATAAATTCCGGGTTATTCATTATTAGTAAATCACCATGACCTGGAAGAAGGGAAATGTAGTACTATTCGGCCTTCTGGTCCTGCTGCTATCCTGTAATGCAGATGATGATATAGGTATTGCAGATACAGCAGAGGGGTTTGAAGGCGAACTGGTTTGGGTAAAAAGTTTTGGGGGGTCAGGGGATGAAACCGCCCAATCGGTAATTGAAACTGTGGATGGAGGGTACGCCGTATTGGGATTCACCGATAGCACCGATGGAGATCTCGAAGGCAAGGTACTGCCTGTTAATGATTATTGGTTGTTAAAGCTGGATGCAGAAGGCAATATTGAATGGAGCCATACCTATGGGGGCAGTAAGGACGACAGGGGACAATCGGTTATCCAGACTGCTGATGGCGGTTTTGCCATTACCGGATATGCCATGAGCGATGACGGAGATGGAAGTAACAATAACGGATTTCATGATAATTGGATCTTGAAACTGGATTCCCGGGGGAATGTGGAATGGGAAAAAAGTTTTGGTTTTTCCGGACATGACCACTCCTATGATTTGGTCCAGACCCCAGATGGGGGATTTTTCTTCGTTGGTTTTTTAGACATCACCTCGGCACTGGCCGATGGCACCTATGGTAAGGGGAACTCCCTGACCCGGCATGGTGTGGGAGAATTCTGGGGAAACAAAATAGATGCCCTGGGAAACCTGGAATGGAGAAGGTACTATGGAGGCACAAACAACGACAGGGCCCACGCAGTAGTGCGTTCCGATGATGGGGGATTTGTAATGGCCGGGTTCTCAGAAAGCACTGATTTTGATATCAGCAATAGCCACGGGAGTTATGATTTCTGGATCGTAAAGATAACCGGAGATGGAAACCTGGTCTGGGAACGTTCCTATGGGGGATCAGGCATTGAGATCGCCTACGATATTGCCCTTACCTCGGAAGGAAATTACCTGGTAACCGGACATACCTTCAGTAATGATCAGAACGTTTCCTTAAACCACGGAGAGGCAGATACCTGGCTCCTTCAGCTTGATGACCTTGGAAATCTGATCTGGGAGCGTACCTATGGCGGCTCCCTGTTTGATGCTGCCCGATCTGTAAAGGTTATTAGCCAGGATCAGATATTAATTACCGGGAACACTAAAAGTCCTGATTTGAACTTAGATCCCAATGCTGGCGAGAACGATATCTGGGTCGTGAAAACCGATGCTACGGGGAATACGGTTTGGCAACAAACCTTTGGAGGGACAGGCCTGGACTATGGTCTGGATGCCATAGAGGACCGCGAGCAAAACCTCATTGTGGCGGGGTCCAGTACCAGTCCGGAATTTCATGGGTTGGCAAACAGGGGAAATACGGACCTGGTGATCATCAAACTTCGATAGCCAAACCCCTCCCGCCATAGAGGAACACTATCCTGTTATACGTTATAATAATGTTAGAAAATGGGGTAGAACCGGGCATTTCTCATATATTTGTGAACTATTTAGAATAAATCCATATAAAATGATCAAGGTTTCTGAAACGGCCAAACAAAAAGTGGTGACCCTGATGACCGAGGAAGGTTTTAATGCGGACACAGATTTTGTGCGCGTAGGGGTGAAGAGCGGAGGTTGCAGTGGGTTATCCTATGAGCTGACTTTTGACCAACAGGCCGCGGATACGGATAAGGTGTTTGAAGATAATTCCGTTCGGATCTTAGTGGACAAGAAAAGTTTTTTATATCTGGTAGGGACTACCCTGGAGTATTCCGGGGGCCTTAATGGAAAAGGATTCGTGTTCAACAACCCAAATGCCCAGCGCACCTGTGGTTGTGGGGAAAGTTTTTCCCTTTAATAAACACGTGATTGAATAGTATTAGATAAGATATGGCGTATACTGAAGAAGAATTAAAAAAGGAACTGGAAACCAAAGAATACGAATACGGTTTCTATACCGATATCGAATCGGACACCTTTCCCAAGGGTTTGAACGAAGAGATTGTCATTGCCATTTCGAAAAAGAAAGAAGAACCGGATTGGATGACTGCCTGGCGTTTGCAGGCCTTCCAGGCCTGGAAAGAAATGGTAGAGCCCGAATGGGCTAACATCCATTACAAAAAGCCCGATTTCCAGGATATCTCCTATTATTCGGCTCCCAATAAAAAGCCAAAATATAACAGCCTGGATGAAGTAGACCCGGAGTTGCTGGATACCTTTAAAAAACTGGGTATATCCTTAGATGAACAAAAGAAACTGGCCGGAGTGGCCGTAGACATCGTTATGGATTCGGTTTCGGTGGCAACTACATTCAAAAAGACACTTGCAGAAAAAGGGATAATCTTCTGTTCCATCTCCGAAGCCATTCAGGAGCACCCGGAATTGGTTAAAAAATACTTAGGTACGGTTGTGCCACAGAAAGACAACTTTTATGCAGCCCTAAATTCGGCTGTCTTTTCTGACGGTTCCTTCTGTTATATTCCAAAAGGAGTAAGATGTCCTATGGAGCTATCTACCTACTTCCGGATAAACCAGGCCGGTACCGGGCAGTTTGAGCGCACTTTGGTTATAGCCGATGAGGGCAGTTACGTGAGTTATCTGGAAGGGTGCACTGCGCCTTCCCGGGATGAAAACCAGTTACATGCGGCGGTAGTTGAGCTGATAGCGCTGGATAATGCAGAAATAAAATATTCCACTGTACAGAACTGGTTCCCCGGAGATAAGGAAGGAAAAGGCGGGGTGTATAATTTTGTCACCAAACGCGGAATTTGCGAGCGCAATGCCAAAATTTCCTGGACACAGGTTGAAACAGGTTCCGCAATTACCTGGAAATACCCTTCCTGTGTGCTAAAAGGCGACAATTCCATTGGGGAATTCTACTCCATTGCCGTAACCAATAATTATCAGCAGGCAGATACCGGAACCAAGATGATCCACCTGGGGAAAAACACCAGGAGTACCATTATCTCCAAGGGGATTTCGGCAGGGAAGTCACAAAACAGTTATCGCGGTCTGGTACAGGTGCATAGCAGAGCCAAAAACGCAAGGAACTTTTCACAATGTGATTCGCTCCTTATGGGAAACAACTGCGGAGCCCATACCTTCCCCTACATTGAAGCCAAAAACAATAGTGCACAAATTGAGCATGAGGCTACCACGAGTAAGATCGGGGAAGACCAGATCTTTTACTGCAACCAACGCGGTATTGACACAGAAAAAGCCATAGCGCTTATCGTTAATGGATTTAGTAAGGAAGTATTGAATAAACTCCCCATGGAATTTGCCGTGGAGGCCCAGAAATTACTGGAAATAAGCCTGGAGGGCTCTGTAGGCTAGGCCTTGAGTGGAGATGAATAAACGGTGTTGGCAATTGCTTCTTGCAAACAAGGAAAAACCAATAAGGAAATCAAAACAATGGCCAGCAAGTAGCTAAAGAAGCACTGGAAAGAAGATTTTAACAAGATGCCTAAGGCACCTGAATATTAAAATAGTAGGAAATGCTTAAAATTATCAATCTACATGCCGGAGTTGAAGGCAATGAGATATTAAATGGAATCGACCTTGAAGTCAATGCAGGGGAAGTACATGCCATCATGGGACCTAATGGGTCCGGTAAAAGTACCCTGGCTGGCGTAATTGCCGGGAAGGAAGAATTTGAAGTTACTGAGGGACAAATTCTTTTTGAAGGTGAGGACCTGGAGGATACGGCTCCGGAAGAGCGTGCGCACCAGGGAATTTTTATGTCGTTCCAGTACCCGGTAGAAATCCCCGGAGTTACCG
>CAJHYA010000061.1_pt1 | contig 13051 bp, 9 predicted proteins | sample 9198611 | NCBI WGS metagenome assembly CAJHYA01 (sample SAMEA7708353, study PRJEB35096) | sediment metagenome | biome: marine neritic benthic zone biome [ENVO:01000025]; feature: sediment [ENVO:00002007]; material: shallow marine sediment [ENVO:03000034] sea grass bed [ENVO_01000059] ... | reverse complement strand
TGTGCCAGATACTGGTTCATGGCATAAGAATAGTGGTAGTATGCTTGGTGGTAAAACCGGAACATCATCTGCCTTCGTGATCCCCCATGGAAAAAGATAATAGCTGGAACTTTTTCCCCCTGTTTCAGGTTTTTAGGCATAAAAAGCTGACCATGGGTGATGATCCCGTCACTTGCTGTCATCTCCACCGGACTGGGAATTACCAGGGCATTTTTTGGATAATCGGTTTCCTTTGTTATTGATGTCAGGCTTCCTTTCTCAACCCGTTTTACATCTGCAGGTCCGGTAGCTGTGGATCCCAGGCAGAAAACCCGGCCGGTCCCATCCATCACGGGTAGCCATTCTATAGAATTGCCACGAGTTAGCTGTTTGAGCTCGGTATCGTAAGCCCAGAGGTGTTGTCGGTCTGTATCCTGTTGATTGGAATTAAAAAGCAGTCTGCTTCGATCCGGGCTTTGGGACACAAACTGTACTTCATGTTTTCCCGGGTTGATAATATTGGGTTCACCCCCTTCAACAGGGACACTGTACAGATGCGTCCAGCCTTCTTTTTCCCAGGGGAAAATTAGCGTATTTGTCGCTGTCCAGAAGAGCTGGTTCCTAGCCGATATATTTCGGAAGGCACTGCCTTTTCCTTTGTCAGCTGTAAAAACTGTTGAGGTTTTCCCGTTTGATACATGGGTGACTACAATGGAAAAGGGAAGACCTTCCCTTCTTGGCACAAATAACTGGCGTTCTTCAAAAGGGATACGCAGGAAGGCGATATGTTTGCCATCCGGGGACCAAACCGGATTGGAATCCTGATCAATGGTCGGGTCCAGCAATTTCAGGTCGCCATCTGCAAAGCTATAGATACCGATATAGGAATGATCGCCCCGCCCGTTTACGAAGGCCAGTTGGGACTGGTCCGGTGAGATTCGTAAACTTCCCACCGAGCCGCGCACATCGAACAAGGATTTGGCATTTTCCCCATTTTGGTCCATCATCCAGGCGGTTCCTTTTTTCAGAAACAGGATTTGATTCCCAAACATCTGAGGGCTGTTCCCCTGGTCCAGTTTTTTGGGGGTAACAGAATCCAGGTCAACAATATATATTTCCTGATTCGGAGGCTGTGGGTTGGTAGTTGGATTGGGATACTCCCCCTGTCGGTTGGGCGATCCCCCACGGACATAAACGATGGCCCTATGATCAGGGGTAAAGCTCAGTTGGCTCAGTCCCTGCCCGTCGTCCTCGGTATATTGTGTGATTTGTTTTGGCTTGTATTCCGGCTCCCGGGCATAAAAGACATTGCGTATCCCTTCCTTGTTTTCCACCCAGGCAATGAAACCCTCACTTGAGGAAGCGGTCAGTTCCGTAGGGAATGAGTAGCTCAGGAATTCTTTTAAGTCCACTTCCTGGGCATTCAAGGAAAGGGCGAAGACGAATAGAAGCAAGAAAACAAGGCGTTTCATAGAGGATGGTTTTAGGTCGACTAAAGATAGCAAAATGTCCCCTTCATTATTGGGTAGCAGGTAGCTCAAATGGATTGTTGATTTTGCGTAACTTGAGTAACTAATAATTCCGAATTATGAAACTCGATCTCTCCTTTGTCCGCTCTCAATTTCCGGCCTTCTCTGAACCCTCATTGGAGGGCTGGGCTTTCTTTGAAAATGCCGGGGGTTCCTATCCCTGTAAACAGGTTGTGAACCGACTAACCGAATTTTATACCAGGAATAAGGTACAACCCTATTATCCCTATCCGGCCTCCCAGCGGGCAGGGGAGATGATGGATGCTGCTTACCGCCTGATGGCGGAACACCTGAATGTGGATCCATTGGAAATCCATTTTGGTCCGTCTACCTCGCAAAACGTCTATGTTCTGGCCAATGCCATGCGACCCATGTGGAAGGACGGGGATGAGGTCATAGTCTCCTGTCAGGATCATGAGGCTAATGCCGGGGCCTGGCGCCGACTGGCCAAGCGCGGAATGAAAGTAATTGAATGGCATGTGGATTCGGAAACCGGAATGCTGGATGTTGAGGTATTGAAAGGCTTGTTTACCAAACGCACCAAAATGGTGGCTTTTCCGCATTGCTCCAATGTGATCGGGTATATTAATCCGGTAAAGGAGATCAGTAAACTGGCGCATAAACACGGGGCCCTTTCCGTGGTAGACGGGGTAGGCTGGGCGCCGCATGGGTTACCCGATTTACAGGACCTGGGCGCTGATATTTATATGTTTTCATCCTATAAAACCTATGGCCCGCATTTGGGGGTGATGTATGTAAACCAGCACCTTATGGACAAGCTCGAAAACCAGTCGCACTTCTTTAAGGAAGGCAATCCCAGGGGGATGATCACCCCTGCGGGACCGGACCATGCGCAGATTGGGGCGGCTGCGGGAATATTGGAGTACTTTGATACCCTCTATCAGCACCACTTTGAGGAAGATGCCCTACCAATGAAACGCATCCAGGCCCTCAACCGTTTATTCCGGGATCATGAAAAAGCCCTTCAGGAACCGTTACTGGAATTTTTACGTTCACGAGATGATATTCGTATTGTAGGCCCGGGGGCCAATAAAAACCGGGCGCCTATTATCGCAATTCTCCCAAAGAAGAAAAGTGTGATGGAAGTTTACGAAGGCCTGACCCAGCAGCAGTTAATGCTAGGCTATGGCGACTTTTATGCAGTACGGCCATTGATGGACATGGGAATCCCAACAGATCCTGGCGTCATCCGGATGTCCTTTGTGCATTATACTTCTGAGGAGGAAATTCAGCAGTTGATTACGGGCCTGGAGGCAGTTTTATAGATAGGAATAAGTCCAAAACTTTGGTTCTTTACTTTGACTTTCTCATTGCTTCTGATTTTATGGAATAATTTCGGGGCCGATGTTCACATCCACACCTGCTGTTGCTATGCCTACTATAATTACTATCACAGGGATTCCTATGGCCGCTACAGTAAGCCAGGTTGAGGTCGATTTATTCTTAGTCAGTACCTTAGAGATGTACTCCTGATCCAAAGGGGTTTTGACCAGTTCACCTGATTTTTTCTTTACGCCATAGTAAACACCATCCTCAAAAGTGATGTACTTGTATTTGAAAACATCTTTGTTTGAATTGGTGATTTTGGTCTTTGTCCTTTCCTGCGAGGCTTGTTCTAATGTCCTTGGGATTTTATGATAAACTATGCAGCTTTGTAATAGCATGAGCGCGGTGAGGAACAGGGAAAGAACTTTCAGTCTTTTCTTTATCTTTTTCATCTCTTCCTATTTTATATAAATGTATCTCTGAAAAAGAGCGTGTGCAATGATAGGGGTCAGGGAGGAGCTGCTGCTCTCAGCATCTTAGATCTAAATTTCATAGGTTTGTTTTGAGGTCCAGATCAAACGGACCCCTCTCATGCAAACAAAAGCCCCCTGGTATTTTCTCGCTTTGCTGATTTTGGCCGGGGAGTCGGTCTTTATCCTTCCCTTTGTCCTTTCCCGCGTTTTCAGGCCTACGGTGCTGCAGGTTTACGGGATGGACAATGTAGAGCTTGGCCTTTGCTTCTCGGTTTACGGTATCGTTGCCCTGCTCTCCTATTTTTTCGGAGGCCCCCTGGCCGATAAATACCCTCCCAGAAAGCTTATCGCCCTCGCCCTGTGGATGACGGCCGCAGGCGGACTGATATACGCCACTTTTCCCGGTTTTAGAACGTTGCAGATCCTGTATGGCTATTGGGGCTTTACCACCATATTCTTATTCTGGGCGCCCATGATCAAGGCAGCCCGGGTCTGGGGTGGTTCTACCTCCCAGGGGAAGGCGTTTGGATTTCTGGATGGAGGCCGTGGACTTGTCGGCGCCCTCTTCGGAGCCCTGGGGGTGTTTGTGTTTTCTGTCTTCCTTACTTCAGAGCTTGCAACAGCCAGCGTATCTGAAAGCCGGGCCGCTTTCCGGCAGGTAATCCTGGTTTCCTCTGGCATAGTAGTAATTGTCGGGGTGCTGGTCTGGTTTTTTATGAAAATGGACCGGGATATTGAAAAGAAAATCGTCCTGGATCGGATCACCCTATCCCAGGTCAGTGCGGTCCTGCGCCTGCCATCCGTAGGCTTGTTGATGATCATTATCCTTTGCGCTTATGTGGGTTATAAGATCACCGATGTATTTTCTCTTTATGCCCAGGATGTGATGTTGTATGATCAGGTACAGTCCGCACAGGTGGGTACCTTCCTGCTGTTTTTTCGGCCGGTAATTGGAGTATTTATTGGGATATTGGCCGACCGTACACAAACTACCCTATGGCTGCTAGTCAGCTTCATAATAAGCTTTTTTGGCGCCCTGTTGTTTGCCACAGGGATTATTTCAGCTTCGGCCACAGCGCTGTTTTTTATATCCATTTTGGTAGTAGCCACCGGGGTGTATTCGGCACGTGCCCTGTATTTTGCCGTGATGGAACGGGGGAAAATCCCGCTGTTGCTCACCGGGACGGCTGTGGGCCTTATTTCCCTGATCGGCTATACCCCGGATATCTTTGCAGGGCCGGCCATGGGTTACCTGCTGGATAATTCCCCCGGGGAAACCGGGCATCAGCACGTATTCTGGATGCTGGCTGGCTTTTCTTTGGTAGGGGGTATTGCAGCCTGGTTCTATTTCAGGATGTACGGCAAACGTTATGGCACTTAAAGCTACCTCATAAAAAAAGCCATCCGTTAAAGATGGCTTTGTATTGGGTGGAGATAAATGGTTAGTCGATCAACTCAACATTTACTGCATTCATCCCTTTTTGTCCTTGTTCTACCGCAAATTTTACCTTGTCATTCTCGCGAATTTCATCGATAAGACCACTAACGTGTACAAATATATCCTCATCTGAATCTACGGGTTTAATAAAACCAAATCCTTTGGCGTTGTTAAAAAATTTTACTGTTCCTTCTTGCATTACTTTGTATTTAATATTAATTATTCTTTTTATTGTTTGTAATATTTTATTCATTATTCATTATTTTTTAAAACATGGCCCTCCTGTATTTTAGGGGCAATGGATAGGGGTTAAAGGAGTTGGGGTAAAGAGAAATATCTCGTTTTGAAGACTGCTTTTTATGTATAACTGCGCCTAAACCCTATGTTTAGTTTATTATTATTTGCACCGGGGCTTAAAAAATGAAGAGAGCTAAAAAACTTAATCTGTGAAGACGAAATTGGTTGGGCTATCTGACTTTTTGTTATGCAAAGATACTTTTTATTTTACCATCATCTCCAAATATTATGTTAAATGCTGGTTTTGAGAGCATTAAGCTCCCAATCCCGGTTTGAATATTATATTACCTTTAATGGAATCCATCGACCAATAATTAAGTTTACATGAATATTGATCACTAACTATGGACTTGTGAACACAAAAATGAACTGGGTAATGGGATAGGTGCTAGGTATACAGGCAATGGTTTCATTCTGTGGTGACGGTAGTGCATATTCTGGGCTGGAGGATCAAAATTTGTTTTTTTGGGAAATTGTATACCATACCGACTGCAAAGTATGGAAAGATAATAAGACAACTTTATGATGAAATTCAACGCAAAACTCCTTGCTTTATCGATGCTCTATGCCGTACTGACCTATGGTCAGGGGCAGAAAGACTATCAACCCGCCCCACAGAACCTGGAAGCCCGGCAATGGTTTAATGAGGCCAGATTTGGACTGTTTGTACACTGGGGTGTCTATAGTATTCTGGGTGATGGAGAGTGGGTCATGAACAACCAGAACATCCCCATTGATGCCTATGAAAAACTGCCTGCATTTTTCAATCCCATTGGCTTTGACGCGGATGAATGGGTGAAAATGGCTAAAGATGCAGGCATGAAATATATTACCATTACCAGCCGGCACCACGATGGCTTTTCCTTGTTTGACACGAAAACCAGCACCTATGATATTGTGGACAGCACCCCCTACGGAAGGGATATACTGAAACAATTGGCCAATGCCTGCAGGAAAGAAGGCATTAGGTTATTCTTCTATTATTCGCTCCTGGACTGGCACAACGATGATTATTTTCCCAGGGGCAGGACAGGTAATAATATCCCCGGGAGAGGGGAGGGCGACTGGGACAAATACATAGCTTTTATGAAGGCCCAGCTCACGGAACTTTTGACCAATTATGGCGATATAGCCGGAATCTGGTTTGATGGGCATTGGGACCAAAAAAAGTGGGACGGAAAAAAATTTGGAAAGCTTCAGGTGGATTGGCACTATGATGAAATCTACAAATTGATTCATGATCTACAACCCCACTGCCTGATTGGCAACAACCATCACTTAGCCCCTATTGAAGGGGAGGATTTTCAAATGTTCGAGAAAGATCTCCCGGGAAAGAACTCTACCGGCTGGGGTACTTCAGCAACGGACATTGGTCAATTACCCTTAGAGGTTTGCGAGACCATCAATGGATCATGGGGCTTCAATCTTCAGGACCGTAAACACAAGTCCAGGGAAGAGCTCATCCACTATATGGTAAAAGCAGCGGGCTATGGGAGCAATCTCTTACTCAACGTCGGTCCCATGCCCAATGGAAAAATTCAGGAGGAGCACAAGGAATCCCTGAAAGAAATGGGCATCTGGATGCGTGAAAACGGGGAAACCATTTACGGTACTTCATCAGGTCCTGTTCCACCAACGGAGAGGATGGCGTCTACCCAAAAAGGAAAAACGGTATACCTGCATATTCTCGATCAGAGCAATAAGGTGTTCATCAAAGATTTTGACCTGGAAATAAAAAGCGTAAAACGCTTCAGGGACAAAAGTGTTTTGAAACATCAACAAAATGAATTTGGACTCTTGATCCAGATTCCTGAAGACATGGTGGATCCGGTAGACACCATTGTGGAGATCATTTTAAAATAAGAATGGGGAAATGTCATAAAATAAAATAAGCCCCTCATTTTCATGAAGGGCTTATTTCTTTGTGCTCCGGACAGGATAGACTAACTTTTTTCTACTCAATTCAAACTCCTTTTTTTATAAGCAGAATACATAGCTATAGTCCCCTAGAAAAAGCAACATCAAGCTTCGGCTAGCTCTCCTACATTCAGGATCTTTTCGGCATAACTTGACTGATCATCCTCATATTTAATAGTAAACCCTCGTTTTCTGAACATATGCAACATGACCGTATTTGCGTTAAGTACCGTTGCATATACCTTCCTGATCTTTCTCTGTTCGGCAATTTCCATGATTACATTCATGAATTTATTACCCAGTCCTTTGCCCTGATATTGATCTGTTACAAGAATAGCAAACTCTGCAGCGTCGTTATTAGCATCAGCAACCAATCGCACCACTCCGGCCATGACATCTTCCCCGTTTTCATCAACTTTGGCGATCAGGGCAATTTCCCTATCGTAGTCGATCTGAGTGTATCTGATCAGCATCTCATGGGTTACCTTGCCCAGATTTTCAAAGAATCTGAAATATTCCGTCTGTTTAGAGATACGCTTAAAAAGTTCCCTTTCCATAGGTTCATCCTCTGGTTTGATAGGACGGATAAGTGTTTTGGTACCATCACTCATGGTCCATTCCCTGTTCAGTTCACGCGGGTAGGGCGAAATAACAAGGTGTGAATAGGATTTCACCATTTCTGGTGAGACTGACTCGTCCAGAACAATCTTGGCATCCAGAACCACCCCACCGGTATGATCAACAACATACGGATTGATGTCTATCTCCTTTATCTGTGGAAAATCCATAACCAGGTAAGCGAATTTGTACAACAGGAACTTTATGGCCTCAATATCTGCACCCTTCATTCCCCTATACCCTTTCAGAAGCTTGTAGATCTTGGTGTCTTCTATGATCCTTTGTGCAAGCACCATATTCAGGGGGGGCAGTCCTACATTCAGGTCTTTAAACACCTCAACAGCTACTCCTCCCATTCCGAACACGATGATAGGACCAAAAATGGGATCCTTTTTTGAACCAATTATGAGTTCGTATTTCTTGCTGACCATTTCTTCGATAAGCACCCCTTTAATTTTGGCATCTGGTTTTGCAGCAAGAGCACCTGCTATGATCTCTTTATAGGAAGCTATTGCACCCTCCTCATTCCTGATATTGAGTACGACTCCCCCGGTATCTGTTTTATGCGTAATGTCCTGACTAGCGATCTTCATAACCACCGGATATCCTATTTTCTTACAAATTGCTGCAACTTCCTCCTCAGAGGTAGCCAAACTGTGTCTGGTTACAGGGATTCCGTAATTGGTAAGGACCTCTTTAGCCTCGTCTTCAGTGAGCACATAACGGTTTTCCTCCATTATGGATTTAATCAGCACATGATTTTTTTCAGTATCCGGCTCAAAACTTTGTGGAATGGTTGAAGGGGTTTCGTACAGAGCTTCGATGTTTCGGGTATACCTGTACATAGACATAAATGTATTCACCGCATTCTCGGGAATTCTGTAAACAGGTATATTGTTGTTTTCAAGTATGTCCCGACCTTTTTCTACATCCTTTTCACCCATCCAGGATGCGAGAATAGGTTTTTTATACTTATCCACCAGTTTAACAATTTCAGCTGCAATCTCGTCGGCCTTGGTCATGGCCTGCGGAGTGAGTACAACCAGCACCCCGTCAACCCCTTTGTCAAGCAAAACAGCCTCGGTTGCATCCTTATATCTTTTGGCATCTGCATCTCCAAGGACATCGATGGGATTTCCATGGCTCCATACCGGAGGCAGCGCATTATTGAGCTTTTCCATTGTGTCTTCAGACAGTTTCGCGAGCTCGCCACCAAATTTAATCAGGTGGTCAGTGGCTAACACGCCGGGACCCCCTGCATTGGTAATTATAGCGAGTCTTCTGCCCCTGGGCCTTGGTTGCATGGCCAGGGCCTGTGCTGCATTGAAGAGTTCTTCTATGGTATTTACAGGAATTATCCCTGCCCGTTTAAAGGCCGCATCAAAGGCAATATCATTTCCGGCAAGGGTTCCGGTATGAGAAAGAGCCACTTTTGCCCCGGCATCACTTTTTCCGGCTTTTAACACAATAATTGGCTTGGTTCGGGCAAAGGCCCTGGCAGCACTCATGAATTTACGGGTATGTGTAATTGATTCCATGTAAATAACAATGCTGCTGGTCTGTGGGTCATTTCCAAAATAATCTATCAGATCATGAAAGCCAACATCGACCATTGATCCAATAGAGACGAAGTTGCTAAAACCAACATTTTGTTCCACAGACCAGTCTAGGATGGCAGTACAAAGAGCGCCACTCTGGGAAATGAAAGCAATCTTTCCAGGCAGGGCCATTTTATTAGCAAAACTTGCGTTTAATTTAATGGAAGGTTTTATGAACCCCAGGCAGTTGGGTCCAATAATCCGCATGTTATATTTTTTGGCATAAGCGAGTATGGTGTCACTCATTTCTTGGCCGCTCTCGCCCGCTTCCATAAATCCTGCAGATATGATCACGATACCCCCAACACCATATTCACCGCATTCCTTGACCAGGTCAGGAACCGAAGAAGATGGAGTGGCAATTATCGCTAAATCTATTTCATCTCTGGTGTCACTGAGCTTGGCATAACTCCTGACACCATAGATGCTTTTATTCTTATAATTTATAGGGTAGACGGTCCCCTTGAATCCAGAACCAATCATATTCCTGATCAATGCATATCCAACACTACCTTCATTATTGGATGCTCCAATAACGGCGACTGTTCGCGGTTTAAAAATTCTGTTTAAAGGATTCATTATTTAAATTTGTTTTTATTAGTAAGCAATTCAAATAGCCCAGTAGGGTGATAGATTGGACAACAACTTGTCCAGTCTCAGTTCGTATTCCATCCAGATCTTAATATCTGATTCTGTTGCCATTTCTGTATATTTCTTTGGGTTGTCCGATACTCCATCCGTAAAATTATACAGGCATTTTGGTAATTCTTCTACGTTGTATCCACCTTCGAGTGTGGCAAAAACATTATTAAAATTGTCCGTAAGCATTTTCCCGGTTTTGTAAAACGCATCCACCGTGAAGCGCAGGTCTAATAGCAGGTCGTAACGATGCGCATCAAATCCGGCCGAAACGGCTACTATATCGGGATTAAATTGCCGGGCGACAGGAAGCGTATATTGCAGGGCATCTGCATAAATATCATCGCCTGATCCCGGTGGAAGGGGGACATTTATGGTGAATCCAACCCCTTTATCCGTTCCAATTTCTTCAACAGATCCATGACCCGGGAATGCCGGATACTGATGAATAGACCAATACATTACCTGGTCTGTATCGTAGAAGATCGCTGAGGTTCCATCACCCAGATGCCCATCAAAGTCAAAAATGAGTACTCTTTTACCCTGATCAGCCAATCGCTGCGCCGCAATGGAAACATTATTAAACAGGCAGAAACCGCTGGCACGATTCGGATAAGCATGATGGCCAGGGGGTCTTACCAGGGCTAAACTATTCTCTTCAGAAGCCTTTATGGTGGCATTGGCAGCATAGACCGCAGCCTCATAGGACCTGGGTGAACTTTGGGTATCACCGTCCAAAGACCGACTTAATTTAGAATATTCTTTGACCTTTTTGATGTATGACTCGCCATGAATGATGTTCAATACCGATTCATCGAACGCGATATCGGAATCGGGAAGAGATCCAAAAACATCCAGCCTTTTTCTGTTCTCAGGATGCATCCCGGTGTCGTGTTCCTTGAAAATATGATGACTTATAAGTTCCATACTATTCTTTCTATAGCTAATAAGTTGATACAGAACACTATAGTGAATGAATGATTTTTAATAGAATCACTTTAATGTTTAGTGAATAATTGTTGCTCATCAGCCCTGAAAGGAAATTTTTTGAGATCCAATGATCATCAAATATTACATGGGCAAAAGTAGAGCAGTGTGACCTTCTCTTTTTATGATTAATATCATGAATAGCACAATAATTCTTAGGAAGATCCTTGTAGTATGTAGGACGAATTCAACAACTCAGACAGCTAATGCAAAAAGAGAGGTGTGTTGGCTGATGTCCTTTAATTTGATTAATCTCATCCTCACTTTCGCAGGACTTCGGTTGACAGGAAAACGGCCTGCAGGAGCCCGGGAAGCTTATTCTATCCCGCCAACAGGATAGTGGGGCAGATCGTCATCCACTTTTTTCCTGAAATCGGGAGAATAATACAAAAAGAGGCGAAACGTATGGTTTAGGTCGTATTGATTCCCTGTGTATCTCTGCTGGTACACAAGCATGTATCCATAATCTATTGTCAGGTTTTTCCCGATACGCTGGTTAAAGCCCAGGAACAACCGGTTCTGGTCGAACGTGTTGTAGACGATCTCTTTACCGGCATGGAACAGGATCTCATTGGATAGTACTGGCCTGGGCAACCCGGGATCTTTGAATACCTGTACAGTAGCCGAGATCAGGAAGCGAAAACGGCTTGAAAAGCGAACGCGATCTGTGGCACCGCTGTTAGTATTTAGTACCTCGTGCCAGCGTTGTTCAACCCTCACGCGCTGCAGGAAAGTTATCTTTCCTATTATGGCCCGCCAAAGCGCCTGTTGGTAAAACCTGCGTTCGAGAGCGTAATTCCTTCCGGAATCGGTTTCCGTAGCACGCCACAAGGCTGCGGCTCCGCCTACGAAAGAGATCTGATCATCCAACCAATACGCGGCACCCAGGCGAAGAAAATAGAAGTTGGGATCACTGATAAAGTTGTTACGCCGAAGATGTATATCAGCGATCATACCCCAGTGTTTACTGATTCGCGCTGTGCTGTTGATACTGGTCCAGAATTGCGTTTGTTCAAAGGTCTGTGACGCTGTCCCCTGCTGGGATATTGCCGGGGCAGGGATAAACATAATGATGAGAAATCCTAGAAATACCTTGTTCACTGATATGGTATGGGTAGAAAAAGCAAAGGTATTGCTAATATCCGATTGATCCTCAAGCCTTGTCTTCATTTTAATGCCCAATGCTTCCTGCCTTCGGTCCGATTGCTATCGGGACTTTGGTGGATCGCAAAGGGTCCAAAGGTGGGCCTGCAGAGAAGCGTGCCCGAGCCCTTATGACTGCTTCGCAGCCAATGGTTCTTTTTCATTTTGATTTTCCGGGATTCTTTGCTCGCTACACTCGCAAAGGGCCCAAAGGTGGGCCTGTCATAAAGCAACCCTCGCCAGCATTGCTGGCTTAGTCTTTTTTCATTTATCCGCATGAAAAAGCGAACTTTTATGCTTCTAAATAAAAAAACCCTCACACAAAAGGTGAGGGTTTGCTTTATGGCGGTCTGGACGGGACTCGAACCCGCGACCCCCTGCGTGACAGGCAGGTATTCTAACCAACTGAACTACCAGACCAATGATTTTATGCTGACTTCCCGTCAGTACTCCGACAACAGTCGGATTCAAACCTTGCTCAACTGCTTGAATAAAGCGTTTTTTATCTACCGTAACTTCTACTGAAGTAAAGGTGGGTGCAAATATACGCCCCTATTTCATATCCGCAAACAAAAAATTAATTTTCCGATCCTAGACAAACTTTTGTCGTTCAATGAGGAAGGTATTCAAAACCTTTTGGAATTGGTCCCGGATATCCACACCAACATATTTGATCTTGTATTGGCCGCACTTCAGTTTAATGGTCTTTAAATATTCCTCCAGTTCTTCCTGGTAGGCTGCTTTCAAGGTATCCGGATAGACATCGATATGGGCTCCGGTTTCTACGTCCACAAAGCGCCTGGGGGTATTCTCAAAATTGAACTGTGCTTCAGTCTCATGATCCAGTAAATGGAATAATACTACTTCGTGTTTGTTGTATTTTAAATGTCTGAGGGCATCAAAAAGTTTGTCGTTGTCCCGAGCGGTCTGGTACATGTCCGGAAATAAAAAGATCAGGCTCCGCCTCTTGATCTTTTCTGCGATCTGGTGCAAGAACGTATAGGTTCGGGTCTCTTTGGCAGGAGTGGGATCCAGGCTGATCTCACTTAGTTTGGTAAGCAGCATCTGGTGGTGCCGTTCGCTCCCTTTTTCCGGGGTGTAGAAATTATAGGTATCCGAGTACATGCTCAGCCCAACCGCATCGCG
>CAJHYA010000133.1_pt1 | contig 13167 bp, 8 predicted proteins | sample 9198611 | NCBI WGS metagenome assembly CAJHYA01 (sample SAMEA7708353, study PRJEB35096) | sediment metagenome | biome: marine neritic benthic zone biome [ENVO:01000025]; feature: sediment [ENVO:00002007]; material: shallow marine sediment [ENVO:03000034] sea grass bed [ENVO_01000059] ... | reverse complement strand
TACCAATATGCCACCCCACAACTTGTCTGAAGTAGTTGATGGAACAGTTGCTTATATCGACAACAACCAAATTGAGATAGATGAGCTTATTACCCACATCAAAGCCCCGGATTTTCCAACCGGCGGTATCATCTATGGTTACGATGGGGTAAAGGAAGCGTTTAATACAGGTCGCGGGCGTGTCATGATGCGAGCCAGGGCGACTTTCGAGGAAATAGACGGACGTGAGGCTATCGTGGTAACCGAAATTCCCTATCAGGTTAACAAGGCGGATATGATCAAGAAAACCGCTGACCTGGTCAATGATAAGAAAATTGAAGGTATTTCTACGATCCGTGATGAGTCTGACCGGAAAGGGATGCGAATTGTTTATATCCTGAAGCGGGATGCCATTCCGAACATTGTCCTGAATACCCTGTATAAGTATACCGCTTTGCAGTCCTCCTTCAGTGTAAACAATATTGCCCTGGTTAAAGGAAGGCCACAATTGCTGAACATCAAGCAAATCATCGGGTACTTTGTAGAACACAGGCACGAAGTGGTAGTACGCCGGACCAAATTTGAACTTAAAAAGGCGGAAGACCGAGCCCACATTCTTGAAGGGCTGATCATTGCCTCGGATAATATTGATGAGGTTATCGCCCTGATCCGTGCTTCCTCCAATGCCGATGAGGCGCGGGAGAACCTTATGAAGCAGTTCAAACTCACCGAGATCCAGGCTAAGGCTATAGTGGAGATGAGGCTGCGCCAGCTCACCGGTCTCGAGCAGGATAAACTGCGTACAGAATACGAGGAAATAATAAAAACCATTGCAGATCTTAAGGACATCCTGGCGAACAAAGATCGTAGGATGGAAATCATCAAGGAGGAACTTCTTGAGGTTAAGGATAAGTATGGGGATGTTCGCAGGTCGGAAATCAATTTTGCCGGGGGTGACCTGAGTATAGAGGACATGATACCGGATGAGCAGGTGGTTATTACCATTAGTCACGCCGGATATATTAAGCGTACCCCGCTGACCGAATACAAGATCCAGCACAGGGGTGGGGTAGGGCAAAAAGCATCTGCCACCAGGACCGAAGACTTCCTGGAGCATCTTTTTGTAGGGACCAACCACCAGTATATGTTGTTCTTCACGCAAAAAGGGAAATGTTTCTGGATGCGGGTTTACGAAATACCTGAAGGAAGTCGTACTTCCAAAGGAAGAGCTATTCAGAACCTGATCAATATTGAGCAGGACGATAAGGTCAAAGCCTTTATTTGTACTCAGGACCTGAAGGATGAAGAATACGTTAACAGCCATTTCGTAATTATGGCTACCAAGAAAGGGGTAGTGAAAAAGACTTCCCTGGAGCAGTATTCCCGTCCGAGACAAAATGGTATTATTGCCATTGGAATCCGGGAGGATGATGAACTTCTTGAGGCCAAGCTCACCACGGGAACTAGTCAGATATTCCTGGGACTGAAATCCGGTAAGGCCATCCGTTTTGAAGAAAGTAAAACCAGACCAATGGGAAGAAGTGCTTCAGGGGTTCGTGGTATTACCCTCGCCGGTGAGGACGATGAGGTGATCGGCATGGTTTCTGTCCATAATTTTGACGAAGACATATTGGTTGTTTCCAAAAACGGATATGGCAAAAGGTCCAACATCGATGACTACCGCATCACCAACAGGGGAGGTAAAGGCGTCAAAACCATTTCTATTACCGAAAAAACAGGAGGCTTGGTGGCCATTAAGAACGTTTCGGATTCTGATGATCTTATGATCATTAATAAATCTGGAATTGCCATCCGCATGAGCGTCGAGGACCTCAGGACTATGGGACGTGCAACTCAGGGGGTGAAACTAATCAACCTGAAAGGAAATGATTCCATTGCTGCTGTAGCCAAAGTGATGAAGGATGAGGACGATTTGGCGGATGCTGATATCATGAATATTGAAGTGCAAACTGAAGATGGCACAGCTCTTGATACAGATAGTGATGAACAAACTGAAAATAAGGAATAACAGACAATAAACACTAATACAAAAATTAATGCGTAAAATGAAGACTAAGATTTTAATAGTACTGGCTATGGTATTTTCCATGGTTGGTTTTGCACAAAAAAGCGAATTAAAGGCTGCGGAAAAAGCCTTAAAAAGTGGTGCTACCGCGGAAGCCAAGGCACAATTAGAGGGTATAGCAGGAATGATCGACGGGGCTGATGCCCGGGTTCAGGCGCAATACCACTTTCTCCGTGGAAAAGTTTATGCCGACATGGCCAATAAGGGAGACAATACTGCTTTCAAGGAGGCAGCAAGCAGCTATAACATGGTGCTTAGTACTGAAGAAAAAAGTGGAAAGGCGAGATATTCGGCTGAAACCAAACAGCTGATGACGGCAATGACAAGTGATCTGGTTAATTCTGCAGTCCAAGACAATACGAATAAGAATTATAAAGCGGCTGCTGAAAAACTCTACATGAGTTATACCATGAGTCCCAAGGATACCGTCTATCTCTATTTTGCAGCCAGCAGTGCCGTAAACGGAGCTCATTATGATATGGCGTTGGAGCATTACAACGCACTAAAGGAAATGGGGTATGATGGAAGTACTATGGTGTATAAAGCAACCAATGTTGCTACTGGCGAGGTTGAAAACATGGACTTGTTACAGCGCGACCTCATGGTTAAATCAGGGGAATACAAGGATCCTGTAGATGAAAAGACACCTTCAAAGCGAGCTGAAATTGTAAAGAATATTGCGCTGATCTATTCACAACTCGGTCAGGACGATAAGGCCATAGCCGCTTTTACTGAAGCACGTGCCGATAGTCCGGATGATGTGAACCTTATCCTGAATGAAGCGAACCTGTACTATCGCCTTGGGGATAAGGAGAAATTTAAATCGTTGATGGCCGATGCAGCCGAAAAGGCACCTGAAAATGCCGATTTACACTACAACATTGGCGTTATTAATATGGAACAAGATAATTTTGAGGATGCGCGTACGGCATATCGCAAAGCCCTGGAAATCAACCCGGGATACGTAAACGCTTCCTTAAACTTGTCTACTACCTATGTTAATGAGGGGAACAGCCTAATTGATGATATGAACTCCCTTGGAAATTCAAGGGCAGATATTGCCAAGTATGATGAATTGAAAATGAAGAAAGATGAGCTATTCATTGAGGGTGTAAAGGTTTTGGAAGATGCCTTAAAAGCTAATCCGGATAATCAGGGAATACTTACCCAATTGAAGAATATTTACGGAGCTTTAGGTGATACCGAAAATTTCATGCGGATCAAAAATTTGTTGGGTGAGTAAATCCTGACTTTTAGAACAAAAACCCTGGCCTGCAAGCCGGGGTTTTTTTGTTACAGGATCTTTTTGATAACCCTTAGTTGATGGGTGTAATTGCGTTTTTCCCTGTTGAAGATGCCTGAATGGTCCAGACGATCGATCCGCACTTTCCCATCTACATGGATGATATAATTGTCGGCCATAATAACTCCTACATGAGTTATATTTCCTTCCTTATCATCAAAAAAAGCGAGATCACCCGCCTCACTCTCTTCAATAAAACTTAGGGGTTCTCCTTGGGTAGCCTGTTCTGCTGGTGTTCTCAGGAGTTGAGTTCCATTAATTTTGTAAACCATCTGTGTAAAACCAGAATTATCAATACCAAAAGGCCCTTTCCCACCTGCCAGCTCCGGGGCATTCAAATACAGCAGGGCCGTATTGATAAGGTTGTCTTTTTGAAACTTGCCGTTTGAGGAGGTGCCTTCAAAGGCGTGCGTTAAAACTGCTGTATGTGAGACGTTGGACCCCAAAAGTATAGGGATTAGAACCCCTTGTTCAGTACTCGCGAAGGAAACCAGATCCAGAGCATGCACCGCTGACTCGGATGCAGTCACTTTATTGTAATCCTCATCGCTGAGTTTTAGGTGCTGGTCTTTCTTGATCCAGCCTTCGATTTTGTCGCCCAAAACCCTGATTTTCCTCCAGTGTTTGCGAGAATCCAGTATTCTGAAGGAATCCCCGTAAAGCAGCTGCGTGATCATCTGACTACTATCGTCAGCAGCAGCTCTTACTGCAATCACACTTAACGGGCAGATTCCGTAAGGCATAGGCAAGTAGCGAATTACGTTAATCTCTTTCAAGTACCAGTGCAGAGGCGCCTCCACCACCATTGCAAATGGCAGCCGCTCCAATTTTGGCTTGCTGTTGTTTTAGGACGTGAATCAAGGTAACCAGGATTCGGGCACCGGAACATCCCAGGGGATGTCCCAGGGAAACTGCACCTCCATTAATATTCACTTTACTGTCTTCCAATCCTAATAATTTCATGTTGGCCAATCCCACAACCGAAAAGGCCTCATTAAATTCAAAGAAATCTACTTCGTCCAGAGTTATGCCGGCCTTTTCAAGCGCTTTGGGAAGTGCCTTGGCCGGAGTCGTGGTGAACCATTTTGGTTCCTGAGCTGCATCAGCATAGCTTTTTATTCTGGCCAGGATCGGCAGGCCTAGTTCCGTGGCCTTATCGGTACTCATTAATACCAGTGCTGCTGCCCCGTCATTGATGGTGGATGCATTGGCAGCAGTAACCGTTCCCTCTTTGGTAAATGCAGGTCGGAGTGAAGGGATTTTTTCCATCTTCACATTTTTATATTCTTCATCTTCATCCACGATAACAGGTTCGCCGCGGCGTTGCGGAACTGCAACCGGGATTACCTCTTCAGTAAAATTGCCCGCTTGCCAGGCAGCTGCTGAGCGTTCGTAAGACTGTATCGCAAAGGCATCCTGATCCTCCCTGCTGAAATTATATTCCGCGGCGCAGGCATCAGCACAAACCCCCATCGCATTTTGATCATAGGCATCAACCAAACCATCTTTCTGCATGCCATCCAATAAGGTTGCCGGACCAAATTTCTGTCCGTTCCTGAGATGGATATAATGTGGAATCAGACTCATATTCTCCATGCCCCCGGCTACTACAATTTCATTATCACCTAAGGCAATGGACTGGGCAGCCTGCATCACGGCTTTCATACCTGAAGCACATACCTTGTTTACTGTTGTACAGGGTACTGTGTCCGGAATACCGGCAAGAATTGCAGCTTGTCTTGCCGGAGCCTGTCCTGAACCGGCCTGAACCACATGTCCCATCAGCACTTCATCTACTTTATCCGGTTCCAATCCAGCCTTTTCCAATGCAGCTTTTATCGCTGTAGCTCCTAAATTAGGGGCAGGGATGCTGGATAGCGCCCCCAAAAAACTACCTATAGGTGTACGTACTGCAGAAACAATAACTACCTCTCTCATATACTTGGTTTTCGTACCGCGAAATTAAGAAATTAATGAGCATTTGGCTATTCCTTTCATCGGAAAGAGTCATTCCCTTTATATTTTCTATTTTTGAATGCAATACGCTACAATATGGCCGCATCCATGGATAAACTTTACAGGGGTCAATCTCTCATATACAAGTATTTCCTGTATTTCCTGACTATTGGTTGCATTGTATTTTTCTTCCCAAAAGGCGGTAAGTTCAAATACGAATTCCAAAAAGGAAAGCCCTGGCAATACGAAAACCTGTATGCTCCATTTGATTTTTCCATTCGCAAGTCAAATACTGATATTGAAAAAGAACGGGATTCCATCCGGAATAATCAGATCAGCTATTATGCCTACGATGAGCAGGCGGCGGCAGAAATCACCAGTGGCTTCGAAGCAGCCTTTACAAGTGTTTTCACCAGCGCTAATTACAGTCCAAGTCAGCTGAATGTCTACAGCAGGATCGGCAGGGAGGTGTTGCAGGAGGTTGAAGCTACCGGGATCTGGCCCGAACTCAGAGATGCAGATCAGGGTAAATCAGTTTACCTGGTGAAGGACAATGAAGCCGTACTAGTCAATAGCGGTGAGGTAGTCCGGACAGCTGATCTGGATAATCTGGTGGGGGATAAAATCCGAGCCAAAGGGCTGGGCCGACTTACCAACGATTTCAAGAAAGTATTGCTTCCCATTTTAAAACCCAATATCCTTTTTGATGCGGAATTCAGTGCCCGTGAATTGGAGAATGAGCTGTCCAAGGTATCACTAACCCTTGGTAATGTGGATGAAGGCAAGCTCATTGTAGCCAAAGGCGAGGTGGTTGAGTCGGATAATCTGGTAGTTTTGGATTCCCTGAAAGCGGAATATGAGTCAGAGCTTTGGGCAGCGAGCAACTATTACTTCATCATAGGCGGGTATACCATACTGGTGGCCCTGGTGCTGATGATGTTATTCCTTTTTATTAAGAAGTACAGGCCGGCGGTTTTCAGAAGTAATGTAAAGGTCACCTTTATCTTTTTCAACATTCTGCTTATGGTATTTATAACCACGTTCGTGGTAAAGTATAATGACGCCTATGTTTTTGTAGTCCCGCTCTGTATTCTCCCCTTGATCCTGAAAACGTTCTTTGACGCCCGTCTGGGATTATTTGTACATGTACTTACGGTCCTTATCCTGGGATTTGTGGTACCGAATAGTTTTGAATATATCTTCTTGCAAATCATAGCAGGGATTGTCACTATCCTTACTGTTTCGGAACTCTATAAAAGGGCAAACCTGTTTATCTCTGTAGGGCAGATCACCCTTATCTATATTGTGGGCTATTTTGCTTTCAACGTGATCCATGAAGGGAATCTGGACAATATCATTTGGGTAACCTTTGGCTTTTTCCTGCTTAATGGTATGATCACTTTATTTGCACAACCCCTTATCTATATTTACGAGAAGATATTTGGAATGGTGTCTGATGTATCCCTGCTTGAACTTTCGGATACCAATTCCCGTTTGCTAAAGGAGCTGGCAAACAAAGCGCCGGGTACTTTCCATCACTCCCTTCAGGTAGCCAATCTTGCTGAGGCAGCGGCCAATGAAGTAGGCGCAAATGCCATGTTGATCCGGGTTGGAGCGTTATACCATGATATCGGGAAGATAAACAGGCCTACATTCTTTACAGAAAACCAGATTACCAACATAAATCCTCATGATGACCTTACCCCAACAGACAGTGCCAGGATCATCATCGACCATGTTATAGAAGGAATAGAGATTGCACGAAAGAACAAGTTGCCCGACCGGGTTATTGATTTTATCAGAACCCATCACGGCACCAATTTTGTGTATTATTTCTACAGGAAGCAACAGGAACTACAAGATGAGGTAGATGAAGCCCAATTCCGTTATCCCGGGCCCATTCCTTTCTCCAAAGAAACGGCGATACTTATGATGGCTGATTCTGTGGAAGCCGCCTCAAAGAGCCTCAAAAATCCGACCTACAAGGTAATTGACGAATTTGTAGATAGGATAATCGGGGTACAAATGAATGCCAATCAGTTTGTCAACGCTGATATTACATTCAGGGAAATCGAAGTGGTAAAGAAAGTCCTGAAGCAGAAACTCACCAATATCTATCACTTGCGAGTCGAGTATCCGGAATAATCCCGGTATCACATTTATTACTATTCAAAAAAGAGAGAAAAAAGTTGCGTTCCTTCAAACGAAAAATTACCTTTGCACCCGCTCTGTAAATAAGAATACAGCGCATACGATCAGCTTACATATTTGATCTTGGGAGAGGTGCCGGAGTGGTAACGGAGCAGATTGCTAATCTGTCGACGCGCAAGTGTCGCCTGGGTTCGAATCCCAGTCTCTCCGCCTGCGCCCTTCGTTGCTAAGGCTATGGAGGGCAAAATTGAATTGTAGGGCTTCGGCGGATAAATCCGCCAGGCTTCAAATATAGAAAAGTATATACAGCAATTGCTGTATCGGGGTGTAGCCCCGCAGTAGTTCCGATGAACTCATGCGGGATAGACTCCGCCCGGTTCCCGGGCTACGGATTAAGAGTAGTATTGGCAACTGGATTTTTAATAATGAAATTGCAACATAAGTTGTATCGGGGTGTAGCGTAGCCCGGTTATCGCGCCTGCTTTGGGAGCAGGAGGTCGCAGGTTCGAATCCTGCCACCCCGACCGAGAAAAGCCAGACAAGAAATTGTCTGGCTTTTTCATTTGGCGGTATGAGGAGCTTGCTCCGTCATGCATATGCCAAATGAAAAAACCACAAAGCGCAGCTTTGTATGGCTATTCTTGAGGCTACCCCCACTTAAGGATCACGCCAAAGGCGTAATCCTGGATTTTTTTCTTGAGGCTGCCCCCACTTAAGGATCACGCCAAAGGCGTAATCCTGGATTCTTTTCTGATTATAATTTTAGCTTGGTTTCATAAGCAATGACCCTCCCAACAACTATCTGCTATTGATCACTTGTAGAATGATATAAGTCATTGTTCATGGTACTGACCCGGCCTATTTTTTTTTTTTTTTTAACTAAAGGCCTTCCCCATGAAAGCAATGGTTCTCAACAAAATATCTCCATTGAGGGAGAATAGGCAACCGCTGAAACTGGTGGACCTGCCCATACCTGAACCAGGGGACAAGGAGGTATTAATTCAATTATCGGTCTGCGGCGTTTGCCATACTGAACTGGACGAGATTGAAGGCAGAACACCGCCGAATGAACTACCCATGATTTTGGGACATCAGGCAGTGGGAAACATTGTACAAATGGGCTCCGGAACTTCCAAATTCAACTTGGGCGATCGGGTAGGAGTGGCCTGGATATATTCTGCCTGCGGGCATTGTCAATATTGTACTGCGGGAAATGAAAACCTCTGTGATCAATATCTGGCTACGGGAAGGGATGCAAATGGCGGCTATGCCGAATACATGGTGGCCCTGGAAAAATACACCTATTTAATCCCGGATTTCTTCACGGACTCGGAAGCAGCTCCTTTGTTGTGTGCAGGGGCAATCGGCTACCGCTCCATAAAGCTCGCCGGATTGGAAGATGGCCAAAGTCTGGGTCTCACTGGTTTTGGGGCTTCGGCACATTTGGTTTTAAAGATGGTGCGATATCAGTTTCCCAATACCCCTGTATATGTATTTGCAAGAAAAGAATCGGAACGCAGGTTTGCGCTGGAATTAGGAGCCAAATGGGCCGGCGATACGGCAGACACTTCGCCTGAAAAGCTACATGCTATTATAGATACTACCCCCGCCTGGAAACCGGTAGTCGAGGCCCTGGCTAACCTGAAAAAAGGCGGCCGGCTGGTAATCAACGCTATTCGAAAGGAGGAAGCAGACAAAAACTACCTCCAGACGCTTTCTTACCCGGAGCACGTTTGGATGGAAAAAGAAGTTAAAAGCGTTGCCAATGTTACCGCAAAGGACGTAACTGATTTTTTGCAGTTGGCTGCAAAGGCTTCCATCCGACCGAAAGTCCAGACCTATCCTTTGGAAGAGGCGAATACCGCTTTGCTGGAGCTAAAGGAACAGAAAATAAAAGGTGCTAAGGTATTGGTGATCAAAAAAGAATGAATAGTGCCTGAATTTGAACAGCCAAGGATCTGGCTGGATTGAATTATTCTGCTGTCTGTGTAACAAAGGTTACGTTTAGGCCTGCATTTTCCCCTTATTTTTCCGAATTATCCGTAGTAAATCATTCAAAACAAATTAATTAGACCATGGTAAAAAACTTCGAAACTAAATTAACCGGCTGGTTTTTCATCGCTGCGGCGCTCATGCTGTGGGGAGGATGGGCCCTGTCTTCTCATCATATTGAGGAGTATATAAAAAGTGAGGATTTTGTCGCTATAGGTGAAAACGTATGGTATTGGATCTGGATGTTCCGAATCCACATTTTTGGTTGGGTTGCCTTAGCGGTTTCGCTTTTCGCTTTTATTTCTATCGCCTCAAAAAAACCCTTTGGGGTACTTGTATTACCCGGTGCAGGAATGGTTGTTGCAGGGAGTTTGATCCTGGCGATTGCTTCGGCATTCTACTATAATTTCGGAGCCTGGGGTGTTGGGAAAACAATGGGTAAATCCCCTGAAGAAATCCAGCAGTTTTTGGATGGCATCCTGTATACTAACCAATATGTTACCTGCTTTGTAAGATTTGGTCGTGTATTTTCCGGGGTTGGACTCGTGCTATTGGGTGCAGGACTGGTAAAATGGAACATTGTAAAAACATGGCTGGGATGGTTTACCGTAGTATTGGGCCTTGCCGCTATGGGAATCGTCATGCTGATCCCGGAACACTGGGAAATCTACAAACCTGTTTTTCACGTGAAGGTGATCTGGTCGCTGATCATGGGCGTAATGCTACTTAAGAATGGGGTAAATTTGCAAAAATCAGTGTTGAAGTCTGACTAACAGGAAAAGTGGCGGATTAAGAAATGGTTATATTTTAGAAACCCACTCCAGAAAATTCATAAAACAAAAAAACCGGACCCATGGGTCCGGTTTTGTTTTTTCCTGTACAAGATGGATTATTTGCCAAATTGTATCTGAAGGTCGGTTGTCGATTTTAAAGTACTATCCCTGAGGATCTACTCGCACGCCATCCTTGGCAGAAGCCTCAGGATCTACACGTACTCCATCCTTAGCCGAAGCCTGAGGATCTACTTTTACACCATCCTTGGAAGAGGCCTTGGGTTTGTTTTCTTCGCTTGACATCATATAGTTTTTAAAGAGTTAATTCTATCTATATTAGTGAAAAATACTAACTTATCCAAAATAAGCGCCCTACTGTATGAATCTGAAAGAATTCTTTCAAGAGTGCAAGGAGAAGGATGTTTTCAAAAACCTCTCTATTTATATCGTCTCGAGCTGGGTCTTGTTGCAAGTGTTTGCGCTCATCTCAGAGCCCCTGGGGTTTCCAAAAATTTCCCTTACCTATCTGCTGCTCATCCTGATTATCGGATTTCCGGTCTATATATATTTGATCTGGCGTTACCGCATTAAAGAGGAACATATCGAGGAAAGCGATGCTGCTACCGAGGCATTGGATTTTAACATGGCTTCTTCGAAATCAGGGGTACAGATTGATCCGGATAATGAGGCCCTTACGCTCTCAGCCGGGATCGACCGCAAGTTCAGGAAGATGTATTTTCTTGGGCTGACCATTATAGGCCTGCTTACTGCATTATCAGCCATGTTGATTGTAAAAACTAACCTGATAAAAGATAATACGCCGGTTATAGGCGATTTTTTCAGCACTGAGACCAGTGACAAGATTGCCATTCTAAAGTTCGATAACAATACCGGTAACGACCAATATGACATGGTTGGTAAAATCGCGGTTGACTGGATCATGCACGGGATTACCCAGAATAAGGCTGGTCAGGTGATCTCCCCCAAATTGGTAGAGGACTATTCCAATATCCTTAAAGCGTCAATAATGCCTTCCGGTGAAAACGGAATCCTTACGGAATACCTGAAACCCTCCAAGGTGATCATTGGGGAGTATTATCTAAATAAAGGGCAGTTGCTCATACAGGCATCCTTAACAGACTCCAATATGGATCAGACCCTTATGGCTTTTGCTCCGGTGCAATGTGATCCGGATTCCCCTCTGGATTGTATAGAAGCCCTGAAGCAACGGATACTTGGTTTTCTGATTGCTGATGAGGGTAATGAAGAAGATGATAACCAACTACAGGAGCGGCCACCGAAATACAAGGCATACCAGTATCTTCTCCTGGCCAAAGAAAAAGGCAGGGCTGGGGAAGTTGACGAATATTTGCGCCTGTTAAACCAGGCCATTGCCGAAGACAGCACCTATTTTGAACCAAAGGTTTTGCGTGTAGCCTATTATTATAATCAGGGGGAATATGTTAAATCAGATTCTCTGCTCCGCGCATTATCGATAGAAACTTCCAATATTGACAGACAGGTGAACTTACTCAATTTTCATGAATCCCTCCTCGAAGGGGACAACAGGAATACCTACAGGTATTTAAAGTATGAGTACGATAAATCTCCTACCGACTTGGAAACCAACTACAGCCTGATGACCCTGGCACAACAATTCACCAACAGTCCGGAGAAAATTGATTCAATTTACCAGCAAATACGAAATGAGGATTTTGATTTGGAAAAATGCCTGTACTGTGAATACCGATATTACCTCAAAGGCCTGGCCGATATTGAATTGGGCCGTTATGAAGAGGTGGTAGATATGTTGACCCCATTCGCTAAAACAAAGAGTCAGGTCTGGCTGAAATGGGTGTTGATTCGGGCGCATTTGCGATTAGGGAATGAAGAAGCCGTGACCAACCTGCTCTTCAATTACAAAATTGGTGCGGAGCCGGTAGACTGGGCAGACCTTAGCGTGTTGGCTGCCAAGGAACATTTATTGCTTCAACAGAAAGACCAGGCCCATAGTATGCTGGGAGAATTGCTCAAGGAACTTGAGGACCTGGAAATTTCTGAAGATAAGCGAACAGAATTTAAGGCGGCATCCCTGTTCTTCAGTGAGAATTATAAGGGTGCTGAAAAAGTACTGGAGGAATTGATAGTGTTGGTCCCTGAGAATTTTGCTCATATGGCCTTAATCGCCATTACCTACGCCAAGAATAATAAAACAGAAAAGGCAGAGGCGGTTCTGAGCCAAATGGAAAACCTGCGCGCTCCTTATCAGTTCGGGCGACTGGACTATGCATTGGCACAGTACTATGGAGCTATTGGAGATGAGCAAGAGACCCTTGAGCATCTCTTAAAAGCGGTAGCTGATGGACGCCGGTATTTGCCTTCTACCTTTCAACACGATCCCCTGTTGCAGAACTATCATGAACATCCTGTTTTTCAGGATGTGATGGATTTCTGGAAGTAATTTTTTTGACACAAGCACAAATCAACCAAAATTATCCAAAGCACATGCAAGAACAAAAAAACCAGTTTGCCCTCATTATTGGTGTTGGGGATGACCTTCCCTACACAATAGACGACGCTAAGAAGCTTAGGAATACTCTTGTAGATCCCAATCTGGTGGGATATCCCGAAGAAAATGTAATCCTCCGGACCGGGAAAGAGGCCGACCGTCATGGTATTTTGGGGGCCTTTGATGAACTGAAAGAGAAGACAGATGAAAATTCCTCTATCCTTTTCTATTATTCCGGACACGGAGGTAAGTATACAAGCCAGCACAAGTTTTATCTGCAACCCTATGGAATGACAGCCAAAAATTATGCGACCACCTGGGTAAAGGCTGAGGAACTAAAAGAAAAAATAAACGCCCTGGATTCGAAAAACCTGGTGATGTTCCTGGATTGTTGTCATGCAGAGGGGATGCTGCAAAC
>CAJHYA010000078.1_pt1 | contig 13191 bp, 7 predicted proteins | sample 9198611 | NCBI WGS metagenome assembly CAJHYA01 (sample SAMEA7708353, study PRJEB35096) | sediment metagenome | biome: marine neritic benthic zone biome [ENVO:01000025]; feature: sediment [ENVO:00002007]; material: shallow marine sediment [ENVO:03000034] sea grass bed [ENVO_01000059] ... | reverse complement strand
TCTTGATGTTTTTCATCAAAACATCGTAAAGGGACCTCCTGTCAGAACCAATATTAATGGTGTCAAGAGGATAATAGAGGGGAAAGTTCACCCGTTCATCGAGATCAACAACTTCCCATATGGTTTTGGACCATAGGATATCCCTGTCGTCCACATATCCATAAGGCAGGGGTTGGTCGTTGTCTGCGGCTACTTGAGCTGCAGTCTTCTTACCTATTTCCTCAGGCTTTTTGGCATTCAGGATATTGGCCTGAGCCGCCATAGAAATTGGCAAGCAGGAAACCGCTGCGACGATAATTACATTCTTCCAATTCATAGATCTGTAAATTTTCAATTTTAGTTGGTTAGCTCTATAAGTACCGGAGATACCTTTTTGAGCTTATAACTTTTATTGTTGGTGATATACGCTTCGATATCGAATATTTGCAAGGTTTCACCTCTTCTCGCCCTTTTCAAGGCAGATTTAGCACGTGAATCCAGCTTGGCGCCTTTAACACTTACGGTAGGCTGACCAGGTACTTTGAATTTAAATCCGCTAATAGCCAGATTCAGGTCAAAGTCAAAGTCTTCCAATAAGGCGCCAACCGTAGCGATCTCAAGGTTTCTCCTCGGCATTTTAGCTGAACCGGTTTCTCCTCTTACAGAACCAGCAGGCCTTGGGATATCCTTGATCCGGAATTCAGACTTGGAACTTACTCCCTGTCCGTCGGGCAGGGTACCTCGGGCAACTATGGTCACCGACCTACCTTTTCCGGGATTCATGATATACTGGCTGCCGCTCCTTTTAGAAAGTCCGGGAGCAGAGGCACTCACCTTGTTGTTAGGTATTCCAGGAATGGATATAGACATCGGGTTTGCAACCCCACGATATACCACGTTCATTTTGTCTGCCGCGATCAAAGCCGCATTTGGCTTCGTAATCGTTGCAAAAGTAGAGGATACCGGTACTTCCGTACGCTCTCCGTCCTGTATGAATACCAGGTTACCTTGGATCTTGTGATCTCCCGGATTTCCGGCGCTCACAGTCAGCTGCACCTTACCATCCTTGATCACATAATCCTTGCCTTCGTTCAGTTTTCGTCCGTCAAGGGTAATGTTTACCTCATTAGGGCGTGTAGTGGCATCTTTACGTCCAAGTACTATGGCACCATCAAACTTTTCTCCTGCATAGAAAGCAGATTTTTCCTGCTCCAGCAAAGTAGTATAGTTGGTCATAGAGATCTCACTGGTAAGCTGTCCTTCCAGCATGGCCTTGAGCGCATCCTGTTCAGTAGCTTTTACATCCGCCTGGATCTGCGTAATACGGGTCAGGGATGCAATTAACGGGAAACCTTCGAACGTGTAGTTCAGCCAGTCTACCTTTACACCATCCCGACGCTCTACTTTACCTTTGGCATCACCTGTTTTAAACCGGGAATTGACCGCTTCATGAACTTCTGTGAATTGCTCAGGTAAAATAGCGTTCATCTGGTCACGGTAATCCTTGATTCTTTTCATGAATTCCTTTCCTCCAGGTGCGAGGTTATCGCCCTTGAAAAGTTTCTGATCCAGGTAATCGGCTTTATCCATAACCTGATAGTCTTTAGGATCATCAATATCTTTGATCATCTCTGACTTCAGGTTTTCCAGGTAATCATAATATTCCTGGGAGAATTGCTTGATCTTCTTGGCGTCTTCCAGAAGCGGACCAAATTTTTCCGCATTCTCAGAAGCCTTGGTTTCCAAACCGCTCAAGAAGGCAACATTATTCTCTGAGGTCTTTGTATTTGAAGCTTCGAGCTTTTCGTTCATAATACCGAACGCCGCCAGAACTTCTTTACTCATATTTAACGCCAGCATTGCGATGAAAATCAAATACATAAGATTGATCATCTTCTGACGTGGTGACAATTTTCCTCCTGCCATGTTTTCTAATTAGTTTTTGATTATTAAAATGATTCGGGAATAACGGAAAAAACTAATTAGTCTCTGTTCATTGCAGTAAGCATACCTCCGTAAACACCATTCAGTGAACTAAGGTTAGAGGCAAGTGATTCCATTTGATCCTTAAGCGTAGTAGCGTTTTGTACCACTTCTTCATTGATAGTAGCTTGACGGCTAGCGCTTTCCAGTTGAACTTTGTACAAGCTGTTCAGAGACTCCATCTGGGCAGCGGCTGTAGTTAACTCTTCAGAATATTTCTGAGTAGATTCCATTGCATCTGCGGTTGGAGCAATTCCCTTAGCTGCATCCTCAAAATTGCGAATGCTTTCTCCGAGGCTGGACATAAGATCAGCGTCCACACCTGCTTCTTTCAAGAGGTTATCCAATTTCCTGGATAACAGGCCTTCGGCTTCTTTTGCTTCTTGTACTTCGTTTTTACGACTGCCGGCACCTCCGTTTAATTCGGGGTATACCAAAGACCAGTCGTATTCGTCATCTACAGGCTCGAAAGCACTGATGGCGAAAATAAGGGCTTCTGTAATAAGACCTACTGCCAGTAGCAATCCTCCGGTAAGGAACCCAATTTCCCAGTGCAGGATTTTAAAAAGGGCCCCAATTATCACGACGGAAGCTCCAAGGCCGTATGCCATGTTAAATAGTTTCTTTGTTGATTTTGACTGTGCCATAATTAGAAATTTAATTTAAGTTTAATGTTAAAATAAGTATTTGGTTTTCTGTTTGATCTTCTTGTTTATTGTGTTGAATCTTCTTCACCCATATAGTCCTGAACTGTTCGGAAACCAATATAGCTCCTGGCCGAATCCTTGTACTCGTAATCCCTTGTAGATACCTGCAAGAAATAGGCAACATCTTTCCAGGAACCTCCCCGGATTACCTTACGGGCATTGTTATTCGAATCCGCGTTCGGGTTCATCGTAGAGGCATACTCATAAGAGCCCGGGAAATAACTGGAGTTGGTCCACTCAGCCACGTTACCCGCCATATTATACAGGTTGAAATCATTCGGTTCATAAGATTTGGCCTCTACAGTATACAGGGCCGCATCTGCTGCATAATCGCCACGCTGTGGCTTAAAGTTTGCCATAAAGCATCCCGTGTCACTAATAACATAAGGACCACCCCAGGGATACGTTCCTCCCTCGATGCCTCCTCGGGCTGCATATTCCCATTCTGCTTCTGTGGGAAGCCTGAATCGGTTTACAAATTGTTTTCCACGATCTTTCTGGTCATCATTCTTGAACTTGGTCCTCCAGTGACAAAATGCACGGGCCTGTGACCAGGAAACCCCTACAACAGGGTAGTCACTGTAAGCGTCATGCCAGAAATAATCATTGTGCATGGGTTCGTTATAGGAATACTCGAAATCACGGATCCAAACTGTGGTATCCGGATAGATCTCAAGTTCATCCGTTTTGATAAATTGTTTTCTCCTGCCGTCTCTTGAACGTGCAGCTGCCTCGATATCCATCCAGGTGTAGTTGTATTTCAGCTGGGTGATATCCATAATGCGCTGTCCATTGTATGATTCCTCTATAGGCAGATAAAGGGAATCCATGATCTCAGCATAATATTCATCCGGATAGTCTGAAGTATCCCAGATCAGATCTTCATCCGTATTGAGTGCACGGCCTTCATAACCTGTTTCTCCCATTCCGGAATAATTATCCAGCATATAACGATCGTAAACAGACATCTTAGTAGTATCGGCATCCTTAAAGGCAAATTCTCCAATTCCACCGTCATCCGGTCCAAGGCCTAACTCATCTGCCAGCCTGGCCAGCTTGAATCTTGCAATGGAGTCGCGGACCCATTCTACAAATTGTCTGTATTCACTATTGGTGATCTCTGTATCATCCATATAGAAAGATCGTACGGTAACTGTCTTGGTAGGAGCGTTCTGGACCTGGGCCACATCTTCCTCGGCCTTACCCATAATAAAAGAACCCCTCGGAATGAGTTCCATTCCATAGGGTTTCTCAGGGTGCCATTTCTTGCCCTGAACCCCAACAAGTTCTCCTTTTGTTTTGGACCCACAACTTGTGAGTAAAAAAACAAACGCTAATGATGATAACAATAGCTTCTTCATACTTTAGGTTAAATTTCGATTTAGACTTTAAAGCGGTAACGCCAATTATTAAACCTTAAACAGCGTTTTAGACAAATTATTGTATGTCCCGGCCTTATCGCCTTAAATTATTTCCAATTAGTTAAATCCTTTCTTGTAGGCTTTAAACCACCGATCCGGAATATTTTGATCGCAAGCGTCCAGATAGTCTTTCTCGGTGCATGGTAATAACGCAGGTGAACTTAATTTAGTATGTGAAGAAATAAGGGAAGGAACCTCAACCCACCACCTTTGAGTGAGCAGGCTTTTGAAGAAAACGAGTTCTTCCGTTTCAGTTGGAACGATGAACTTAGTGAAGTTTTTACTTTTAGAGTCCGGATATTCCTGGATTCTATAGTTGTGACCCTCAATGAAATACCAGATAATCTGGGCGATCAACTGAAAGGCCTGGGTATTGTTTTCAGCTTCGAAAATACCAAAGGCAGAGACCTTATCACTGATCCCTGCATAACGGGCAATGGCACAAATCTCCCGACCGCTAAAACCGTTGGGAGAAAAGTTTTTTGAACCGTTAATTTCGCTGGATTTGATTGCCCTGAAGTCCAAACTCACCAAATGTGCATTTCTAAGTACAGGTTCAGCCAGGGTTATATCTGATGCGATCTCCCCAAGACGGTACGCATCAAAAAAGAGCCGGTCCATTAAATCTACCTCTTCCTGAGCATTGAAATAACTCTGAAAACCGATATTGGAAAAGTTGAATAGATTATTCGGTTTTTCGGTGATGATTTTACTCATATAGGAATGTGAGGAAATAAGTTCCTCATCGATTCCAAAATCAAATCGACTATCAACAGAAACCAGGTTTACCATATCCTTTATGCGGTCATAGGCCCGATACATGGGATAGGTTATGTCCTGGGTTGGACCAATTATGATAGGAATGATCTTCTCCTCAAGCAGTCCGGCTACGATTTCCTTGACCACAAAATAGGTGTCTTCTACGGTCTCACCTTCTTCTATATTGCCCAGGTCCACAAGAGAAACGTTCCAATTCCCCATCATAAGGCGGTAAAATTGGATACGGATCTGAGCCAGGTCCAGTTTCTCCGGCTTTTTCTCAAAGGCATTCCTGGATTCATTCACCCCGAGCAGGGCAAAGTTTACATTCGCAAGAACCGGAAGTCCGTCTCTTTCAGTATGTATATGGATATGCCTGCCAAGGGCCTGTGCCGGCAAAAACTCATTATGGGCCAAAACCTGATCTGCTACAGGAACTAGAAAATCAAACGCCATGACCTTTCCTTAAGTTTTGGATTTTTTGGTTTTCTTTTTAGGTGCTTTCTGATCCAACAAGGTCTGCGCCTGCTCCAGGGTAACCCCAAGGGGATCAACTTCCTTTCCAATTTCAACCTTGGTTCTTCCTTTTATAATATGGTGTCTCCCCCATCTTGCCTTTTCAATACGAATCCCTTCCTCAGGCCATTCATTAACCAATTTCTCGGCTTCTTTTTTCTTCTTGTCTTCGATTAGCGCTGTAATGTCTGCCTCAGTAAGCGCATCAAAATCGTATTTTTTCCCTACGCTGATGAAAATGCCATTCCATTTAATAAAGGGTCCAAAGCGTCCTTTCCCCCTGGTCACCTCATGACCTTCGTAATGTGCAATAGGAGCATCTGCTCTTTCCTTGGCTTTTACCAGTTCTACAGCACGTTCAAAGTCTACATCAAAAACACTTTCTCCTTTGTCCAGGGAAACAAATTTCTTGCCGTACCGGATATAGGGGCCATAACGACCAACATTGGCCTGCAGCTCTTCCCCATTATACTCACCAAGCGTACGTGGTAACTTAAAGAGTTCCATGGCCTCCTCATAGGTAATTGTATTCAGCGACTGGTCGGGTAAAAGGCTCGCAAATACCGGTTTTTCTTCTTCGTCAACCGTTCCGATCTGCACCATGGGGCCAAACCTGCCAAGCCTCACAGCTACCTGCCTACCCGAATCCGGATCAGTACCCAGGATTCGTTCGCCACTAGCGCGTTCTGCTGTGGCTTCTACTTCGGTTACATTCGGGTGAAAATCCTGGTAAAATTCACGCATCACTTTTTGCCAGTCTTCTTGCCCAGAGGCGATCTCATCAAATTCCTCTTCCACCCTGGCTGTAAAATTATAATCCAGAATGTTAGCAAAATGGGCGACCAGAAAATCATTGACGATCATACCAATGTCCGTAGGAACCAGTTTGCCCTTATCAGACCCTATATTCTCAACAAGGATATTGGATTTGACCGCACCATTTTTTAAAGTAAGCTGATTGTATTTTCTTTCCTGCCCCTCAATGGTGCCTTTTTCAACATATCCCCGGTTTTGGATAGTTGAAATGGTTGGCGCATAGGTTGAGGGCCGACCTATACCGAGTTCCTCCAACTTTTTAACCAGAGTGGCCTCTGTATAGCGATAAGCGGGGCGCGTAAACCGCTCCGTAGCAACGAGCTGCTCATTGGTCAGGGCTTCACCCTGATTCATTGCAGGAAGTAAGCCTGCCTGTTCTTCTGTATCTTCTTCGTCCTTACCTTCCAGGTAGACTTTAAGAAATCCGTCAAATTTAATTACCTCGCCACTTGCTGTAAACTGTTCTTCATAGGTATTGGAACCTACTTTGACCTGTGTGCGCTCAAGTTTGGCATCACTCATCTGTGAGGCAATAGTACGCTTCCAGATCAATTCATACAAACGTGCCTGATCCCTTTCCAGTGATGGGGACTGTAACTTCATATCGGTAGGTCGGATGGCTTCGTGTGCTTCCTGAGCGCCTTTTGATTTGCGGTTAAAGTTACGCACCTGACTGTAGGTTTCTCCGTAAGAATCAACAATAGCATCTCTAGCAGCATTTAATGCCTCCTTGGACAGGTTCACACTGTCTGTCCTCATATAGGTAATCAGCCCTGCTTCATATAACCTCTGTGCCACCTGCATGGTTCGGGATACCGAAAAGAACAACTTTCGGGAGGCCTCCTGCTGCAAGGTCGAGGTTGTAAAAGGTGCTGAAGGTGATTTTTTTGCCGGCTTTTTCTCCAGACTGGCAACGGTAAAATTAGCCCCGATACTCTTTTGTAAAAATGTTTCGGCTGCCTCAGGTGTGGGAAAGGTTTTCCCCAAGCGGGCCTGAAAGTTTTGTCCTTTCTGTGTCACAAACTGTCCGACTACCCTGTAAGACGCTTCAGGAGTAAAGGCTTTTATTTCGCGTTCGCGTTCAACGATCAATCGCACCGCCACAGACTGCACTCTACCTGCAGACAAGCCGGGCTTCACTTTTTTCCAGAGCACTGGTGAGAGTTCATAGCCTACTAATCGATCCAGGACCCTTCTGGCCTGTTGGGCATTTACAAGGTTGTAATCAATATCTCTGGGATTCTCGATTGCCCGCTGAATGGCGGATTTAGTTATGGAGTTAAAAACAATCCTTTTGGTTTTGCTTCGGTCCAGATTAAGGGCTTCCACCAGATGCCAGGATATGGCTTCCCCTTCACGGTCTTCATCACTGGCCAGCCAAATAGTATCGGCTTTCTTTGCCAGTTCCTTCAACTTTTTAACGACCGGTTTCTTGTCCGCGTCGACTATATATTTTGGCTTGAAATTATTGTCAATATCTACCCCCAGCTCCTTCGAAGGCAGGTCGGCAATATGTCCGAAACTGCTTGCCACTTTATAATCCTTCCCTAAGAAACGTTCGATAGTCCGCGCCTTTGCAGGGGATTCCACAATAACTAAATTCTTTGCCATGCACTGGTTTTTGTGGGAACAAAAGTATGGGAATTTTTTTATTTGTTCTGTTTGCCCCTGCAGACAGGTATGGAAATGACCTCTGGAATTACACAAATTAATGTGTATTTTAGACAGATTTAGAACACTATCCTATGAAAGTCATTACCCTATTCCTGATCGGTGTATTGCTGATCCTCCCATTACAAAAAAATGAAGCACAAAGAAGAAAACAGAAAGCTCCTGAGATCTCCTATGATGAGACGCTTTATGAAGGGATCAGCTGGCGACAGTTAGGACCGTTTCGCGGAGGCCGGGCAGGAACCGCTTCCGGAGTGCTGAATAATCCCAATCTTTATTATATGGGTACCGCAGGTGGTGGTGTTTGGAAAACCGAGGATGCTGGAAGTTCCTGGAGTTGTATTTCGGATGGGTATTTTGGAGGTTCTATTGGTGCTATCGCTGTTTCAGACTCGGACCCCAATATCCTTTATGTGGGTGAAGGAGAACAAACGCTTCGGGGTAATGTATCTTCAGGAAACGGTATGTGGAAGAGTATGGATGCAGGGAAGAGCTGGGAATTTATCGGATTGGAAGACTCAGAGCATATTGCCCGGATCCGGATACATCCCCGTGACCCCAATCTCATCTATGTGGCGGTTATTGGAAACCTCTGGATACCGAATAAAACCAGAGGCGTATACCGCTCCAGTGATGGCGGACAAACCTGGGAACGAATTCTGTATGTAAGTGATAAAGCCGGGGCAGGCGACCTCATTATGGATCCGAATAATCCGAGGATTCTTTATGCCTCCACCTGGCAGATGAAAAGGAATGGATATCGCATGGACAGCGGCGGGCCAGACAGCAAGCTCTTCAAGAGTACAGATGGCGGCGACAGCTGGAAGGAGATATCCAGCATGCCAGGCCTGCCGGATACGCCCTGGGGCATTGTGGGGATTGCCGTATCCCCTGTGAATTCGAATCGAATCTGGACCATTATCGAAGCTGCTGATGGAGGTGTATTTCGGTCCGATGACGGAGGAGCCTCCTGGAAGAAGGTGAACGAAAACAGGGCCCTGAGGCAAAGGGCCTGGTATTATAGCCGAATTTATGCGGATACGCAGAATGTAGATAAGGTCTATGTGATGAACGTGAGTTATGGGGTCTCCACAGACGGAGGGAAAACCTTTACACTTAAAAATGCTCCCCATGGGGATCATCACGATCTGTGGATCGATCCCAACAACAATAACAGGATGGTCATCGCAGATGATGGAGGGGCTCAGATCTCCAATGACGGCGGTAATAACTGGTCTACCTATTACAATCAGCCTACAGCTCAGTTTTACAGAGTGACCACGGACAACAATTTCCCCTATCGCATCTATGGTGCTCAGCAAGACAACAGTACGGTACGGATTCTTCACCGAACCTCGGGAAATTCTATTACAGAAAGAGACTGGGAACCCACTGCCGGAGGGGAAAGTGCCCACCTGGCGCCGGATCCTGACAACAACGATATTGTATACGGAGGTACCTACAAAGGCTATATGATGCGCCAGGACCATTCGGTTGATCAAACCCGATCCGTCAATGTCTGGCCGGATAATCCGGCAGGCTCGGGAGCAGAAGTAATGAAATATCGTTTTAACTGGAACTTCCCTGTTATGTTTAGTATCCACAATCCAAACCGCCTGTATGCAGGCTCCAATTTCCTGCATGTTACAGAAAACGAAGGGCAGTCCTGGAAAGTGATTTCGCCTGACCTTACCAGGGGTATACCGGAAACCATAAAATCTTCAGGGGGGCCAATTACCCAGGACAATACCGGAGCCGAATTTTATTCCAATATTTTTGCCATGGCCGAATCCCCTGAGGAACCCGGAGTGATCTGGGTGGGAAGCGATGACGGCCTTATCCATATTACCAGGAACAATGGGGAAAGTTGGGAAGATATTACCCCTCCCCCGGGGATGTCTCCCAAACTCAACATGATCAACTGCATAGACCCCAGCCCGTTTAAAAATGGAACGGCTTACGTCGCTGCAACCTCATACAAATTCGGAGACTATACCCCCTACCTGTACAAGACGGAAGACTACGGGAAAACCTGGAGTCTTATTACCAAAGGGATCAGGAGCAATCACTATACCAGGGCCATACGCACAGACAAGGTCCGCCAGGGATTATTGTATGCCGGCACAGAATGGGGCATGTATATTTCTTTTGACGATGGGGTCAGCTGGAAACCTTTTCAGCTTAACCTGCCCATTACTTCAATCCGCGATCTGCATGTACGTGACAACGACCTTATCGCGGCAACGCACGGCAGAAGTTTTTGGATGATTGATGACCTGACCCCCCTGCACCAGCTTTCCGCCGAAATGTCAAAACAAGAGGCCGTGCTGTTCAAGCCAGATCAGGCCTATCGCATGCAACAATCCGGTTGGGGAAGGGCAAACCCGAAGCTGGAGGGGACCAACCACCCCAATGGGGCCATAATCAATTACTATATCCCGGAACTCAGCGAAACGGATACAGTGCGTATAGAAATAAGAGAGGCCAATGGCACGGTGATTCAAGGTTTTTCTAACCAGGCAAAGGAAAATAAAAACAAACCTGCAGCCACAAAACCTCTAAAGGTCAAAACCGGAGGCAATCGCTTTGTCTGGAATATGCAATATCCTGGCTTTACCGCTTTCAAAGGCATGGTCCTGTATTCGTCACCCAACAGGGGGCCAAAGGCAGTGCCCGGAAAATATAAGGTTGTCCTTTATTACAATAACGAGCGCTCAGAAGAAGAATTAACTATTGTAAAAGATCCGAGGTTGCCTAACAGCCAGCAGGATTTCCAGGATCAGTTCGACTTTCTCATTGCCGTAAGGGACGAGGTGAGCCGGGCAAACGAAGCAATTGTAGAAATACGAAGGATTAAACGCGATCTGGATTATCTGAAAGATAAGGCAACAGACCAGCAGGATTTAAAGAACATGCTACACGAATTTGAGACCAAACTGACGGCAGTGGAAAACAACATCCACATGACAAAAAATCAAAGCCGGCAGGACCCTCTGAACTATGGAATTCGCATTAATAACAGACTCGCATTCCTGATGGCGGATTCCCAACGGGGAGATTATCCGCCAACAAACCAGGCCCGTGAATTTTTTATGGAAATTAAAAAGGAACTGAACCTGGAAATAAGCGCATTAGACAAGCTGATCAATACCTATGTGGGTCAGATCAACAGTAAAATAAGCGATAGCCAGATTAAAATGATCTCTATTAAATAGGCTTACAGTGGCAGTGCATTGAGCAGGCTAATCCCCTGCTCACCGTACTCGTATTGATAGAGGGTATCATCGCCTACCATGAGCAAATGGTTTTGCAATGGGATAACATCAAAGGTTACAATATCCTCAAAGTGATTTAAAAGTTCCAGGTTATTGACATCTGTTTTGTCGTATACTTTCAGGCCGGAAGCCCCGTCGCATACAAATAGTTTCTCATTTTTTACGCCCAATCCATAGGGCTCATCCATGGGATAGCTGACGGTAAGTTCAGGATTGGAAATGTTTGAAATGTCCACGATAAACAAGCCACTTTCCGTTGCTCCGCAATTATTTCCGCCCCGCAGGGTAACATAAGCGTAATCCCCGTCTACCACAACTGGATCGCAGGCAGTACCATGCTGGAATTCCGAAACGAATTCGGGTGAGGCCGGGACCGACAAATTATAGATATACATCCCCCGCATACTCCCTAAAAAGAGATATTGCCCATCATAGAAAATGGTTTCTATATCAAAACCAGCATAAACATCTTCCAGGTCTACCGGGTTCTCCAAATCCCCAATATCAAATACATTGATGTTATGGCTATCTACAGCATAGAGATACTCATCAACGATCTTGAATCGCGCCAGAGAACCTCCCTGTCCGACATTTCCGGCATCATTGGCCTCAGCAAACAGGATATCTACCTGACCCCATCGTTCTTCATATTCTGAAATGAGTCGCCTTTCCGTGACTACTTCCCAGCCAATCAGGATGTCATTCTCGTAGTCCCAATCGCCATACTCGAAGAAATCAGCTTCGGCCGGCCAAACAACATTATCCCTCAGAACGTCCTCCAGTCGATTAACGATTTGGATATTCCCGATATCAGAAATATCGAACACCATGAGATCGGTAATGCTATCTGCATATAAATAGTCTCCTTTAACAGATATATCGACATTCCCCGCTATTTTGATAAAAGATACTTTTTGAGGATTGCTCGGGTTGCTGTTATCAATTACATGCACCCCTTTGTACTTATCATTGACAAAAATGTAATTTTCATACGCGTAAATCTTACCAGATTCATTAACCGGTATGGGGGCAATGATATCAACACTATTCTTGAATTCTTCGAGACTCATGGTCAGGGGTCGAGCGACCAGGTAATCCCCGTATAACTCGTCGTTATTTTTCTCACAGGAATCAAAAGTGAGCAGAAAGAACAGTCCCAGGAGGGGGTAAATGAACTTCTTCATAGCATGTTTATTTAATTCGATAAGGTTGTGTGGATAAGATACAGCATGACAAATCACGTTGCGTACGATTTGGTAATATTTTAACTGTCAAATTGTCATAAAACCTCGAGAAATATTATCTTTGCAGCCTGTTCAGAAAGACATGACAGTTAACCCGTATGGAGAAGGTAATTGATGAATCGGTTCAGGGGAAAGCCCTGATTATGGAACAAAAAAACCAGAATGCACCTAAGCTTTATATAGAAAGCTACGGTTGTCAGATGAATTTTTCTGATAGCGAGATCGTCGCATCCATTCTTACAGCGGCAGGATATAATACCACTGACCTCCTGGAGGAAGCGGACCTGGTTCTGGTGAACACCTGTTCCATTCGAGAAAAGGCTGAGCTTACCGTGCGCAAAAGGCTGGAGAAGTTCAATGCCGAAAAGAAATCCCGACCCCATATGAAGGTTGGTGTCCTGGGCTGTATGGCAGAACGGTTGAAAAGCAAATTGCTGGAGGAAGAAAAGATCGTGGATATGGTCGTTGGACCAGACGCCTACAAAGACTTACCCAACCTATTAAAAGAGGTAGACGAAGGTCGGAACGCGGTTAATGTGATCCTTTCCAAGGAAGAAACCTATGGAGACATTGCCCCTGTCAGACTCAATTCCAATGGGGTTACCGCATTTGTATCCATAACCCGGGGATGTGACAATATGTGCACCTTCTGCGTGGTGCCTTTTACCAGGGGCAGGGAACGGAGCAGGGATCCGTATTCCATAGTGGAAGAGATCAACCAACTCTGGGATAAGGGATTTAAAGAAGTAACCCTCCTCGGACAAAATGTGGACAGCTACCTCTGGTATGGAGGCGGATTAAAAAAAGATTTTGAAAAAGC
>CAJHYA010000090.1_pt1 | contig 13314 bp, 6 predicted proteins | sample 9198611 | NCBI WGS metagenome assembly CAJHYA01 (sample SAMEA7708353, study PRJEB35096) | sediment metagenome | biome: marine neritic benthic zone biome [ENVO:01000025]; feature: sediment [ENVO:00002007]; material: shallow marine sediment [ENVO:03000034] sea grass bed [ENVO_01000059] ... | reverse complement strand
CCTGGTTAAAAAAAGGGATGCAGGGGGAGATGCAGTATATGGAAAACCATTTTGATAAACGCCTGGATCCCCGCCTGCTGGTAGATGGAGCTAAATCGGTCATATCAGTCCTGCTCAACTACTTTCCCGAAAAGACCCAGGAGGAGGGAACCTACAAGATATCCCGTTATGCATACGGGCAGGATTACCATCAGGTGATGAAAGCCAAACTCAGGGAACTGCTTCATTTTATAACGGAAGAAATCGGAGAGGTAAGTGGCCGGGCTTTTGTGGATTCCGCCCCGGTGCTGGATAAGGCCTGGGCAGCCCGCAGCGGGCTTGGCTGGATGGGGAAGAACAGCAACCTGCTTACCCAACAGCTGGGTTCTTACTATTTTATAGGCGAATTGATCCTGGACCTGGAGCTGGAATACGATACCCCTGCTACGGATCATTGCGGGAGTTGCACGGCCTGTATCGATGCCTGTCCCACCCAGGCGATTGTACAACCCTATGTTGTGGATGGCAGTAAGTGTATTTCCTATTTTACCATTGAATTGAAAAACGAAATTCCCAATGAAGTGAAAGGGCAGTTTGATGACTGGATCTTCGGCTGTGATGTTTGTCAGGAAGTGTGCCCCTGGAACCGATTTTCGAAGCCGCATCAGGAGCCCCTATTTAATCCTCAGCCAGAGTTGCTCTCAATGAGCAAAAAAGACTGGGAGGAAATCACGGAAGAGGTTTTTAAAAAACTTTTTAAAAAATCTGCAGTAAAGCGAACCAAATTTTCCGGTCTACAGCGAAACATTAAATTCCTCAGGTGATTTTATTCATGCCGATATCGATTTCGAAACACAAACAGGCACTTTTTAGTCGAGATTTAGTCAAGAAGCTTTAGAAAATCCTATATTGAGACCTGTTTTTAAAATGACTTTAGTGTCATTTTTTTATTGGTTTAAGGAAAATTAGTACCCGGCCGCTATATGAAAATAAACAAACCCACCCTCAGTTTCTGGCAAATATTCAACATGAATGTCGGGTTCCTGGGTATACAATACAGCTTTGGACTTCAGCAGAGTGCCATCAACCCAATTTTCTTGTTTTTAGGGGCTTCAGAGGAAATTTTACCCATATTGAATATTGCTGGTCCGGTAACCGGGTTAGTCGTACAGCCCCTGGTAGGAGCCATTTCTGACAAAACCTGGTCACCCAGATGGGGGCGTAGAAAACCTTTTTTCCTGATCGGGGCCTTATTGGGGAGTTTGTGTTTATTTGCCTTCCCCATGAGTCCTGCACTTTGGTTTGCCGTGGGATTGTTGTGGATCCTGGATGTCGGTAATAATATGGCGATGGAACCCTACCGGGCATTTGTAGGGGATAAGCTCCCGGACAGACAGCTAAGTATAGGCTACCAGATGCAAAGTCTCTTTGTAGGGGCCGGAATCCTGCTCGCCAATGCTTCCATATTCTTATTCCAGGACTGGTTCGGAGGGGGAGAGGAGATTTCCGGACAGGTTCCCAAGTGGTTATACTACTCTTTCTTTATCGGTTCTTTTTTATCGGTTGCAACCATTTTATGGTCGGTTTTGAAAACCCCTGAAATTCCGCCTACCGAGGAAGAATTAGCGGAGATCAACAGGCATAAGAGCCTTTCTTTCTCAGAGCGATTTAAAGCACCGTTTATTGAGATTTCACATGCGGTAAAGGATATGCCCAAATTTATGTGGAGGCTTTCAGCTGTATACCTTTTCCAATGGTATGCCCTGTTTATCTATTGGCAGTTTATTACACCACTCTTCAGGTCGACCATGGGATTTGATACCTCTCAGGCGGCAGCACAGGCTGCAAAGATGAGTACCACCTATAATATTGTTACGGCAGTAGTAGCCCTTATCCTGGTTCCCTTAACGATCAGGTTTGGAGGAAAAAGGATATATGCGTTAAGTCTTTTTGGGACGTCCATAGCGCTGTTTGCGATCCCCAATATTGCAGATCCGGTATATGTACTGGTTCCCATGGTGTTGTTCGGGATTGGATGGGCAGCCATGATGGGGATACCCTACAGTATGGTCTCTAAAATAGTTCCCCAGGAACGCAGAGGTGTGTATATGGGAATCCTGAATATGATGATCGTGATCCCCATGGGAATTCAGACCTTGTCGTTTGGCCCCATTTTTAAGAACCTGCTGGGTTCAAATTCGGTCAATGCCATACTGTTTGCGGGGGTATGCTTCGTAATTGCTGGAAGCCTTGCCCTTAGACTGAATGTGGCCAAAGATGCTGAGAATGAGGAGGATTAGTGATCCCTGATGTTTTCTCAGATTCTCGGCGTAGATTCACTTTTATTATTATGCCTTCTGAGACAGTTAAATGGAAGGTACGGGGGATGCTTAAATATATTCACCGGATTAGGTTATCTTGATCCAAACCCTTTAATTTTGTAACTCCGTCATGAGCAAAGCAAAGCAAAGAAGAGAAGCCCTGGTATATCACGCCAAACCCCGACCAGGGAAAATCAAGGTGGTGCCCACCAAGCCTTATGCCACCCAGCGTGATCTGGCACTCGCCTATTCCCCGGGGGTTGCGGAACCCTGTCTGGAGATCGAGAAAGATCGGGAGAACGTGTATCGGTATACTGCCAAGGGCAATATCGTTGCCGTCATTACCAATGGCACAGCCGTACTGGGTCTGGGAGATATCGGCCCGGAAGCTGCCAAACCGGTCATGGAGGGTAAATGTTTACTGTTTAAAATTTTTGCAGATATAGACGGGATTGATATCGAGCTGAACACCAAGGATGTGGACCAGTTTGTTGAGACCGTCAAAACCATAGCCCCTACTTTTGGAGGAATTAATCTGGAAGATATCAAGGCCCCGGAAGCGTTCGAGATCGAGCGGCGACTCAAGGAGGAGCTTGATATCCCTGTAATGCATGATGATCAACATGGAACGGCGATCATTTCTGCCGCTGCCTTGTTGAACGCCCTGGAGCTTGCAGGCAAGAAAATCGAAGAAGTTAAAATCGTGGTCAGCGGGGCAGGTGCCGCGGCGGTTTCCTGTACAAGACTTTATAAGGCCTTTGGGGCCAGGAGTAAAAATATTCTGATGCTGGACAGCAAAGGCGTTATCCGTAAAGACCGTGAAGGTCTCACTAAGGAAAAGCTAGAATTCGCTTCAGACCTGAAGGTTTCCACGCTGGAGGAAGCCATACAAGGGGCGGATGTTTTTATCGGACTTTCCATAGCGGACATCATGACTCCAGAAATGTTGCTATCCATGGCCGATAATCCCATAGTCTTTGCCATGGCTAATCCGGATCCGGAAATCAACTACAAGCTTGCCTGTAAAACCCGTGAGGACATCATTATGGCAACCGGGAGATCAGATCATCCCAACCAGGTGAACAATGTGCTGGGATTTCCATTTATTTTCCGGGGGGCATTGGATGTAAGGGCTACGAAGATCAATGAGGAAATGAAAATGGCGGCGGTTAAGGCACTGGCTGATCTGGCCAGGCAACCTGTACCGGAACAGGTAAATATTGCCTATGGGGAAACACGTCTTACCTTTGGAAAAGAGTATATTATTCCCAAGCCTTTTGACCCCAGACTTATCGCGGAAATTCCCGCTGCAGTAGCAAAAGCAGCCATTGACAGTGGGGTTTCTCAGGCAAATATTTCCGATTGGGAAGAATACAAGGAAGCCCTGCTATCGCGTTCCGGGGACGATAATAAGGTAATACGATTACTCATGAACCGCGCCAAGGTCAATCCTAAAAGGATAGTTTTTGCTGAGGCGAACCATCTGGATGTACTCAAGGCTGCACAGATCTCCTACGAAGAGGGTTTGGCAATCCCTGTTCTCCTGGGAAACCGGGAGGTAATCGAAGAATTAAAAAAAGAACTGGAGTTTGATGCAGATATCACCATTATTGACCCCAAAGATGCCTCCAGCGAAGCCACGCGGGAAGTTTATGCACAGCGCTTTTTCGAAGGCCGAAAAAGGGATGGCGTTACCCAGTACGGAGCACGGACTAAAATGCGGGAACGCAACTATTTTGGATCCATGATGGTACTTGAAGGGGACGCAGATGGCATGATTACCGGGCATTCAAGGGCCTTTAACAATGTAATCCGGCCCGTTTTTGAAGTAATAGGACGTGCTGCTGATGTTTCCAGGGCAGCAACAGCCCATATTATGATCACGAACCGGGGCCCGCTCATTCTGGCCGATACGTCCATCAATATTGAACCCAATGCGGAAGAGTTGGTAGCAATTACCCGAATGACGGCTAATCTAGGGAAGGCTTTTGGCTTTGATCCTGTGCTGGCCCTGTTGTCTTATTCCAATTTCGGCGCTTCAACCCATCCACATGCCACTAAAGTTAAGGATGCAGTACAACTTCTGCATCAAAATAACCCGGAACTGATTGTTGATGGGGAAATTCAAACTGATTTTGCCCTCAACAGAGATCTCAGACAAAAGCAATTTCCATTTTCCAACCTGGCCAGGAACCGCGTGAATACGCTCATATTTCCAAACCTGGAATCGGCCAATATTACGTATAAACTCCTTAAAGAAATGCATGCATCCAGCTCCATAGGGCCTATCATGCTTGGTCTTCGCAGGGCGGTGCATGTACTGCAACTTGGTGCCAGTGTACAGGAGATGGTAAATATGACTGCCGTGGCGGTTATTGATGCCCAGGAAAGGGAAAAGCGCAAAAAGGCCAGGAAGGCTGCCGACAAAAAGTAAAGCTAATAAAGTAAAACACCCCGATAAGATGATAGACCACCTCAATGGCCGGATGGTAGAAAAACACCCCACGCACCTTGTGGTGGAATGCGCCGGGGTAGGCTATTTTGTAAACATTTCCCTCAACACCTTTGCTAAGCTTCCGGATGCTGAAAGTATCCGTATCTATACCCACTTGCAGGTTAAAGAAGACTCCCACACCCTCTTTGGTTTCGCGGATAAAATGGAGCGCGAGATATTTCGCCTGCTTATTTCTGTTTCGGGTATAGGTTCCAGTACAGCCAGGACCATGCTTTCTTCAATGAGTCCGGAACAGGTAAGGGATGCTATAGCCTCCGGAGACGTTGGGCTCATCCAGTCTATCAAGGGCATTGGCGCCAAAACAGCGCAGCGGGTCATTTTGGACCTCAAAGACAAAATTTTAAAAATCTATAATCTCGAAGAAGTTTCCTCAGATTCAAACAATACAAATAGAGAAGAAGCGTTATCAGCTTTAGAGGTTCTTGGCTTTGTCCGAAAGCAGTCTGAAAAGGCTGTTGACAAGGTCTTAAAGTCGGATCCTTCTCTCAGCGCAGAGGACATTATAAAACAGGCGCTGAAAAATTTGTAACTAATTTGGAAAAAGGGGCGTTTTCAATTCTTAAATCCTATTCATTTAAGATTACTTTCCTGTTTATGTTATTTCTGGGAGGCGCCTATATGGCTACCGCTCAGGAAGAACAACCGGCAGATACCGTGCAGACGGGGGTGGCCCTTGGTCGTATACTCCTGAAGAATCCGGAGAGTATTGTGTCTAAATATACCTATGACCCCCAACTTGACCGGTATATCTACACAGAAAGTGTTGGCGACTTCGATATCAGCTATCCGGTAATCCTTACCCCACAACAATATCTGGAATTAGTACGGAAAGAGAGTATGAAATCCTATTTCAAGGATAAAATAGATGCCTTTTCCGGAAAGAAAGCAGGAAGTGAGGAAGCCAGAAAAAATCTACTGCCAAATTTCTACGTCAATAACAATTTTTTTGAATCCGTATTTGGCGGTAATACCATAGAGGTGATCCCACAAGGTTCTGTTGCCATGGACCTGGGGGTAATTTGGCAAAAAAATGACAATCCCGCCCTATCGCCCAGGAACCGAACCAATCTTTCTTTTGATTTTGACCAGCGAATCAGCCTGAGTATGTTAGGGAAAATCGGGGAACGGCTCCAGGTAACAGCTAATTACGACACGGAGGCAACCTTTGATTTTCAGAATCTGGTAAAGCTCGACTATACGCCTACAGAAGACGATATTATTCGCAAGATCGAGATCGGTAATGTTAACCTGCCCCTTAACAGTTCCCTGATCTCCGGCGCACAAAGTCTTTTTGGGGTCAAGACCCAGCTTCAATTTGGAAAAACTACCGTTACTGCGGTTTTCTCTGAACAGCGTTCTCAGAACAACACCGTGGTGGCCCAGGGTGGAGGAACCCTTAACGAGTTTGAGCTTACTGCCCTGGACTATGACGAAGACCGGCACTTTTTCCTTTCTCAGTTTTTCAGGGATCAATACGATACGGCGCTGGAATCCTATCCCTACATCCGGAGCCAGGTACAGATCACCCGACTTGAGGTTTGGGTTACGAACAGAAGTCAGCAAACACTAAATGTCCGAAACCTGGTTGCCCTCCAGGATTTAGGAGAACCCACTAAAGAAGAAACACGGGTAGGAATTGCAAATGGAGAGCCGGCAGGGTTCTTTAATATTTCAGCTACCAATCCGGATTTACCCCGCAACAATGCCAACGATTTTGATCCGGCCCTTATTGGGAGCGGGGGAATTCTTAACGAGGATATCCGGGACATTGCCACAGTTGATGACGGCTTTTCGATTGCTACCGGATACCAGATAAATCAGGGATTTGATTATGCCATATTGGAAAATGCCAGAAAACTGGAACAAGGACGGGATTACAGCTTCAATTCACAGCTGGGATATATCTCCCTGAACCAACGCCTGAGTAATGATGAAGTACTGGCCGTTGCGTTTCAGTATACGTACAGCGGGGAGGTTTACCAGGTAGGTGAATTTGCCAATGGCGGTATCGATGCAACTACCGTATCCGGTGGAGTTACCCCTGAAATAAGTAACAATACCCTGGTGCTGAAGCTTTTGAAAAGTAATATCACCAATGTCAATGATCCGATCTGGGATCTGATGATGAAGAATATTTATGCAACGGGCGCTTTTCAGCTTAGTCAGGACGATTTTAAGTTCAATATCCTGTATTCCGATCCAACACCACGGAATTATATCACGCCGGTAGATCCCAACGATGGATGGCCAACGGTCCCCAAGCCCCTGGAAGATCGCATCCTACTGGATGTCTTTAACCTGGACCGCTTAAATGTCTACAACGACCTGCAACCCGGAGGGGATGGGTTTTTCGATTTTGTTCCCGGGATTACTGTGAATACACAGGGAGGACAAATCATTTTTACCAAAGTGGAGCCTTTCGGGGAGTATCTTTTTAATGTACTTGGCGGCGGGACCTATGAAGTGGACGACGATCAGGGATATAACCCCAACCAACAGAAATATGTTTTCCGTAACATGTATGCCCAGACTAAGGCAGCTTCCCTGGAAGATGCCGAGAAGAACAGGTTCAGGTTAAAAGGGCGATACAAATCAGAAGGTTCAGGAGGGATACCTATTGGCGCATTCAATGTCCCAAGGGGATCTGTTCGGGTAACTGCAGGGGGAAGACAACTACAGGAAGGAATAGACTACACCGTAAATTATCAGGCCGGAACCGTGCAGATCCTGGACCCCAGCCTGCAGGCTTCCAATACGCCCATCAATATCTCTGTGGAGAACAATGCCGTTTTCGGACAGCAGACCCGAAGGTTCACCGGAGTAAATGTGGAGCACCAGTTTAATGAGAATTTTGTACTTGGGGCTACGCTTCTGAACCTGAATGAACGCCCGCTTACACAGAAGTCCAACTTTGGTATAGAACCTGTTAATAATACCATTTTCGGACTCAACGGAAATTTCTCAACCGAGATTCCCTTTTTGACACGTTTGGCCAATAAATTACCCAACATAGACACGGATGTTCCTTCCAATCTTTCTGTGCGGGGGGAGGTAGCTGTTTTAAGACCCAATTCCCCAAAAAACGCAGATTTCAGGGGGGAGACAACCACCTATCTGGATGACTTTGAAGGGGCCCAGGCTTTGATCGATATCAGGTCTTCACTGGGATGGTCGCTGGCCAGTCCACCTGAGGAATTCAAGGTTGATGGGGAAGACGATATTGAAACCGGTTATGAGCGGGCAAAAATGGCCTGGTATACCATCGATCCGATTTTCTATACCAACCAAAGACCAGCTACGGTTTCAGACAATGATATCAGTACCAATGCCACGCGGCGTGTATTTATAGACGAGGTGTTTCCGCAGATCGATGTGGCCCAGGGACAAACCACGGTCCAGAATACCCTGGATCTGGTTTACTATCCCAATCAAAGAGGACCGTATAACGCCAATACAAATTTTGCTACCCTGACCCCCGATCAGAAATGGGCGGGAATCATGCGTTCCCTGAGCAGTACCAATTTTGAGCAATCGAATGTGGAGTTTGTGCAATTTTGGGTGCTGGATCCTTACGTTGACGGAATAGCCACAGGTCCTGGCGAATTGGTGATCAATCTGGGAAATATTTCAGAGGATATCCTGGAAGACGGAAGAAAACAATACGAAAACGGACTGCCCGGTGTAAACAGCAATGACCTTACCACGGCAACGGTATGGGGTAGGGTACCGGCCACCCAATCGCTGGTCTATGCCTTTGACGCCGATGAGACTAATCGCGGTTTGCAGGATATAGGCTATGACGGACTTGAAGATGCGGATGAAGCCACACAGGGATATACGGGTCCGCCTGAAGACCCCGCACTGGATAACTATCAGTACTATCTGAACCGGGAGGGAGGCATCCTGGAACGCTATTTTGATTTCAATAATCCCGATGGGAATTCGCCTGTGGAGGTGACGAACACCAACAGGGGTTCCACCACCCTGCCTGATGTGGAAGATGTGGACAGGGATTTGACTATGAATACGATTAACAGTTATTATGAATATCGCATTTCAATTGCCCCAAATACTACCATTAACGACCAGTATGTGACCGATATCAAAGAGGGTACCACCCCAAATCTCCCAAACGGCTCTCAACTGAACCGGAGGTGGATCCAGTATAAGATCCCCTTGAGCGATTTTACCGATGCCGTGGGTGGAATTTCGGATTTCAGGTCCATCAGTTTTATGCGTATGTACCTCACCGGGTTTACCGATGATGTGGTACTGCGTTTTGCTACCCTGGATTTGGTACGGGGAGACTGGCGAAACTATACCAAAACGCTGGAGACCAATGGAGATGATCCTGCAGATGACGGGACTATCCTGGACGTGAACACGGTGAACATTGAAGAAAATAATTCCAGAATTCCAATTCCCTACGTACTTCCTCCCGGGGTGGTCAGGGAACAACTCAATAATAACAATACCATCATCAGGCAGAATGAGCAATCGCTGTCTTTTGTGGTAGAGAATCTGGAACCTCAGGATTCCAGAGGGGTATTTAAGAATGTCAATATTGATGTGCGGCAGTACGAACGGATCAAAATGTTCCTGCACGCGGAAAAAATTCTGGATTCGGACTACCTCGATGATGATCTTCCCCTGGTAGGTTTTCTCAGGATTGGTACTGACTTTTCTGAAAACTTTTATCAAATAGAAGTTCCACTTCAATTAACGCCATTCAGTGCTACAAGTGCCGACCAGATCTGGCCGGATGTCAATGAACTTGATATTGCATTGTCAGATCTGAACAGGGTCAAATCGCAGGGCATAGCGGATCAAACCCTAAGTGATATTACCTTCTATGAGATCATTGACGGGGAATTGGTCTCTGTGAATGAATTTGCTCCCAGGACCCTTGGACGTGTTCGGATCGGTATTCGCGGTAATCCTTCCCTGGGAAGTATCCGTAGTATGATGGTTGGGGTAAAGAACATCGATAACATTCCAGCACGTGCTGAAGTGTGGTTCAATGAATTGCGTCTGGCCGGGCTCGACAATAACGGCGGCTGGGCGGCGGTTGCAGCTGTGGATGCGAACATGGCCGATTTTGCGAATGTATCTGCCACCGGAAGCAAAAGCACTTCGGGCTTCGGTGCAATAGACCAGATGCCGAATGAGCGTCTTCGGGAAGATGCCATTAGTTATGACGTAGTCACCAATGTGGAAGTGGGACAATTGTTCCCTAAAAAATGGAACCTGCAGATCCCGTTCAATTATGGGATTTCAGAACAACTGATCACTCCGGAATTTGATCCGGTTTACGACGATTTAAAGTTGGACGATCGGATTGCCACTGCAACAACTCAGGCTGAGGCAGATGAGATCCGTGAACAGGCTGAGGATTACACCAAACGGACCAGCATCAATTTTATTGGTGTACGAAAGAACAGGGGACAGGAAGCTGAAGCCAATTTCTTTGATGTGGAGAATTTCACATTCAACTATTCCTATAATGAAACCGAACACCGGGATTTCGAGGTGGCGCAGTTGCGCGACCAGAATGTTAAGGCTGGCTTTATCTATAATCATAATTTCAAACCTGCACCGGTAGCGCCATTTGCCAAGAACGACTCCCTTTTCCGCGGGAAATACTGGCAGTGGTTAAAAGACCTGAACTTTAACTTGCTCCCTTCGAGCCTCTCCGTAAGGTCTGATATTGACCGTCAGTTCAATCAGCAGCGCTTCCGGGATGTATTGGAACCTGGTGTGGACCGCCTGGAACTGCCGCTATTGCAACAGCGTAATTACCTTTTCAACTGGCAATATGCACTGAATTACAGCCTTACAAAATCCTTAAGGGTAAACCTTACAGCATCAAATAACAATATTGTACGTAACTATTTCAGTGAGGAAGGGAACCCGGATTCACCCATTGATGAGTCCCTGGAAATCTGGGATGGATTCTTTGATGTTGGAGAACCGAACAGGCATGCGCAGCAGATGCAGATCAATTACGAGCTTCCGTTCAGCAAGATCCCGGTCCTTGATTTCATCAATGCCCAGTATACCTATACCAGTAATTTTGACTGGCAAAGAGGGGGAGATGCGATCCGTGAAGTTACCGGGGATAATATCAATACAATCCAGAATGCTCAGACCCATACGTTTACCGCAGCATTAAGCTTGCCCAGATTCTATGACCAGATCGGACTAAAGAAACGTGATACGAAGGGATCATCGCGTCCTGCAAGAAGGGATAAGGCGGGCAAACTGCCAGCCGGTGCTCAGGAACAGGGTTCGCGTAAAAGAAGTGGCCTGGGTAACGCCCTGATTGATGTGCTTACCATGGTAAAACGCCTGAATATCAACTACAGTGAAAACAACGGACAGGTGCTTCCCGGATATACGCAATCTATTGGTTTTATTGGCACAACCCGACCCACCCTGGGATTTGTTTTCGGCAGTCAGGCCGATGTGCGTTTTGAAGCAGCCCGTAATGGCTGGCTTACCACTTTCCCTGAGTTTAATGAACAGTTTATAAGCAGGGAAAATACCCAGCTCAATATAACCGGAACAGCGCAACTTACCTCTGATCTTACGATAGACCTAGCGGCAGACAGGCAATTTACCAGTAGCCTGCAGGAAAACTTTAAAGTTGAGGATGGGGAATACATTCAGCAGACGCCGAATACCTATGGAAATTTTAGCATTTCCACCTTAATGATCGGGACCTTTTTCAGCAAAAGCGATGAGATTATATCCGATAATTTTGAAACGTTTAAGGAAAACCGGATTGTTATAGCCAACCGATTGCTATCTGACCGTTCCAAACCGGATGAAGGCCTGGATGCAGACGGTTTCCCTATACGATATGGAAGAACCAATCAGGAAGTATTGCTGCCCGCTTTCTTTGCAGCCTATACCGGCCAGGATGTGAACAGGGTCAATCTGGATGCTTTTAGGCAAATACCGATCCCGAACTGGAACATCAAGTATACCGGGCTGATGCGGAATAAATGGTTCAGGAAGAAGTTCAAGCGTTTTTCCCTTAGTCATGGATATCGTGCAGCCTATAGCATCAATAACTTCCAGACCAACCTGGAACGACAAAACAACGCCATAGATCCGGAGAATCAGGATTTCCTTCCTGAGAACATCATCAACAACGTGGTACTGACGGATCAGTTTAATCCGCTTATTCGTGTCGATTTTGAAATGAAGAATTCTCTGAGCGTGTTGGCTGAGGTACGCGCAGACCGTGCGCTTTCCTTGAGTTTTGACAATAACCTGCTCACAGAGATCAACGGCAAAGAGTATACGCTGGGGCTGGGATATCGGTTCAAGGACGTTAAACTCGTAACCAACTTCGGAGGAGAGAAACAGCGGCTCAAAGGAGATTTAAACCTTAAGGCAGATATCAGTCTTCGGGATAATATTACGATTATTCGAAATCTGGATGTGGATAGCAACCAAATTACTTCGGGACAGAATCTGCTCTCCGTGAAGTTCACGGCAGACTATGCACTGAGCAAAAATTTAAATGCTCTCTTTTTCTATGATCACTCCTTCTCCCAGTTTGCTGTTTCAACAGCCTTTCCGCAGACGACAATCAATACCGGCTTTACCCTCCGGTACAACTTCGGCAATTAATCGCACCGGAAAATCAAACGTTTGTTTTAGTGTGCCGCTGCCCTTTAAGAATAGGACGGCAAAGCAACATTCTTTTTTTTGATTTCACGGGCAGAAAAAATTACATTTGTTCACACTAAAATCAGCATTATGAATATACCATCCGAACTTAAGTACACTAAGGATCACGAATGGGTAAGCATTGAAGGGGAAATTGCCACGGTTGGAATTACCGATTTTGCCCAGGGAGAATTGGGAGATATTGTATATGTGGAGGTGGAGACTGTAGACGAAACTCTGGATAAGGAGGAAGTATTCGGTACGGTGGAAGCCGTTAAAACGGTTTCCGATCTTTTTTTGCCACTTAGCGGTGAGATCATCGAGTTTAATGAATCCCTCGAAGAAGAGCCTGAAAAAGTGAATTCTGATCCCTACGGTGAAGGTTGGATGGTGAAGATCAAAATCAGTGATCCTTCCGAAGCCGAAGAATTGCTTTCTGATGAAGACTACAAAGCGCTTATAGGTGCCTGACAGACGCATTTTTACACCAGCTTTCTACGGCTGGTTACTTCTTATTACTGTATTGAGCCTGCTGAGTTTTCCGGATGATCCCGATGGTGGATTGGATATTCCCCATATGGACAAGGCGGTTCACTTCATCTTCTACTTTGTGGCGGCTATTCTGGGCAGCCTGTATTTAAGGGAGGCTTCCAAAAAGACCATTGCTTTATCCAGGGCCTTGATAATGAGCCTTGCTTTTACTATTATTTATGGTATGATCCTTGAGGTATTTCAAAGTACCCTGACCGATTATCGCAGTGGGGAATTAAAGGACGTTCTGGCGAACAGCCTGGGGGCCTTGTGTGGTGTTTTGTTGAT
>CAJHYA010000033.1_pt1 | contig 13521 bp, 11 predicted proteins | sample 9198611 | NCBI WGS metagenome assembly CAJHYA01 (sample SAMEA7708353, study PRJEB35096) | sediment metagenome | biome: marine neritic benthic zone biome [ENVO:01000025]; feature: sediment [ENVO:00002007]; material: shallow marine sediment [ENVO:03000034] sea grass bed [ENVO_01000059] ... | reverse complement strand
CGATGTGGTTGAAGATTTTGACATGCCATTACGAATTTTTATTGACGGAAAGCCGCATTGGATATTTCCTTCTTTCCAGTGGAAAACCGAAAAAATAAGCAGTACGGCAATCCCTGAATTTGATGAGAATTTCTACGTCGAAACCCGAAAACTTTAAGCTGGAGGTAAGCTATCTATTGTCAAACCTCACATTCATAATCGCAACAGGTCCGGAACCCCTGTCTTCACCTTCTTTGGGGGTGTAGACAAAATACAGCTCACTAACCTTTACATCCAGTTGATCGGTCACCTGAACAGGTATTACTCCACCCTGCTGCCCGGAAACCGGTTTTGGCATACTTCCTTTCCCGATCAACTTTCCTTTGGGGCTTCCAAGGCGCATTTCAAAGTGGAGTCCTGATTGAGGAGGTTCCTGCCATCCAGCCATCAGATAGGCTACCTTAACCCCGGTGAGATCTATGTCTTCAAAGGCAAACCAACTTTCCTTAGGCGGTACCAACAGCAAATCCGTTCCTCCGAAATTAAATGGAGTCATTCCCTGGATTAAGGTGTTCGGTGTAAAAGAAACAGTGCTCCCCTTTAAGGTTATTGTACTTGAACCGGTAAGGGGTGCAACCCCTTCCTGTCCGTTATCCGTATAGCTGGCCCTCAGTACCAGCACCTTATCCCCCTGTTTCGGATCGGGGTAGATGCTTCCTTTTGCGGGAAGGGATTCCTTTTGTTTCCGTCCTCCGGCCAGTGATTGGATATACAGGGCGATTTGGCGGGATTCCTCACTGCTGATATTGGGATGGGCTGGCATAGTGACCTCCCCCCAGACGCCACTTCCGCCAGCAACAATCTTATTTTGGATATAGGAAGTTGCATCCGGATCGTCCTGGTATTTTTGTGCGATCTCCAGATAGGTAGGCCCAATGGAAGCTTCCCGCTCCTTATGACAGGTTTTGCAGTCCAGGGCCTGTGCAATTGATTTTCCGGAAACTTCAGCAGAAAGCTGTTGATGGCCCAGGGATTGATTAACCGCATCAAAACTTTCCCGATATTCTACTGATACATACAGGTTTTCTGCTTTGATCGGGCCTTCATCATCCAGGTCCTGTACATTCACCTGATACGTAACAGGTACCCCAGGGAGCATAAACGAACTGTTTCCTTCAACAATGTCAATGGAAACCTCAGGGCGGGTATTCCCGGCCACCACAGTAACAGTTTTACTTTGTATCCCTGCACCTTTATCATCCGTAATTTCAACTGAAACCGGATACTCTCCACCTTGCTCAAAGGTGTAGGTAAATTTGGGTTCCTGCGTCTCCATAAGCACATCATCCCCAAGTTTCCAAACGTAACTTACGGCATCCTTTTCACGGTCTCGCGCTGCTACCTCGGCTACTATCTTCAGGGGTAATGGCCCAGATGTTCGGTCCACAATGAAGTTGTCAATTACCGGAGGACGGTTACCCCCATTGTACTCAATATAACTCAACCCGCTATCTTCATTTCTGGTAAACCAACCACTACCATACTCCAGCAGATACAGCCTTCCATCAGGGCCTAACTCCATATCTATCAAACTGTTAATATCGATTTCGGAAGCAAAAGGCTCCATTTTATTATAACTACCATCGGGAAAAAAGCGCACCGCTTTCATCCATCCACGCATCCAGTCATAAATGATCAGCTTTCCGTCATAATAGCCTGGAAGGAGATCCTTTCCTGAATATAGATCGGAATAATATACAGGTCCGGCCATAGCATTACGCCCACCTGTTCCCACCTGGGGAAAATCCATGGAAGACACATACGGATAGTAAACGAAGGCGGGCATTGCCCTGGGTAATTCCCTGAGGCCTGTATTGTTCCTGGAGTTATTCACGGGCTTTTCCGGGTCAAATGGCGCGCCCCTTTCACCAGTCTCGTAATCAAAAGCCACATAAGGTTTATTATCGGCAACAAATAAGGGCCATCCGAAATTCCCGGCTTCCCGTGCCTGGTTTACCTCATCATATCCCCTGGGTCCGCGACTTGCCAGGCTATCTTCCTGAGCATCAGGGCCAACATCACCCCAGTATACATACCTGTTCTTGGGATCTACAGAAATCCGGTATGGATTGCGATGCCCCATGGTATAGATCTCAGGCCTGGTGCCTTCAGTTCCTGGTGGGAAAAGGTTGCCTTTAGGAATATCATAAGTCCCATCATCATTGACCCTGATCCGGATGATCTTCCCGCGAAGGTCGTTGGTATTACCCGATGACCGCCGGGCATCATATGACTCATGACCAGGACTGTCATTCAAAGGTGCAAAACCACTATTCACATACTTTTCCCCGGGTTCATCAAAGGGGGTTGAATTATCTCCGGTAGAAAGATAGAGTAACCCATCAGGACCAAAGGCAATGGAACCTCCGGTATGGCAACAGATCTCGCGCTGGCTTTCCACATCCAGGATCACCTGCTCTGAGGACAGGTCAAAAACGCCCTCCTTGAAGGTAAACCGCGAAAGTCGGTTAACCCAGGTATCCCCACTGGGTGCATAATAGGCATATACCCAATTGTTGCTCCCGTAATCCGGATCCTTTTGGAGACCCATAAGGCCTTCTTCTGCGTTAACATCCGGATTGGTTAAAGATTTGTGGTAAACATCAAGCTGTGCTACCTGTTTCAATTCCCCACTCCGTGGGTTGTAATGCATGATCTCCCCCCTGCGCTGGGCAACGAGGACCTCGTTATTGGGCAGGATGGTCATTTCCGTGGGTTCCATAAAGATATTACCCCCTACCAGTACCACTTTGGAAAATCGATCCATATCCGGTGGGATCTGGGTTGTAGCCTTTTTATATTTCAATTTGAGGTTGTCCCCGATGGCATATTGAATCCCCCCGAGAATATGTTGCAGGAATTCTGGTTCACTAAAACTTTCATCCGTGTGGCCTGCTGCCGTGTAAAACGCCCTGCCACCGTCGTATTCATGATACCAGCTCATAGGATGGAAATCCCCATTAGTGCCTCCTTCATAGGTCGACTCATCTACAGTCATCAGTACATTGACATCCGGGTTGATCTTTTTAAAGTTGTACAATTCATCCGTTCTGTGCCATACGGTGTCAGAAAAATGTTGCGTCGCGATAAAATCCTGGTCTTTGATAATAAAATCAGCTTCTGCTGTGCCTGCGGGATGACTCTCAAAATAAGCCCCTACCAGCCTGCCGTACCAGTTCCAGTCGTACTCCGTATCCGTAGCCGCGTGGATCCCAACAAAGCCTCCCCCGGCCTGAACATATCGCTCAAAAGCGGCTTCCTGTTTATGGTCCAGCACATTACCTGTGGTACTCAGGAAAACTATGGCCGAATACTGCTGGAGGTTTAGATCAGTGAATGCTGCTGCGTTCTTTGTAGTGTCTACCCGGAAATTATTTTCTTCACCGAGTTTTTGAATGGCGGCCAGCCCACTGGGAATAGAGGCGTGCTTAAATCCCATAGTTTTTGAAAACACCAATACGCTGGCAGTCCCTTCCCGTTTGTTATTACACCCAACAATCAAGATAGCCGCCAGGAGCACGACTAACGCCAATAATTTTTTCATCTGAATTGTTTATATCTTAGAAGTACTTTAAAGATAGGCATAGTTCTTCATACCTTCAAAAGGGATTTAACTGCAAATCAGGCTGATCGCATATGCAAGAAATAACAGAAAAATACTTTAAGACCGCGGCTGAATGGCGCAAATGGCTTCATAAAAACCATAGCACAGCCAGGGGTGTTTACCTCATCTTCTACAAGGTAGCCCATGAAGCCGAAAGTATGCGCTGGGAAGATGCGGTAAAGGTGGCCCTTTGTTACGGCTGGATCGACAGTACGTTAAAAAGCCTGGGGGATGGGAAGCGCAGGCAATATTTTTGCCCGCGCAAGCCAAAGAGTACCTGGAGTAAAATCAACAAGGAATACCTGAAAGAACTTGAAAAAGCAGGACTATTGCACGAAAGTGGTAAAAGAACTATTGCCATTGCAAAGGAAAACGGTTCCTGGACGGCGCTGGACGATGTGGAAAACGGGGTGATCCCAAAAGACTTACAGCAAGCTTTCGATGAAAAACCCAAGGCGTATGACAACTACAAAAATTTTAGCTGGACCTACCGGAAGAGCTATCTGTACTGGCTTAATCAGGCCAAACGGCCCGAGACCCGGGCAAAACGGATAGCTGAAATCATACGCCTGTGTGCAGCGGGCAAAAAAAGCAGGGAAGTATAAGGCAAGGTTAGCAAATTGTAAATTTAAGCTTACCTTTATTATACCAACAACCCGGACGGTTTATAAGATCATTATTGGTGACCGGGAAAAACGCTATGCCCAAATTACCTGCACAACACCAATTTGTGGACCTTTCTGATTACGGAAGGCCTATTGCAATACGCATAGCTCAAGCCTTGCTAAAAACACGTTTTACTCCGGTCCATGTAACCCTGGCATTTGTAGCTTCCGGCCTGTTGGCCATTTATTGCATTTTAAACCAATATTATGTAGGTGCCGTATTCTTCCTGATTGTAAAATCGATCCTGGATGCGGCAGACGGGGAACTGGCCCGACTCAAAAACAGGCCTTCGTATACCGGGAGATTCCTGGACTCTGTATCGGATATCATATTAAACCTACTCATTGTCCTCAGTATCTGGTATGTGACCGGGGGATCGGTATGGCTGGCAATTTTGGCATTTGCCGGGTTGGAATTACAGGGTACGCTTTATAATTATTACTACGCCATCCTTAGGAGTCGATTTCAGGGAGATACAACCAGCCGGATCTTTGAAACTGAAATCCCGGTAGCATATGCGGGGGAGCAACAGCGGCATGTAACCCTTCTTTTTCGCCTTTACCAGTTTTGCTATGGCGGGTTTGACCGTGTGATCTATGCACTGGACCGGGATGCCTGCAAAGCGAAAAGTTTTCCTAAATGGCTGATGACGGCCGTATCCACATTCGGATTGGGATTTCAGTTACTTCTGATCGGCCTGATGCTGGTGCTGGGGCTTGATTCTTATATCCTGCCTTTCTTCCTGGCATACTCTTCATTTATTCTGGTATTTATTGGGCTGAGGCGTCTGATAAATCATGAAAACTTGTTACCTTAAAGTCCACATCTGAGGGTATTTAATCGTCCTGAAGGATAAATCGTCCTAAATCCTTGTGACCCCTGTGCAGGGAATCTCATACCGTCCCGGATGTAGCGTGTTTGAACTTTAAATTATACGTTATGAAGAAAGCATTTCTGACCATTGGCACCCTGGCCCTAATTGCCTGCAATCAGGCACAGGAAAAAATAAGTGAAACCGCGATTCTGATAACCAATGTACATGTCCTGGACGTGCGCAATGGAAGTGTCCTGGAAAACAGGCAAATCGTTGTGGATTCCGGGAGGATACAGCAGCTTGCTACAACCTCAGAAGCCCTCACAGGCTATTCGAACACCATTGATGCAGAAGGCGCGTATGCCGTACCCGGACTGGCCGAGATGCATGCCCATATCCCCTCACCCCCTACCTCGGAAGAGCGGATACAGGAAACCCTGTTCCTCTACCTGTCCAATGGCATCACCACCATCCGCGGGATGCTGGGACACCCCAGGCACCTGGAACTCAGGGAGGAGGCTAAATCCGGAACGCTACTAAGCCCCCGTATCTTCACTTCAAGTCCGTCCCTGAATGGAAATTCGGTGAAAATGCCAGAGGAAGCCCGGACCAAAGTCACGGCCTATCAGGAATCAGGGTATGATTTTCTTAAAATACACCCGGGTATACAGCGCGATGTGTTTGATACCCTGGTAAAAACCGCCAATGAGGTCGGGATTTCGTTTTCCGGCCATGTGCCTGTTGATGTAGGGATACGACATGCCCTGGAAAGCCGGTACGCTTCTATTGATCATGTAGATGGTTACCTGGAAGGCCTGGTCCCGGAATCAGCCGGGGTAGAGCCCAACGAAAATGGCTTCTTTGGATATAACTTCACCGCATTGGCGGATACCAGTGGCATTGACGAACTTGTGGCCCAGTCTAAAACACATGGGGTTTGGGTGGTTCCTACCCAGAGCCTTTTTGAACGTTGGTTTGCACCCACCGATGCAGATGATATGCTGGCCCAGCCCGAGATGCAATACATGCCGGCGTCCACCCTGCAGAACTGGAAGACCCGTAAAGAGCGTTCTACCGGGGAAGGCAGCGGATTTTCTACTGAACAATGGCAAAACTTTGATGCGATCCGGTTGCAGTTGATCAAGAAACTTCAGGAGGACGGACAAGGATTGCTCCTGGGATCAGATGCACCCCAATTATTTAACGTTCCGGGTTTTTCCATTCACCATGAGATGGCAGGAATGCTACGAGCCGGCTTAACGCCACTTGAGATCCTGCAGAGCGGCACCCTCAATCCGGCTACTTTCTTTGGCTTGGAGAACGAATTCGGGGAAATCAAAAAAGGGCTTTCGGCCGATTTCTTCCTGGTTTCGGGCAACCCTCTGGAAGACCTTGGTAACCTTAGAAATGTAAACGGGGTTATGGTCCGGGGCGTATGGATCAGCAAGGGGGATATTGAAGAAAACCTGGAATCAATCGCGGCTAATGCTGCTAAGCAATAATTATGCTAAATTCTAAATCTTTATTTACAACTATTTTTTTATTAGTCTCATTACTAATACATGCTCAGGAGCTAGAAAAGAAAGTTGACGAATATTTAGCCCCATTGGTAAGTTCAGGAGATTTTTATGGTACCGTACTATTTGCTAAAGATGGAAAGATAGAACTTGTCAAGGGCTATGGATTTGCTAATATAGCGCATGGCGTAAAAAATTCCCCACAAACCATATATCATATTGCTTCGGTAAATAAACCTATTACGGCTGTGGGGGTGATGTATTTGCATCAAAATGGAAAGCTAAACATTAATGACCCTATTGCCAGGTATTTGTCGGAATTCCCAAATGGGAATAAAATCACAATTAAGAATCTACTCGCTCAAACATCTGGTATTCCTTCCTACAATAGATTTTCTGATTACGGAGACTACGCAAAAAGGGAAAATTCGTTGAAACAAGTAGTGGATTGGTTTAAAGATAAAGACCTGCTTTTCGAACCTGGGGCTGAATATGGGTATAGCAACTCAAACTTTGTGTTACTCGCCCATATAATAGAAACTGTCTCGGGTTTAACCTACCAAAACTATATGGAAAAGAACATTTTTGAACCTTTGCAAATGAAGCATACAAAACCTTTCAAATATGATGAAATCATTCCTGATAGGGCTGAAGGATATGATCCTGCCAATTCACCTTTTGGCTTAAAAAAAACAGGGCTTTACAACAATTCCATCAAAACAGGCAGTGGTGCCTTGTTTTCTACCGTACTAGATTTATTAAAGCTCGATCAGGCATTGTATACAGTGGATATTTTAAATGAAGAAACCAAAAAGTTAATGTTTACCCCTATTGATAAAAATGAATACGGTTTGGGTTGGGGTATTTGGAAAAGATTTGATAAAAATAAGCACGACCATGATGGGGCATCACCTGGTTCGGTGGCCTACTTTTCAAGATATCCAGATGATAAAGTAACTATCATTTTTCTGGGAAACATCAATACGGGAGCATTTAATCGAATGAAGTACGATTTGGCAGCCATTTATTTCAGCAAAGAATATAAAATACCAGAGCCGAAAAAGTACATTTCCCTTGACGAGAAATTTTTAAAACAATACGAAGGTAGATTTGAATTTGAAAATGGTAATTTTTTTGACCTTCAGGTCAAAGAAGGAAGTCTTCGCTTTTTATGGAGAGGACGTGGAGAATTGGGATATTTACTTTCCCCGTTGGGAAGTGGAAAGTTTTACATGAGGGCAAGAGGCGATCAGATAGATTTTAGAATGGAAGGCAGTGAAACAGAAGTTTATTATATAGAGCGTTCGGGCACAAGTAAGCTTAAGAAAGTACAGTAAATTATCCGGAATAAAACAAATTAAGTAGCAACCTCTTTAGTTATGAAGCATATTGGTAGATTGTTATATCTGTTCATGTTTATCGGACAACTTGTATCAGCTCAGCTTTTGCTTAGACCGGACCGCGTCTTTGACGGAACCGAAATGCACACCAATTGGGTTGTACTGGTGGAGGGAGACGAGATCAGCTATGCGGGGCCCGCCTCTGACCTTGAGGCACCAAAAGGCACCCAAACTAAAAACCTTAGTGGAATGACCCTTATGCCCGGACTGATCGAAGGGCATTCTCACCTCTTGCTGCACCCTTATGACGAGACCCCCTGGAATGATCAGGTACTTAAAGAATCTCCTGTAGAACGGGCGATTCGCGGTGTTAATCATGCGAAAGCCTCCCTGATGGCCGGGGTAACCACTATGCGCGACCTTGGTTCGGAAGGAGCAGGGTATGCGGATGTAAATCTGAAGCAAAGCATTGAAAAAGGTCTGATCCCCGGACCCAGACTGCTGGTTGCAGGTCCGGCTATTGTAGCTACAGGCGCATACGGCCCTAAAGGCTTCCATGACGGGGTAGATGTTCCGCTTGGAGCCGAACCGACAAGTGGGGTGCCGGGGGTGATCCAGACTACCCGAAGACAATTGGGGAACGGAGCAGATTTTATTAAAGTCTATGCGGATTACCGCTGGCAGTCTGGGGCTCCCTCCCAACCCACCTTCTTGCAGGAAGAACTGAATGCCATGGTGGCCACGGCCACTTCAGCGGGGAGTTATGTAGTGGCCCATGCCAGTACCCCGGAAGGAATGAAACGGGCTGTATTGGCCGGCGTGGAAACCATTGAGCATGGAGATGGTGGTACACTGGAGGTGTTCCGGCTCATGAAAGAAAAAGGAGTGGTCCTCTACCCCACTTTGGCGGCCGGAGATGCGGTAGAACAATACGCAGGCTGGAAGAAAGGAATAGACCCGGAAACAGAGCGGATACAAAAGAAGAAAGCTTCATTTAAGCTGGCCTTGCAATCCGGGGTGACCATAGGCTTTGGCGGCGATGTGGGGGTGTATTCCCATGGTGAGAATTACCGGGAGTTAGAGCTGATGGTCGATTATGGCATGTCGCCCCTTAAAGTGCTGCAAGCTGCAACTTCTGTAAATGCGCGGACTTTCCACCTGGAGAATCTGGGGGAGATCAAAACAGGTTTTATTGCCGATTTGATAGCTGTACAAGGTAATCCCGCGAAGGACATATCCAAATTACAAAATGTCCAATTTGTTATGCAGGCTGGCAAAACATTTAAGGAATAAGCTTCTTAATACCCTGCCAATCTAAGTATATTTTCAGGTGACTTATGACTTAATTCCAATATGCTCATTCCGGATTTTCCCATAGCTTTCCGAATCAGGAAATGGCCGGCACGATATCCTATATTCTTACGTCCATCAGGATGTTCAAACATCCAATTCCGATAGCTGGCATTTTTGGGAAGTAATACTATTTCTTTCATCCATGCATCTCCATCCTCGGGCACACTATTGGCTTCGGAAGAATAACCAGAATAGGCCTCAGCAAAAACAACTGCCAGACCTTCATTCACCGATGCAATATCGATCCCTTTTCTAAATTTATTATCCTGTATGGCCCATCCACGTGAGAGGTGATGGAATTCATGATAAATAGTGGATTTCAATCCATCACGTATTGCCGCATCAATACCCCCTGGATATACATGTGAAATTTGAATGAGCACCAAAGGAGGTTCATTAGTTTCCGTTCTGCCAGTAACACCACCTACCATGTCAAGGTCCCAATCCACTATTTCTAATTCAACTCTAATTCCTTCAGGGAGTGTGGGTAACAATTTGTGGATATTCTTTTCCGAACGAATAAGGAGTTTATTGATATGCTTTTTCTGTTCCTTCGAAAAGCTATGCACTCCATCCTTGAATGTAATTTCTATTGATGCCTCATTGCTGTTTAGTTTAGGGATGCTATCAAACCCGGTAAACCAAAAAGGTATTAGCAGGGCCATAATTTTTAGTATCATCATTGTTACCTTTTATATTAAGACGTTAGAAATAAAAAAATGTTACCTGTGGACACCTATAGCAGACCCGCACCCAGGGCCAGAGATAACAAAATCAGCATAATAGCTACAGTAACCTGAAGGAATTTAAGAGTAACTTTTTTAAGGAGTTTCAGCCCCAGGTAGGCGCCAGCAATTGCGGAGAGGGTGGCGCTGATTACCAATACCAGATTATCCGTTAGTCCGGATTGGTCCATGCGCGTGGCATAGACGCTAAGCCGGGTAAAGTCCACAAAGGTAGAAACCACAACTGCGGTACCGATAAAAGCTTCCTTGGTAAGTCCTGCTTTAATCAGGAACGCACTTCGCAAAGCGCCCTGGTTCCCGGACAGTCCACCAAAGAATCCACTGAGCATACCTCCTATAGGCAATTTGTCCTTCCCGAACTGCAATCTTTGAAAATAAGGGATCAGATCCCAGGAGGCAAAGATCAGAAGCAGCAAAGAGATCACAAATTTGACAGGAAAGACGACAAAGGTTTTGCCAAACATTTCATATTCAAATAGGGGTTGAGCATCGGGTATTCGGAGTAGTACCCAGGCCCCAATAAAGGAAAAAATTACAGCCGGAATCCCAAATCGAAGCAGTACCCCTTTGTTCGCCTTCCCTCCTACCAGAAAGATCTTAAAGACATTGTTGAAGAAATGCACAACCCCAGTTAAGGCTATGGCCAATTCTACCGGAAAGAACAGCATAAAGACCGGAGTTAGGATGGTCCCCAGCCCAAAACCGGAAAAGAAAGTCAGGATAGCGACCAGAAAAGCTACAATGCAGATGAGTATGTATTCCATGAACGCTTGGGAGGTTGTAAATCAGCTACTGGTCTCCATGAATTCTTCCTTCACATTTTGTTTAGTATCAAACCTTTGATCCAGAAAATATCAGAATCAAAAAAGACCAGTTGATCGGGACCGGTTTCCCCATTGGTGTTTCCGGGAGCTGCTTTCTGTATCCGCGCTCGGGTTTTTGAAAAATCCAGGATACGGTCTTCATCGAAATCTTCCTCCCTGTCTACGACAAAGAACAATTGATTTCCATTCGTACGCCATTTCCCACCCCCATACATGCTCTTGATTTCAAGCATTTTTCCGTCTGAATCCTCAGGGGAAAAGAAAGTGCTGAACAAAAAGGTGCCTTCTTCATGAAGGGCCATTTTATGTTGTGTGACCCCGTTTTCAGCCTCTTCCTTAAGGATATAGATTCCATAGAAATCCTTTGTTTGCGCTTTACTCGTAGCAATGAATGCCAATAAAAAAAGGATCAATAAATTCTTCATAGCTAACAGATTCAGAATTACTTTGATCCTCTAATTTACAATATTTAATCTTCAGGTATCCGAAATTTCAGGCCTACGCTCCTTCTCCAAACATGATCAGGATGGCTTCCGTGGCCTCATCTGTCTCATTCCACCATTTATGCATTACATTGGGTGGAATAAAAACAGTATTCCCTGCTGAAAGCGACACACTTTGGCCATCCACCTCTCCGTTGGTAGTCCCCTTTATGGCCACCACCATCATGGGAAAAGGCATAGCCTGTTCACGAGCGTCATCCCGGACCCGCTCTCCTGGTAACACGCGATACCAGGCGGTGCGTATACCTGTTTCATAATAAAAGACAACAAAATTAGAACCATGGGCCCTGCGCGTCATCCCCTCGCCAAATGGAATTACTTCAGGAAAACCCCGGGTCCAGAAGTGAAAAGAGAATGGGTTGATCCTGGCATAATCCTCCATAGAAGGGGAAAAACCCTCCATCATTTGAATGCTCATAGGAGTGTAATCCCCTACAAAAGCTTTTCCCTGAGCAGTCAAGGCATTCAATTTACCATCGTGCACCGCCTGGAGCGTTTCAAGTTCTATGCGATAATAAAAGGTAGGCTTAGTGGGAAATCCGTCACTCAGTAGTACTTCCCAACCTTCATCTGTTTTAGTTCCCGTGACCTCAACTGTCCATTGGCCCTTTTCTGGCACTTCAATGCCAAAGAGCATCGGTGCAGCTGCATAGCGGTCTTGCCGGTAATCTTCAACATAAGACTTTACAATATCCGTGATATTCTCGGATTTCTCAATTTGAGCCACCCCTATCCCATAGCATGTCAGGGCCAGCATTACTAAAATCGTTTTCTTAGTTTTCATTAGATCGATGATTTTAATTCAACATTTACTTTTGTCTTCAGATGAAACCCTTATAGGGCATCCATCACAAAGAAATGTGAAGTGCTCATAAATCATTAAAAACACCCGTAGTTTGTGGTGAATAAGGGCGGATTAGTGGCGAATGGACAGGAGGTCAAGAATGGTCTTCGCGTATTGTTTGGAAACCGGAACTTCGTCAGGATAGTTTTTTAAACCTAAAACCATGCTCCTGCTTCTGCTATCCTTCACAATGAAGTGTGCTATGTTGATCAGATATCGACGATGACAGCGATGTACGGGAGAAAGCGGGTTAGCGACCTGAGCCTCAATATTTTTGAGACTGGACCGCAATACTATCTTCTTCCGGTCGCCCCCTTGCTGGTAGTGTATGTCTATATAGTTGTCATCACTGGAGATATATAAAGTATCCTTTAGATTAAGATCGATCTCCTTCCCGTTAAGGGTTGTAACCCTGTAGGTTTCATTGGCTGAGATAAATGCGATTTTTCTGCGACTAAAATATTGCCAGATTCCCAGAACGAAAAAGCAAACGGTAATACTAATTACAAATGTGCGGCCGAGCACCATTAAAAAATCAATCCAGGTGAATTCCTGAAAATTGCTCCAGAAACTCTTGTAAAGAAAATTGACGATTCCTATAAAAACAAGAACCAGGGTATACCAGAGCAACGCTTTCCCTAAGTTCCATTTACGAAACCATTTGGGAAAGACACTTGGGATTAACCATTCCATAAACAGCAAGGATAAAATAAACAGTATTCCTAAGCTGAAAATGACAAAATCTACATACAGCTCACCCGTAGTATTCTCAATCCCGAAGGGTTTGTATAACAGGATAAAGAAACTGGCACTCAATCCCACGGCCACAACCCATAAAAGGTTTTTCCGGTTTCTAGCCGGTCTGGGAAATGGGGTTTTAAGATAATCCAGTTTTTTCATAATAAATAGCAGGTAAACAAACCGCTAAACATTTAAGTAATGTCCGATTTAAAAATAGGGTTTTCGGAGCGATTTGCAGAAGTATTATTTGTTTACTAGCTGTAAATAAATGTTGTATTAGGTAGCTATTAATTTAAGATATAGGAGATATACCATTCAACAAATTGTTTTGCGCTATGAGTGAAGGGTTTTGAAAACAATTTTTTTATTTCCGAATTTATTAGTATTATTATGATATCAAAATGATACTATTATGGAAAAAGAAATAAAAGCAAGTAGTGGATATACTATGTTATTGGTTCTATTAGCTCTCATAGCCGGGACGGTAATCAGTATTATCATGACTAAAAACCCCCTATTCTTATTTTTGG
>CAJHYA010000230.1_pt1 | contig 13705 bp, 15 predicted proteins | sample 9198611 | NCBI WGS metagenome assembly CAJHYA01 (sample SAMEA7708353, study PRJEB35096) | sediment metagenome | biome: marine neritic benthic zone biome [ENVO:01000025]; feature: sediment [ENVO:00002007]; material: shallow marine sediment [ENVO:03000034] sea grass bed [ENVO_01000059] ... | reverse complement strand
TTCACCACTTCCATTGGAAGTAAACTATGATGAAGAAAGTGTTAAAAACCTATTAGAAGCTGTGGATAACCTACTTTCTGATTGCGAGTCTGACAGGGAGTGTGATACTGCTTATCCAAAGATAAGGAGTCGATTTTTTGATTATCTGTCAGAAAAAACCAAACACCCACTTGAAGTCAATATAGAAAATCCGAAGAACGGAAAATTAGAAACATTCTATTTGAAAGGGGCAGATCTGATAACCGTTTTCACTGCAGCTTCAACTGGTGATGTAGGCAATATTCCATTTGAAATCAATAAACTACTGAATGGCAATTTGACCTCTGTGAAAGAACAACTTTTGAATTTATTTCGGGAGCCAGGTAGTGGTGCAGGCATGGGTATGCGCCTATCTGTTTGGTGTGCGGAGGAGAATCCATTTAATTCACAAGTTACGGTTGCGGCTGAAACCTCCAAATATGCCCAAGTTAAAGGACTATCACCAGCGGTATTTGATAATGAAATTTGCAAAATTTGGCGCGTCAACAGCGTATCTGAAATTGAAAATCAGGCCGTAAAAAGTGATATTCCGGTATTGCTGATAAATGGAGAGTACGATAATGAAACGCCAGTTAAATGGGCAGAATCTATGATTAAAAATCTAACAAATAGCTATCATTTAATTTTTAAAGGCTGGAAACATACGCCAACCACCAATTGGAGCGATCAGTGTGCTATGCGAGCAGCTAATGATTTTTTTAATAATCCAGGTATTGAACCGTCTCCAGATTGCTTTGGTCAAATAAAAAGTCCTGAATTTAGAACTGAATGAAAATACAAATCATAGCTTTAGGTGGCTGAGGATTCTCTGACGAACCCAACAACCCACCGCTTGACCATTATACTCTGGCCCAGCCTTCTGAGGCAAAACCTAAGATCTGTTTCATCTCACAACAAGTGGAGATTCCCAAGGGTATATTGAGGGGTTTTATAGTTGCTATAGGAAAAAGGACTATCTCCACGGAATATTTGCGAAATGAAGGCTTGGGAGAAAATTTTATCCGGTACATGCAGCGCTGGGATGGCTTTGTAGGAATGCCCAATTGAGTAAATCCATCCTCTGGAGTTCGTTTATAATTAACATTCGTCAAAATCCACTATATTACAGCCCTATTTAAGACTGAGCTACGACTAACTGACTAAAAATACCTAACTAAACAACTAAACCAAATGGCTGATCAATTACAGGATTCCCAACACAATGAGAGTTATAATTTACCAAAGGTCCTCTTCCTGGCGTTTGTCGCTGCGATAGGTGGATTTTTATTTGGGTTTGACAGTGGCGTAATAAATGGCACTGTCGATGCTTTACAGGCCGCATTTGACTCCGATGCAACAGGTACTGGATTTAATGTTGCCTCCGTACTCCTGGGCTGTGTTGTGGGTGCCTTTTTCGCCGGTACTTTAGCTGACCGCTTCGGAAGAAAGCCCATGATGCTGACAGCAGGTGTGGTTTTTGTGATCAGTGCCTGGGGTTCCGGGATCTCTGAAGGTTCGGTGGAGTTTGTCATTTATCGATTAATTGGTGGACTGGCTGTAGGTGCAGCCAGTATATTGGCACCCCTTTATATCAGTGAAATTGCCCCTTCAAAAATCAGGGGCCGGCTGGCAACCTTACAGCAACTCATGATTGTAATCGGGCTGTTCGTGGCATTCATGAGTAATTATGCCCTTGCGGGGATTTCCGGCGGGGCTCAGGAGGAGCTATGGCTAGGGTATCAAACCTGGTCCTGGATGTTTTGGGCGGAAATGCTGCCAGCAGCCATATTTGTAATTGTGCTGATCTTCATCCCTGAATCCCCCAGGTATTTAGTGGCTTCTAACCAGGCTGAAAAAGCGCACAAAGTGCTTGCTGCCATTGGCAACGCCGCACAAGCCACACTCAAAGTGGCCGATATAAAATCAACGGTAAGAACTGACAGTAGACCCAAACTCGGTGACATCATCAGCAAATATACCGGCAAGATACATCCATTGGTATGGGTGGGTATCGGCATTGCTGTACTGCAACAGTTTACGGGTATTAATGTGATCTTTTATTATGGGGCTACCCTCTGGCAGGCTGCCGGATTTGCAGAATCCGATGCCTTACTTACCAATGTCATTAGCGGAAGTGTCAACATATTCTTCACTTTTGTGGCTATAGTACTGATAGATAAAGTAGGTAGAAAACCTTTATTACTGGTGGGATCCATCGGGCAGGCCGTGATGTTAGGGGTCCTTGCCTATCTCTTTGGAACGGCATCCCTGGATAGTGCCAATAATCTAATTCTGGAAGGAAATAACGGCACCTATGCCCTGTTAGCGGCTAATGGTTACATCGCCTTTTTTGCGGCCTCGTGGGGACCTGTTATGTGGGTTATGCTGGGAGAAATGTTTCCCAATCAATACCGGGGGGCTGCGCTGGCAGTCTGCGGTATAGCCCAATGGGGATCTAACTTTACCATAACGATGACCTTCCCTATTATGCTTAATTATTTAGGACTAGGAGTTTCCTACGGAGTATATGCCATCTTTGGTGTAGTAGCCTATTTCTTTGTCAAGTCTTTTGTAAAAGAAACCAAGGGCCGAAGTTTGGAAGACATGTCCCGTGAGCAGGAAGAGGAGGAAAGAAAGCACGCTGAGCAAGCGGGTTGATGGAATAAACAGTTGTCAACCAATTTACTGCTCTAGGTAAGAGACCAAAGACCATGAGCTCTGCCTGTGCACGAATGGTAATCTCATTAATAAGAACTGGTTCGATTCCGGCGCAGCTGAAGTTTGATATATGCAGGCCTGCAAAAAGTATACATTAAAGTTGATCTAGGATACTCAATAGCTGTGCAAAGCAAGGCCAATGCCCTGCCTTCCCTACCGACCGGAATATAGTGATCACTCTAGTCGTACAGGTAAAAAGGCGTGAGCATATTTAGCGTCAACCTCAACAAAGTGAGTTATTACCTTCTACAAGAGCATTCGAATACGGCCTGGCATTTTCCAGTAATGATTTTGGCCTCGCTCCTACTGTTTTTACTAATTATTAGGATGGTCATAGGCAAACTGACTTTTCTAAGAAAATTTAAGTTGGTTTTCATTCTTTCTTTGACCGTGGTTGTAGTCGGAATGCTTTTTGGGAAATACGGAGCTCAATTTGGTCTTAAATGGTGGATATATTATCCTGTGCCTATGTTGATGACTGTTCTCTTACCTCCAATCATTCTCAAAATGAATACTAAAAGAACGGTGTTATATCTTTTATTAAGTTTCTTATCTGCGCCTTTTATACACACCCTTTTCTCCTTTTTCCTGGGTTGGACGGAATACATGCCCTTCTGGAAATTACCTTATATAGCAGATTTATGACGGTAGTTGCTTATAATTGTGATTTGATTAATAGGTTTCGTAAACCCCTGATTCATTACATACGATAACATGCTGTATATCATAAGTGGAGCTTCAAGATCGGGAAAGACCATAATTGCAAAAAGATTAGCAGCTAGGAAGGGAATCCCCTATCTGTCTCTTGACTGGCTCATGATGGGATTTACCAATGGTATCCCGGAGTATGGCATACACGATAAATTATTCCCGGATGATATCGCACAACGGCTATGGAGCTTTTTAAAGGCCATGCTGGAAAGCATGATAGGGGTTGAAACCCACTGTGTTGTTGAAGGGGAGGCTGTCCTGCCGGAATTAATAATAGAATTGCTTAAAGAATACCCTGACCATATGAGAATTTGCTTTCTTGGTTATACCCATGTAAATGTGGATAAGAAATTAAAGGAAATCAGGAAATTCAGCAATGAAAAAAAGGATTGGCTTAAGGACGAATCTGATACCTATATCAGGGATCATGTGAAAAACATGATGGCCCACAGCAGAATGATTAAAACTTCGTGCAAAAAATACGATTTAAGATATTTTGACACCTCTGAAAAATTTATGGAAACAATTGATGATGTCCTTATATTCCTGGGATCAGGGTAAAAAGTAAATGATAGGATGTCGTTTATAGACGATTACTTGAAATAATAATTCCCTATACCCCAGCTACCGTACCTGCCTGATACCTATTCTATAAACAATATACTGCCAAAAACATCTGCATTAATATAGCCTTCATCATTACTCACCCCGTGCGTCTTTTTTGAACCTATAAAGTGCTCCCGGTTATTGTTTCCATCATTATCCCCGTATGCTATTGAAAATCCGATGTTTTTCTGATTTACAATTTTAACCGGAATATTATCCTCAGCGCTTTCGTCAAACTGTTTGTCGTAAAGTTTAATAGCCATTTCCCAAAGATGCCTGTTTTCTTCCTGTGATCGCTTAACGTCAACATGGTCATCAAAAAAAACGGTTTCTTGACCCGTACTTTTATCTATAGCATGACCTTCTGTAGAAATGTGATATGCAAAGGCCTGATGGTTATATTGGTGCACCCCTCCAGATTTATCTTCATCAATAAATACCTCAACATAATCACCTTTCCAATAATTTTCCAGTCCATTTTTGAGGGTGGGATTTAAATGATCATCTATGACCTCAACCAGGACATATAAATATTGGCTGTCCCAGGCCAATTTAAATTTCCCGTGATAGTCCATAGTATCTACCTGTTCGCCTATCCACACATAATTCATGTCGTACCAATCTTCTATGTTGGACCATATGGCATCAGTATTGCAACCGTCTATTTTCACAGGTGTTTTGGCCTTAGCGGCTTTAAAATCACCGGCTGGTTTAGTAACTATCCCAGATGGTCCAGAATCTTGTTGACAAGCCTGGGTAGTTGCCGAAGGTTTTTGATTACGGGGCTTTTTGTTTAAACAACTTGTCAAATTCAAAACAAAGCTGATTAACAGCAATTTGATTAATATCGTCTTACTAAATATCATGATGTTCCGCATACTACTTTTGGTTGTCATTTCTAAAATAGTGCATTGTTATCTTACTAAGGACTGTCGGTGCGTTTTTTTGCTTCTCAATTTAACGTGAAAAAAACGAGAGTTTAACCCCACTTGCTCTTCCTCACCCTGAAATGACTTAAATTGCTATCTTAGTTTTAAAAATTGCCCGTTCCGTCTGTGCTTCCAAACAACAGGCATACTCGCCTGCTGTACCGGGCACAGACGGATATGTAGGGCCTGGGCCCCCTGGCACAGTGTCAAAACAAAAATTGCATGATAAAAAGGCTTATTCTATCCATGCTCTTATTTCCAATATTTACAGGCTGTGATCCTGTATCCCTGATGGATGCCAATATTGAGAATACAACAACACAGCCCCTATCCATAACCTTTGTTACATCCGGGGTACCGGAAGAGACCTTAGTACTGGATCCGGCTGAAACGGTTCTTTTTCAGGAAAGCATGTCTACCACAGGTAGTTTTCTTGAACCCTACCTGGTGGAGTTTGACTCCATCTATATTGAAAACGATGCCAGTGAAATACTCAAAGTTTTCAAACCCAATACTGCTGGAAAAAACATTTATAATGTGGAAAATTATTGGATATTTACCGAACCCTCGAAACGGGTATACATTTACGACTACCTGATCACCAATGAAGATCTGGAATAATGAGGATACGACCGATAAACATCTTCAAACAATACTTTTGCTGTTGAAATAAACAAACCATGAGAAATACCTTCCCTGATTTGAGTGCTGAACTTGTATTACCCGCTAAAGAAGTAACTCAGGAATAGTTATGTTTAGATTCTTCCGCCAAATACGCTTAAAGCTTATGAGTGAAAACAAAACAAGTACCTACTTCAAATACGCCGTAGGTGAAATTCTACTGGTTGTGATTGGTATTCTCATTGCCCTGCAAATCAACAACTGGAATGAGGCCAGGAAGGAAGACAAAGTCCTGAAGGAGTATTTGGTGAAAATCAGATCCCATACTTTAGAAGATCTGGAAAAACTGGATCAGATTTCTGCGGGTAGAACACTAATAGCTGAGAATTGCAAAAAAGCGCGAATACATATCCTTGATAAAACAGAAGGTCAGGACCCATTTTTGTTTATGTCAGCCGCTGTTGCCTTTGCGGATTATTATTTCAAACCGAATACCGGAGGGTATGATGCCCTGAAAACCTCAGACTATTTTGGTAAGATTAACAACACCCCTCTGGATTCATTGTTATCCAGATACCATAGTTTAGTGGCTGAAATAGCCCAAAATGAAAGAAGTTATAACGAATATGTGGTATATCAGGAAGTTAATCTGGACACCCGATTTGACCGGTCCCTGATCCTGGCTTCAGCCTTTATGCCACCAGATTCCCTCGGACTAAGAGCCACTCCACAATCTGAATATAACCAGGCCTTTCAAGAGTTTTATGCGACTCCAGCCTATCGAAACGTCATAAGTTTAGCTGCCTGGCAATTTGACTCCATGATCTATCAGTACAATCAATTAACTCAATTGGGACGAACGGTTATCGAAGAAATTGACCTATTAATGAATGAATAAAAGGTATGACAAAGAAAAAATCCAAACGCATAATCAGAGTAATGCTGTTTGTGGGCACTGCAATCTCCCTGTATTTCGTGCCATGGTTGTTGGTTAAGGCATGGATATTGCCACTTCCGGATACCGTTCATGAGCAACTGGACGAAGCCATTGGACATGGATTGGACGGAGTGATTGTTTATGTGGATCAAACGGGCAAACCTCCTGGTTTTTATGCATCAGGATGGCACGACCGTGAAAATAAAATTCCAGCCAGACCAAACGCCTTGTTCAAAATAGCCAGTATCAGCAAGCTATATGATGCCGTCTCAATTACCAAACTGGTCCATGATGGCAGACTTTCTTTAGATAAAACATTAGCTGATTATTTCCCTGAACTCGTAGGTAGAATTGAATATGCTGATGAAATAACGTTAAGACTGATGGTACAGCATAGGAGCGGTATCCCCAATTTAACGGACACCCCCGGATTTTGGGCAAACCCGCCAGAAAGTAGCGAAGAAGCCCTAAAATTAATTCTGGACATGCCCGCCAATTTTAAACCGAATGAAGACTATGAATATTCCAATACGAATTACTTGTTGATTTCCGAATTGATTAAAAAGGTGGTCGGCTACAGCAATTTTCAATACGTCAGGGAGGAAATATTAGTCCCGCTTAATCTCAATAATACCTACGGTTCCATTAGTGAAGTGGATCTGGACGATGTAATGGGCGGTTATCATGTTGATCATCCTTACAATTTAAAGGCTGACGAACATGGCATGTTAGCTACAGCTGAGGATGTGGGTATATTCCTTCGGGCCTTAAACGATGGCTCTGTTTTTGAAGAAGGGGAAAAGGAAATATATGATGCCATTTACGTTTATGAGCATGACGGATGGGTTCCCGGATATCAGAGTTTTGCCGAATATCACAAAGACATTGATGCTGTTGTTATTCTGTTTAATAACACAACCGATTCTAGGCTATATTTATGGAATTTGTCAGAAATAGTTTATAGTCGTATTGTCAAAATCCTCAGGAATAATAAAAAACCATAGGAAGTCACGGTTGCAACACATCATAAAAAATACCCTGATCCTATTAATAATGGTGCTGACTTCAAGTCTGGTTGAAGCACAGTTTATTAGGGAAAAAGCATTAAATGTGCAGATCGGATATGGTCTCAGTACGTCTAACAATAGCCTGACTGACGTGGTAGACGATGGGTTTTTTGCCCAGGGAGAGTTGGTACTAAAAGTTGCGTCATGGGTAGAATTAAGACCCTATGCCGGTGTAATTTTTACAAATTCAAATAGCAGAACCCTTAATGGCAATCCCACAGACGATAAAGCCGTATCAAAGGCTTTTCTAGTAGGCGGAAAAACAAGGGTCAGGGCACCTATACCCTGGGTTGCGCCCTATGTTGAGATAGGAATAGGAGCTTCAATAGGCAAATTTGAAACAATTACGGCTTTTGATAACATTGACAAAAGCGGATTAATCTACCATATCCCCTTTGCTTTCGGATTGGAATTGGGTAGAAATAATAATGTGGATCTGGGATTTGCCTATTACTTTCAACCAAGTGTTGAACAGTACGCAGGCGCATTTGCACTTGGCATTACGATACCTCTAAAAAACAAGTAAAAGTAATCCATTATAACAAACCCTTTGCTCTTCTTACCGTATCTTGAAGTTTGGTGTAGGTACGCCATAAATAGTTTATCTTAAGGGTTATTAGATGGAAAGAAGAGCGTTTATAGGAAAATCAGCCGCAGCAAGCGTTCTGCTTGGTATGAATATGATGGCAGCTTGTGGTGCGGCTAAAACAAAACTAAAAGTACTGGTTTTAGGAGGCACCTATTTTGTTGGTCCTGCTATTGTTAATGCTGCCTTGCAAAATAATCATGACGTCACCCTGTTTAACCGGGGCATTACCAATCCTCAGCTCTTTGCAGCCCTTAGATTGATAAAGGGAGACCGGGAGACAGGCATAAAAGCCTATAACCCCTTGTTAAAGGAAAAATGGGATGTCGTAATCGACGTATGGCCGGAGAAATCGATCCTGGTAAAAGAGGCCACAACTGCCCTGGCGAAGCATTGTAAACATTACGTTTTTATATCAAGCATCGCCGTTTATAACGATTTCCAGGAAGTAGGACTTCACGAAGAATCCGAGGTGGTAAATCTTGACATTAGCGCAAGTGACTGGACCTATTCCGAAGAAAAATTAGCCGCTGAAAATGCGGTGCGCGAAAAGTTTCCGGGGCACCATACCATTATACGCCCGGGAGCCATCAAAGGATGGAGGGATCCGGCCATGGATTTACTCTTTTGGTGTATTAAATTGAATAGGGATGATTCCATAATTGCTCCTGGTTCTGGCCTGGATCCCCTGCAATTTGTTGATGTACATGATGTTGGAAGATTCGCGCTTATGGCAGCCCAACAAAATATTTCCGGCACCTATAATTGTATTGGCCCGGGGAAAGAAACTTTGATATGGAAGGACTTCCTGGATATTGCACGGGATCATTTTAAATCCAGTACCGAGTTGATTTGGGCAAGTGAAGCCTTCCTTAAGGAGCATCAGGTGTATTCCTTCAGTGATTTACCATTATGGGCGCCTCTTTCCGAAGACGAGGGATTTATGCAGATAAGTAACAAGAAACTAATTCAGACAGGATTTGAATTCAGCAGCATTCCATCAACTTTGGATACCTGCATGCAATGGTATAAGGAAAATATGGCTCAAAACCTAAAATTCGGAACCAGTGGCGTTGGAGTTGGCCTCGAAAGAACCAGAGAATTGGAACTAATCGATACGTTAAAGGGATAATCCGAAACGCTGTCTGACAATGTTTATAAAATCCTTTGTGTGTAATACTGAAATTCACAAATTACATAAAACAGCCTGATTTTACGACCAATACCGTTGAATAATATGTTAGAGATGTCTACACCAATAATCGATATTAAATCTGGCATAAATATTTGTTATATCCATAAGGAAAAATGTACTAATAAATTAGATTGTGGACCCTCTAATTTGAAGGCGACCTTTAAAGGAAGATGAATGAATTAAACTTCTAAAAGTATACCATTATTTTCTGCATAATCTTTTCCCCAATCAGTAATAGCTTTGATTGCCGGAATCAAACTATCCCCTAAACTGGTAAGAGAATATTCCACCCGGTAAGGTGGTTTTTGCCCATGTTGTACTCTGGACACCAAATGGTCTGATTCCAGAGCTATTAGCTGTATACTAAGCATTTTATCAGTGATGTCCGGAATTAGCTTTCTTAATTCAGAAAACCGCAGCGTGCCATGCCTTAGATACCAGATTATAATAGATTTCCATTTACCTCCAACATAATGAGAATAAACAGCGGTTCCACAATGAAATATCCTTTCATCTACCTTATACACTTTTTGAATTCCATCTACGATCATAAGTACCGGATTAAGCTATCAAAATTGACAGTTATTGTTATTGGTAAATAAATATAAGATATTTATACTATAAAAAGTATAGTATAAAATGATTTATGATATTATTGGATATGCCGGCTTAGGATTAAACTTATATTCCATGTACACAAGGGGGGAATTCAAATTGCGCTTTTTCTCAATGTTAGCTAACTTAATATATATTGTTTATGGTGCCCTAATCCAGGCAATGCCCATTGTCATTGGTTGTTCCGTAGCTGTTATTCTGCATGTCTACAGAATTAGAACATTAAAATTAAATACTTATGTTGGAGATCAAAATCGCAAGCCTTGAAGATGCGGTTATCATTGCATCTTTAGGCAAAAAAACATTTACGGAAGCATTTGGGGATTTGTTTCGTGATGTAAATGACCTTACAGAATACCTCGAAAACACATTTTCCACCTCAAAAATTGAGGGTAGTTTAGCAAAGGAAGAAAATGTTTTTTGGCTGGCCTATTGGAATCAAGTTCCTGTAGGTTATGCTAAATTAAAGCTCCATTCACCCAATCAATTTGTTGATTCAAAAAATAGCTGCCAGCTACAAAAAATCTATGTTCTGAAAGAGTTTTTGTCCAGGAAGATCGGGCTGATGCTCCAAAAAACACTATTGGGGGAGGCAAACCTTAGAAAGTTTGAAATAATCTGGCTTTCTGTTTGGAAAGGCAATGAAAGAGCTATAAGATTCTATGAAAAAAATCGCTTTAAGATAGTTGGAGCGCACAATTTTGATATCGGAAAAGAGCGCTTCAAATTTCAGGTTATGGCTTTGACTTTAATAAATGAGCAATAAGTTTTTCATAATTTTTCTAGTGCTCATGAAAAAGGTAACCGCAAAATTATTCTTACCTTGATTTAAATAATTTCTGCAACCATCAATGCCAGCTTTATAATATAGTTAGAGGCATCCTAAAGACAACGAAACCTTCTTAAATATAAATATGAATTGGAAAAAAATAATTAAATATTTTATCATACTCCTGTTTTTAGGAACTGCCATACTGAGTTTTTTGGCAAACCGAAATATGAAACAAATCTATGGGGGTCTTACCGAGGTCGTGGAATATCCAATACTTGGTTCGCAAAATAAAGAAGTGGTTATCACCAACGTCAGTATTTTGTCCCCCGATGGGGAAACCTTTATTCCAAATCAAACTATACGCATTAATGAAGGTATAATTTCCGCCATAGATAGCCTTTTAAAACCATCAGAAAATGCGATCAATATCGACGGTCAAAATAAGTTTCTGATTCCCGGATTAATTGATGCCCATGTGCATCTATTTAAGAGCCAAAATGACTTGCTGCTGTATGTTGCCAATGGTGTGACAACCATACGGGAATTGATTGGAGAAGAAGATCATCTGAAATGGCGAAAGGACATAGCAGATGGCCGAATCGGCCCCGACATGTATATTACTTCTCCAAGATTAGGAAGTTTTGGTTTGGTTGAAGGATGGTGGATGAATTGGACCCAGGGATTCAATAATATTAGAGATGCTGAAGAAGCTGAATCAAAGGTTAAAAACTACGCGAAGAAAGGGTATGATGGCGTGAAGATTTATAGTTTTTTAAACGAAGAAGCATACGACGCAATCAACGAAATAGCAGTATCAGAAGGATTGGATATAGTAGGTCATATTCCACTTAGTCTGGAACTTTCGGATGTCTTTAATTCCAACCAATCAGACATTGCACATCTTGAGGAAATAATGAATGCCATCAGAAGAGAATTTGGCAGGTTTGAAAATCAAGAAGGAGCCAATCGTTTTTTATCTTTTGTTGAAAATAGAACTAAGGAAATTGTTCCTGAGCTAAGAGCTAATAATATATCCGTTACGACCACCCTTTGGCTTGTGGAAAGTTTTGTAAATCAGAAATTTGAATTAGATGAAGTATTGCGTAAAGTACAACTGGAATATGTAAACCCTGGAATAAGCGAATGGGATGAAATGATTCCACAAGGTCTGGGCTGGCTACCCAATGTAAACCGATATAAAATGCCGACAAACCTGAACAAAGAGGAATTGGAATATCAAAATATCTTCTGGACAGCCTATGCCGATGCCTGCAAAATCATCCTGAAAATCTTGTCAAAAGGCGGAGTAAAAATCATGGCAGGTACAGACGCTAACTTACCTCCAACAGTTCCCGGGTTTTCCCTGCATGACGAACTGAAGGCCATGGTATCAGCAGGCTTGTCGAGCGCACAAGTATTGCGATCCGCTACAGCAATTCCTTCCGACCGCTTAAGGAAAAATACAGGACGGATAATCCCGGGTAATAAAGCCAATTTGGTGCTATTAGAGGAAAATCCTCTTCTGAATATTGCTAATACCCGTAGGATAAATACTGTGATTCTCAATGGTCATGTTCTTGATAGAAACTATTTGGATGATTTACTGTCCTCAGTCAAATTGGCAAACGATAATAGCCGGAAAATAGATATCAACCTGTATCTTAATGATCTAAACTAGGAATGGCATCATTGCCATAACCCCTCGCTCAAAGGCAGGGTGATTTATTAATGCTATGCCTTTTTTGGTTCATACCTAGATTTTATAGCGGGAAAGCCGAAAACCGACAATAGTAGGTACTAAACAATTTAATTATGAAAAAACTAACCACATTCAGAAACCAACTGACTTTACTTGCGCTGAGTTTTGTATTGATTTTTGCATTTCAAAGTTGCGAAGAGAAGCAGAAAGAAGTAGTACAGGAAGTCGAAGAAGAAGTAACCGTAGCATCGGAAACCCCCGAATACTTCTTGCTTCGGCCAGAAGTTGAAAAAGCGTATGGATATTCACATGCCGTGAAAATAGGCAACAGTATCAAGGTATCTGGAGCCGTAAGTATGGACGATGAGGGGAATCCTACGGCCGTGGGCGATTTGGTACAACAAATGAAGAATTGCTATGCGGATCTGGAAAAAGTGCTAGCGCATTACGGCTGCACCTTTGATGATGTAGTGGTGGAAAATATTTTCACTACCAATATGCCCTTGTTTCTTGAAAATGCCGGCTACCGAAGTGAAGTCTATACCAAGCAATTTCCAACAGGTTCATGGCTTGGGGTAAAAGAACTGGCACTACCTGAATTTATGATCGAAATTGAACTGGAAGTCCATAAATCGGAATAAGCGAATATAGGATCACCGTAATTCAATGCCATGATGAATCCTGATAGCAAGCTTCTCCTTATCAAGATACTTCATACGGTAATCTGGGCATTTTTTGTTGTGGTGATTTTTTATGTGCTGTACTCGGGAATTACTGACACAGTAAATCGCTATACCTGGATCGGTATCCTTGTGGTTATCGGTGAAGGTATAACACTTGCCATCTTTAACAAGTTTTGCCCGCTCACCCTGATCGCCAGAAAATATTCGGATTCGCAGAAGGACAATTTTGACATTTTTCTGCCCAACTGGCTGGCAAAACATAACAAGGTAATATTCACATCGATTTTCGCAATAGCAGTCCTCATAGTCCTATGGCGTACGATCTACAATTAACGGAATTTTGTGGAAGTACAACCCCAGCAGGTAAAGTGAGCGCCGGCTTGGCCTAATTCCCTATATTAGATGTGCTTTAAGTAGGTTGGCATACGGCATAATCACCTATCATGATTAAAAAAATAGCTCCTCTTTTCTTCCTGTGCCTAGGGATATTTTCCTGTGCAAATAATCAAAATGAAGAGGATAAAAAACCAAACGTCATCATCATCTTC
>CAJHYA010000029.1_pt1 | contig 14015 bp, 16 predicted proteins | sample 9198611 | NCBI WGS metagenome assembly CAJHYA01 (sample SAMEA7708353, study PRJEB35096) | sediment metagenome | biome: marine neritic benthic zone biome [ENVO:01000025]; feature: sediment [ENVO:00002007]; material: shallow marine sediment [ENVO:03000034] sea grass bed [ENVO_01000059] ... | reverse complement strand
GTAGCCCTTTACGGTTCGGCCCTGGTGGAAAATTTCAAGGGGAATGTTTCTTTCCAGCTGTATTTTAACCGGGTTTTTGATGCTTTGGAATACGGAGATCTGGTACCCGCAACAATCAAATCCTTCTTTTTTGGATTTGCCATTGGACTTGTAGGTTGTTTTAAGGGATATTACAGCAAGAAAGGGACCGCCGGAGTAGGTTTGGCAGCGAATACGGCGGTAGTGTTTACTTCCATGTTGCTGTTTGTAATTGACTTTATTGCTGTGTTTATATCGGATATATTTTACGAACTATGATTCAGCCATTAGCACATATGGAAAGTAAAACCGGGGAGGACGCCCGGGAGGTGATGATTCACATAGAGGACCTGTATAAAAGTTTTGGTGACAATCATGTTCTCAATGGGTTCCATATGAAATTGTTCAGGGGTGAAAACCTGGTGGTCATGGGGAAATCGGGTTCCGGTAAATCGGTTATGATCAAGTGTCTGGTTGGGCTTATGCGTCCGGATAGCGGGTATGTATCGGTTATGGGAAAGGAAATTACCAAGCTCGACCGCGATGCGCTTGATATCCTGCGTTCCGATATAGGATTCCTGTTCCAGGGCAGCGCTTTATACGATTCCATGACCGTAAGGGAAAACCTGGAATTTCCAATGAGGCGGCATAAGGAAAAACTGGGAGAGGTTACAGATACCCTGCCTTTGGTGCTGGAAGCCCTGGAAAGTGTGGGACTTGCACACACCATGGATCTGATGCCCGAGGAGTTGTCGGGAGGAATGAAACGAAGGGTTGCACTGGCGCGTACCCTGATACTGCGACCTAAGATTATCCTTTACGATGAACCAACCAGCGGACTGGATCCCATAACGGCAAAGGAGATCATTGAATTGATGCGACACATCCAGGAAAAATACGGGACATCATCCCTGATCATTACCCATGATGTGGATTGTGCCCGGGTGATCTCGGAACGAATGATATTGCTGGTGGATGGCGTTAATTATGCAGAGGGCAACTATTCGGAATTAGTTAAATCGAAAGACCCCAAAATAGAAGCGTTTTTTAAGAAATAAGGAGATGGAAAAATCTACTGCTCAAAAATTCAGGTTAGGCGTATTTGTGATTCTAGGCACGATACTGCTTGTTTTGGCTTCATACCTTATCGGGAACCGGCAAAATATGTTTGGTAAGACCTTTACCATAGAAGCCGTATTCAAGAATGTAAACGGACTCCAGAAAGGGAACAATGTACGCTATGCCGGAATTGATGTGGGTACAGTAAAGGATATTGATATGCAAAACGACACCCTGATCCGCGTTGAAATGCTTATACAGGAGAAGATGATGTTGCACATCAAAACGGATGCGATAGCCACCATTGGCTCGGATGGCCTGGTGGGAAGTATGATCGTAAATATTGTACCGGGTAATGGTAACGCACCGCTCGTGCAATCCGGGGATCAGATCATTTCCTATAGCCGGATAGGGGCTGAAGACATGATGAGTACCTTGAATGTGACTAATGAGAACGCCGCATTGCTTACCGCTGATCTCCTCAAGGTGACTACTGCTTTACGACAAGGCAAAGGTACCCTGGGAAGACTCCTGAATGACACCCTTATGGCTCAGAATCTGGAGCGTACCATTTTCAACCTGAGGAGGGCAAGCTATGAAGCGGATATCATGTTCCAGGAACTGAATAGCCTGGCTAAAGGAATACAGGGCAGGGAAAGTGTGGCCAATGTTTTACTAATGGATACCCTGAGCGGAAAACGTGTAAAACAAATCATGCTCAATCTGGAAGAATCCAGTAAAAATATGGCCGTTGTAACGCATGAACTGGATAGCCTGGTTCAAGACCTGAACCGAAGCAGAGGGGTCTTCAATTATCTTACTCAGGACACTACCCTTGTTAACCGATTGTCTGTAACCATGCAGAATATTGAAGAAGGTACTGCAAAGTTCAATGAAAATATGGAGGCCCTCAAGCACAATTTCCTTACAAGGGGCTACTTTAAAAAGCAGGAAAGAGAAGCCCGGAAGGCTGCTGAAAAACAAGATTAAATCGCTAAAAATTTAGTAAGGCTGCCTGATAATTGTCTTCCATTTTTCAGGGGCCGCACGGCGGATATCGGAAAGGTAGATCTCATGATGTTTCCCATTCAGCTCAAACCCCATTTCCCGAATATATTCATGTACTTTCTGAATGGTAGGCCCCTCTTCCGAGAAAGGTCCAACGTGAAGTATTTGTGCAGCCCTTCCTTCTTTGAACGATTCAAACCGAAGCTGTTCCAGGGCGGGCAGGTCTTTTTTCTTCCTAACAACTTCTGATACTTCCTGCACCAATGTTTCAGTGACCATTTCTGGTTGCATGATCATGGCGGTCCATTTCCATTCACTTTTAGGGGTCCGTTCAAACTGTTCCATGTCATCTGCCCACCAGAGTCCTTCCAGTGGCATAACCCCATAATCAACGGCTAACGGGCCTTTTTTTATTGCAAATTTCAGGGCATAGGAAAGCGAAAACAAGGCTTCCACCGCGTTTTTATAGGCAGTGGAAGTATTAGGATCTCCCTCCCCGTCAATTTGCAGGAAATTCAATTCAGGAACGTCTACTGTAACAACTTTTGAAGCCTTTGCATAATAAAGCGGCTTCATTTCTTTTTTGAGATCTCTTTTAACCATACACCTTACTATTATTGGGTGGATTCTTCTTGTGCACCTTTGCGCCTGGGGTCCTTTTTTGCCCAATAAATGCCTTTTACCCCTTCCACCCAGCTATCATACATGGTGATTAGAGTAATTTCTTCAACGGTTTCAATCACCCCCAGGACAATCATGGTGTAGAATAACCAATACACGGGTCCAAAAAACAGCATCCATAGCACAAAGGCGGCTTGTACAATAGCCGAAAGTTTGGCGAGGTAGGTGTGGAATGCCGTGGCCTTTCCGTACTTCCTGAAGGCTATCAACATCTGGATGATATAAGGAATAAAAGCAATGAGGATGAGTACGAAGTTTTCACGCATGAAGTCATATTCAAAGATCAGCAATCCAAATAAGGCGATGATTAAGGTAACCTGATCCCCGTATGAATCCAGTTGTGAACCTCTGGCGCTGGTAATTTGCAATTTTCTTGCAAGAAATCCGTCTATGGCGTCAGTAGCATAGCTAATCAGCATGAACCAGGAAAAAAGTTCCCGCTCGCCCAGCCAGATAAATACAATGAGAATAGGTACAGCGAAAATTCTATAGAAGGAAAACCAGTCGGCAATATTAAAATTCCTGAAAAACCTCATTTAATTTTGGCTCAAATTTTTATAATGTCTGTTGGGGTTTCCACCAATATGGTAATATCCCCCCGTATGGCAATGGGCTGTTTCATAATTTCTGGATTGTGATGTATCATTTTTATCCAGTCTTCTGTAGACAGATCGGAGTGGTCAAATTTAGATTGATATGACGGGTGATTTTGATTTACCAGATCTACTACGGCAATCCCCAGCCGATCTGCCAGCTCAACAAGCTGTGTGCCGTTAGGAGGGTTATTCAATATATCTATCTCATGTATTGGCAATCCCTCAGCTTTTGCGTAAGCGAGCGTTTTTTTAGCCCGGGTGCTTTTAGAATTGTAATAAAGCGTTATCTGACGATCTGATGTAGCTATTTCTCCCATTGCTGCTATAATTTTAATTGCATAAATCCGGATATTTTACATATCCCTGTCATGTTGTTTATAAAGTTAGCCCAAGACATAAAGGGGTAAAATGACTAATGTCATATAATCCAGTAGGCGAGAATGACAACGGTCATATTATTTCGCAGGTATTTTTGATAGATTTCGAGCATAATCAAAATACTTTAGCTATGAAATCCCTGCTATATGCCACAGATTATTCGGAAAATTCCGTTCCCGCCCTCAAGTTTGCCTGGAAACTTAGCCAGAAGTTGAATATCCCCCTGTATGTTCTACATGTATTCGATATTGCGGCTACATTCATCAGTACGGTAAGTATCGCCTATGTGCGTCTGGAAGAGACCTCTTTTAAAAAGCATGCAGAGCTTCTCAGGGAGTTTTGCCTGGAACATCTGGGAGTTGAGCCGGATAAGAAGATCCTTATCCCTGTAGTTGCTGAAGGAAGCATACCGGCGAATACAATTCTGGAAAAAGCTGAATCATTTGAGGCAGGAATGATCTTTGCCGGAAAAACCGGTAGTACCTTAATGAAGGATTTACTTATCGGAAGCACGGCTACGGGATTGATTGAAAAATCATCATTGCCTGTTATGTTATTGCCGGCCTCATTTACCTCGGGAGATATCAAAACAGTAGTGTATGCTACTGCATTTGAACAGGCGGACATTTTTGCCATCCGCGATATAGCCCAATGGGCTTCCCTCTTCGAGGCAACTATAAAGGTATTTCATGTATCCACCAAGGCCGAATATGCAGGGCGTGACCAAATGGAATGGTTTAAGGAGATGTTGTTCCAAAAAGTAAAGTACAAGCCCATCACATTTGAACTTCGATTTGCGGAAGATATATTTTCTTCTCTGACGGTTTACCTTGTTGAGGAAAAAGCAGATTTGCTGGCAATGCTGGAGCGGGAAGGTCATCAATTGTTTACAGGTCTTTGGCATCGTGACCTTGTTAAGCGAATGAAAGGAGAAATGGATATCCCGCTGCTTAGTATGCCCAAGAGTGAGGTGCCCTCACCAGGATTTACCTAAACCAAGACCAACCCGGTATGGGTGGTATAAACGGAATTTATCAGAAGGATAATGATCAGGATAATTGCTTTAGTGGGATTCTTCATGGTAAGTATATTTTTCGGACCAGGTCTTGATGTGGAAAGTGGTAAAGGAGTAATTATCCCCATTTGGAATTTTTCTGAATCCCCAGGGTATTTGGCAACACAAATGGAAGAAAACTGGTTTTCCAGAGGCAGGGCGTTTTGGGGTTACGGCCTCTGGTTTTTTAATGTCATGGCTCATTTTTTTATGCTATTAGTATTAAATAGACTATTGGAGAGGTTTTTTGCCCAAGCTGCAGGCAATTATCGCGGGAATGGCACAAAAGCATTCATTCAGGGCCTTATCTATCTCATTGGTATTCCCATGCTTGTTGTGTATTGCCTGGCCACAATACTCAGTATTCCTTTCGGATTGCTGCTCTTGGTTGTCTACCTGCTAAGTATTTGGCTTGGGGATTGCCTGGCTGCCTTGCTACTTTGCCATCTCCTGAATTCGCGCAATGAACGTTCCTGGAATTTTTGGACGATCGTAATGTTAAGCCTGGGGATCGTGATAGCGATTGATTTGCTGATTTTTTTTCCAGTACTCGGCATACTGATATATATCGTAATTCTCGCTTTTACCTATGGTATTTTTTTCAACCTGGTAAAGCAGACCTACCCGAATTTGAATTTTTTGAATAGAAAGCTATGAATACCAACGCAAGTACTACCCATTTGGATATAATCCTCGATGAAGTTGTCCTCAAAGGGATTCTGGGACTACCTGATACACCCAGGGGCCTCGTACTGTTCTCGCATGGAAGCGGCAGCAGCAGGTTGAGTTCACGTAATAACTATGTGGCATCAGTACTGCAGCAGAAAGGTATGGCTACCCTATTGTTTGATCTGCTTACAGAAGATGAGGATCGCCATTACGAAACCCGGTTTAATATTCCCCTGCTTACGGAAAGACTTATTGCGGTTACGGACTGGTGCAGGACATATGAACAGACGCAGAACCTGAAGATTGCCTATTTTGGAGCGAGTACGGGCGCAGCGTCAGCCCTGGGAGCTGCCGCTCATTTCGGAGCTGCAATTGCTGCTGTAGTATCCAGGGGGGGAAGGCCGGATATGGCTTTGGATATTATTGAAGGAGTGAGTTCCCCAACCCTGTTTCTTGTCGGGGGTCTGGATGGTGTTGTGATTGGATTAAACCAAAAAGCATATGACCAACTTCCTGCCGAGAAAAAAATGCATATCATTCCGGGGGCTTCTCACTTGTTTGAAGAACCGGGTAAATTGGAGCAAGTGGCTGGAATATCAGCTTCCTGGTTTAATAAATATTTTTAATTGGATATGGGTTACTTATATGAAAATAGAACGGATGCCGGTAAACAACTAGCGGAGCAGTTAAGGTCCTTTATTGGGCAGGATGTTGTAGTGCTGGCAATTCCCAGAGGGGGTCTGCCGGTAGGGGCAGAGGTGGCTCAGGTCCTTAAGGCCCCTTTGGATGTTGTGCTGACTAAAAAAATAGGGCACCCCCATCATAGGGAATACGCTATTGGAGCTGTTAGTATGGATGGGGTTATCCTGGGTGATACCGAAACCATCCCCGAAGCCTACATAGTTGAGGAAACTGCCCGGATTAGGGAAGTTCTTAAAGAACGCCACAGTCAATATTACAGAGACCGTAGGCCGATTCCTTTGAAAAACAAGATCGTAATTGTTGTTGATGATGGGATTGCTACAGGGAATACCCTAATGGCTACGGTGCAGTTGGTGGCCAAACAAGAACCCTCCAGGATCGTCGTCGGCATCCCGGTTGCTCCCAGGTCTGCCGTTCAGAATCTGGAAAACATGCCCGAGGTGGATGAGGTAGTTTGCCTGGCAACCCCATTGAATTTTATGGCTGTGGGACAATTTTACCTGCACTTTTATCAGGTCTCAGATAAGGAAGCAATTAAGATCTTGGAAAGCACTAACCAGGCTATCCCTTAACTACGGCCATAGGGCGTAATTTAGCTACCTTTTTAGCAATTCCGGAGGCATGAACTGTTTCCACGACTTCATTTACATCCTTGTAGGCCACAGGGGCTTCTTCAGCAATCCCTTTAAATGAACCGGCTTCTACGTATATCCCGCGTGACCGCAATTCTTCTTTAAGAACGGGGGCGTTAACCTGTTTCTTTGCCGCTGTTCGGGATAGCCTTCTGCCGGCTCCGTGGCAACATGACCCAAAAGTGGTGTCCATGCTTTTTGCGGTTCCTGCCAGTACATAGGAACAGGTTCCCATACTTCCGGGAATAATAACGGGCTGGCCCGCTTCCCGATATGCTTCCGGCAATTCTGAAAATCCCGGACCAAATGCCCGTGTGGCTCCTTTGCGGTGAACGATCATCAGGGCTGATTCTTCATTAACCTTATGCGTTTCAAGCTTGGCGATGTTATGGGCTACGTCGTACATCAGCTTTAGATTGCCTCCCCGTGCCCCAAAGACATTTTTCCATGCCTGTCTGGCTTCCCAGGAGATCACCTCTCGGTTGCACCATGCAAAATTAGCTGCCGCACACATCGCCTTAAAATAGTTTTGACCTTCTTCGGAATTGAAAGGAACACAGGCCAATTCGCGGTCTGGAACCTCAATTCCGTATTTTTCCATTGCGGCCATTAGGGTTTTGATGTTGTCTGTAGCCACCTGATGTCCGAGACCCCGGGAACCGGTATGGATCAAGATCACTACCTGACCTTTTTCCAATCCAAAGGATTTTGCAATATTGGAATCAAGGATTTCGTCCACATAATCCACTTCCACAAAATGGTTACCGGAGCCAATGGTACCCAATTGGTCTTTCCCTCTTTTTTTGGCCCTTTCCGAAACCAATCTCGGGTCTGCCATATCGAGTTTACCATGGCTTTCCATAAACATAAGGTCTTCTTTTTGACCGTAACCCTTCGATACTGCCCATGCTGCACCTTCCTGAAGTACGTTGTGCATTTCCCGGTCAGATAAAATGAGATTACCGCCCTTGCCCATTCCCGAAGGAATTTGAGCATACATTTTCTTTGATAGTTTTTCGAGCCGGTTCGTTACCTCTGATCGTTGCAGAGGGCTCAGCATCAGACGTACCCCGCAATTAATATCATATCCAATACCACCCGGGGAAATAGCACCGTCCGGATAGGCCGTTGCAGCAACCCCACCTATAGGAAATCCATAGCCTTCATGTACATCTGGCATGACCATGGAAGCTCCCTTAATACCAGGTAGTGAGGCCACATTGACCAGCTGCACCAGGGAACGATCCTCCATGATCTCATCCAGCAGGGTTTCAGAAGCCAGGACACGAGCCGGAACATGCATGTACTGAGGCCTGAACGAAACCGGGATCTCCCAGAGGTAATCGTTTATTTTATGGATATTCTTTTTGGTTATTTTCATGATTCAAATGTCAAATACAATAATGGTTTCCCAGGAATTTCTACTATTCTTCAATACGTCAGCTTCGTGATAGGTTACCGCCTTGATTTCCTCATCCAGGCCGCTTATTCCCGTTCCATAGAGTTTTGCGCTCAGGGTGTTTTCGGATATCACAACATCTTCCATCTTACAAAAAATCGCCTTTTCCGTATAGGAAACGGAAAGTATCTCCGACAGAAAATCAACTAAGAGGCAGGTAATATCAGGTGCTGATAGCTTTATTTCCAACTGTTTTTGGAACTCCCGGGTTTCCTTGCATAGCTCTTCTTTCAGGATCTGTGACATACCAAGCAGGCCGGCAAGGAAAATCTCTTCGAGCGTTTCCCCTTCTATTTTCATGCGGATATCTGCGGTATGCGGCAAATATTCAATAATCATTTCTTGGTTGCTTTCACTACAACAAAGGAACCCTTACCGTGCCCGTTTTCAGGAAATTGTATTTCAGAAATTTCGTCGAGTTCCCCAAACAGGGTTTGGGCGTATCCCGGGTTTACAAAACCGGTCTCCACCAGCAGATTTTCGAGCCTTTTCACAGTGTAGAATGAAGCTTTTTGATAAAAAGTACTCCGCTGTTTTTTTTCTTTATAGCCCAGGGCAATAGGCCGATCCTTATCCAGGAATCCGATTATTACAGCGCCGCCTTTTTTTAATACCCGATTGGCTTCTTTGAGAGCTTGCTTCAGTTGGTCCAGAAAGCAAATGGTAACAAAGAGAACGAAATCAAATTGCATATCGGCATACGGTAATTTTTCTGCCACACCAGGCATAACTTCAACACCGCGCTGAGCGGCTTTCTCTGCCATGGCCGCTGCAGGTTCCACGCCTTCTTTTATTCCCAGGGCGGCGGAAAACCTTCCGGTTCCGAGGCCAACCTCAATTCCTCTCAGGTTTTCAGGAAGCCTCGCAAATTGTGCTTCCAGGGCACGTACTTCCGATTCAAATACAGCTTTATGGTCTTCATACCATTGTTCATAATCTGCGACATTGTTTTCAAATACTGTGGTTATTGCCATGATCTTTGATTTTTATGTTTAGATATCAATATGCTTAGAATACCCCGATTATGAAATGATATTGGTCAGACCCCCGGATAACGCTTTAATATCCGTAATGCCCTTAGCGTATTCCAACGACTGGGTTTTCCTGCTTTTTCCATTTCAAAATGGAGTGCTCCCGGAAGTCTTGCCTGCAGGTTCCAGCTTCCCTTTTTATTTTGTTTACCGGCAAGGATGTGCAAGGCAGGTTGCATGCGTTCATCCCAGGAGAAACCAGCGTACTGGAAAAGGTCCAGGGCACTGAAAACATCGTATTTCCAGCGTCGGGGATAGCGCATTTTAAGAAAGTCCGGATGAATGATTTTCCCCGTCCGGTCTGAACGAAAAAGCTCATGGAGCAGTAAAAATTCCCTGGCTTCCTTTAGTGCTTTAACAAGGGGTTCTTTCCTGTAGGTATAGCCATTTTTGATATACTCGGCTATACCTTCCATAACCGAAAGCGTGCTGTGCATAGAACTGTGAACAGCTCCAAAACGGTTAGACTCGCAATTAAATCCACCATCGGGCATTTTTTGATCCAGAAGAAAGTCGATTACAGAGGTTAAAGCGGATTGTTCTGTGTGGAAATAACTGGCGTAATTCAAAAACATGCCACTTACGCATACTTCACCTGTTGGAATGGTTTCCGCCGGGTTGATACCCCCGTCCAGGCTTTTTCTCTGGGCGATAATACGGTTTATAGACGCTTTTATTTCAGGGATATCCGGAGGCAGGTTCAGCTGCTTTAAATCAAGTAGGGTATAGTGAGTTGAGGTCCATTTGGGTTGATAAAATTTACGCCCCCAGTGCCCCTCCGGTTTTCTCCTGGATAAAAATGCATAGCCCCAGCCTTCTGTGGGAATCCTGTTCTGAAGGTCCTTCCTGTCTTCACCCAGGAGGTCTCGCCAGGTTTGGTACTGTATAGCCACGTCACTTCGCAGCAACCATGCTGTTACAGGTTGTCTGGTCTTTGTTTCTTGCATGACCCGGAGATGCATTTTGAATACTTAATACCGGAAAAGCGCATTGACCGGTCTCCTGGTATAAGGCATATCTTTCTCTTTCAGTGTATATACATTCCCCCCCTTTAAATAAGTGTTTAGTGCCGCCATATTTAAGAGGGATATGTTTTTGGTTGTTTTCTCTGAATCCAGAATAAGACATTTTTTTGGACCATAAGTTCCGAATAAGTCCGCACCTTTTCTAACAAAGAGCGTGTCTACCCTTCCATTTTCGGCTGCGGGCAGGATATCCGATATCTGATGTGAAGTGGTCTCCAGATGTTGTTGATCCTTATAGGCAGTGATCTTACTCCTAAGGGTTTGCTCAAAATACGGCCTGATAAGCTTCCAGGATTCTTCATGTAACTGCCCCTTGTTTTTAAATTCCGGATCACCGATGAGGGGATCTTCGTGAAGATTTGAATAGGTGTTGACCTCCTGGTAAAGCGAGTGCCATCTGGATACCCCGGCAATAATAAGCGGAGCTTTGTTTGAATCGAGCGTTTCTTTTACGCCTTTATCAATTTCCTTGAAAAACTTTAGGAGTTCTTTTTTTTCATCATCTTTTCCTTCCCCGTGACCGTGAAAAGTCCCTTGTGAAAAAGCTGCCTGTCCGGTTCGGAACTGCAGTGTTTTTTGTTGATGATCAAAACCCACGGCCTCTTCCAGTTGTTCCGGGGTATGTGTTTCGATAAAAAGATCCTGTATACCGTAACGGTCAGCCTGATAAAGCTTCACATGGTCCTGACTCAGTTCCAGGATATAGTAATGCCCATTTACCTGATATAGTTGTAGTAAGGGCAAAAGGTAAAAATGATCGCCCACATAGGTTGTTATTTCGAATGATATGGGGAGTTGGAAATATTGCAGGCCGGTGTCCTTATCTATAAAAATAGCCAGGCCATCACTGGGGTTGCGCCAAAGTTCTCGATTCTCAACCAGGGCTTTAACAGGAGCAAGGAATTCTGATATCTCCTGATCACTTAGGCCCTTTTGGTCCAATGTTTTTCCAACTTCATGGATTTGGGTTTTCAGGGTTGCCGGACCCATCTCCTGATTTTGTTCTTTTCCTTTTTTAAACATGGGCAGGTAGAGGGATATGGAATTTGGCTTTCGAAGGCCGGCGAGACTTTTAAATGTATCCACCGGCATGGGGTGTGTATTGTTTAATTGCATTGCTTTTACTTTTCCCCCAAAGTAGCCAATACCCCCTGAATGGAAAATGATTTGCGTCAGTCGGTTTAGCTGCGATTTCCTTTTAGGCGAGCTGTGTATTCTTGAGTAGCAGAAACTCACTGACATTGGTCATGTCAATAGCGCCCTTAAGTTCTCCGGAGCTATTGATAACAGGAAAAAAACGTTGTTTTTCCCTTGCCGCAAGGTCGAAAAACTCCTTGAGCGGCCCCTCCTCCAGCATTACATGAAAACCAGTTCTCATGAAATCCCGAACCAAAAGCGCTCTGTTTTTACTGCGACTGATGATCTCTTTGTGAAAGAGAACCCCGGCAATCTTTCCATTGTCCACAACCACAAAGTCTTTTTCGGTGCTTGCGAGAAGCAGGTCAATGATTTGAGTCATGGTATTGTCCGGGCTTACGGTAGTAATCTGAGTAAGCATGGCATCCCTCACCAAATGCCCCTCGAGAAGGGTGGTTTGCTTAACCATTTGATTTTCCCCATAAGCGCCGATGAATATAAACAGGGCAATCAGTACGAGGAAGGGATTAAAGAATAGACCCATCACGAAAAATATGACAGCCAGGGTTTGCCCAAGGGTAGCGGCAATATCAGTTGCTTTTGCCCGACTCATCCTGAAAGCCAGGAGGGCACGTAAAACGCGGCCACCATCCATCGGAAACGCGGGGATTAGATTAAAGGCCACCAGCATAATATTGGCAATGAGCAAATAAAAGAGTAGTGTATTAATACTGGGTGCAGTAAGTAATTGTTGCAGGTTTTCAGCATCCATCCCCAGATAGGTTTTTAGGGGAACGATAAGTAATAATAGAAGGGCAATGACCACATTAACCGCCGGCCCCGCCAGGGCTACCAGTAATTCCTGCTGTGGTTTTTCCGGCATTTTCTCCAGGGAAGCTACACCACCGATGGGAAGTAATGTAATTTTTTTAGTGCCGATATTGAATTTTCTGGCGGTAAGGGCGTGCCCCAGTTCATGAAGTACAACACAGAGGAAGAGGAACAAGATCAGGGATACATTCATTAGGGCTGAGTTTAGGTCTCCGCCCCTCCTCATATCCAGGTACACTACCCAGATTAATAACAAAGTGAACGTCCAGTGGACTTCAATTTTTATCCCTGCTACTTTACCGAGGCTTAATGCTCCTTTCATGACATCAATTTACATGAAACTACCCACTTTCACCAATTTGGACAATGACAAAGATCATTCCCTTTTTCTCTACCGTGATTTACATTTGATATACAATTGGTAAACACAGGGCGGATGGAAGCGATTAGTGAACAGCATATTACACAACTTAATGTAAAACAGTCGCTCTGGGATCAGGTTTTTACCATTGCACCCCTTGTGGTTGTGGGAACAAAGGAAAACAAGGGATATGATCTGGCCCCCAAGCATATGGTTAGTCCAATCGGTTTTGGGCCTTATTTTGGTTTTGTATGTACTCCCAGACACGGAACCTTCCGCAACATCCGTGAAACAGGTGAATTTACGGTTAGTTTTCCAAAACCGGATCAACTGGTTTTCACCTCTCTTAGCGCTTCCCCCAGACAGGAATCCATTTCTAAATCAGATGCAATACAGGAGACGCTACCTGTGGTGAAGGCCCTGGGTATGGATGCTCCTCTTGTTGATGGCTCCTACCTGTATCTCGAATGTCGATTTTACAAATTGATCGAAGGTTTTGATGATTATGCCATCATAACGGGAGAAGTGGTGGCCGCGTACGCTGACAAGGAATATGCCCGTTTATCTGAGTTGGACGAACAGGAACAATTACAGAACAATCCTTTGTTGGCCTATGTAGCACCCGGACGTTTTGCACGTATATCACAAACCTACAATTTCCCTTTTCCCAAAGATTTTAAGCGATGAGAAAAACGGAAACAACCATATCGGACATACAGACCTTCCTTAGAGCCCATGAGGATGAAATGCTGGAGTTTCTCAGGGAATTGGTTACCATGGAGACGCCTTCTAACCAAATTGAGCCCCAGCATGTGATTCTGGAATGCCTGCGGGAACGGTTTGAAGCCCTTGGATATTACACAATCCATGTCCCGGGAAAAAAAACCGGTGGCTATTTGTATGCCAGACCTGGAAATAGGAAAGCAAACCGGCCAATTCAATTACTTATCGGGCATTGCGATACGGTTTGGCCTGCCGGCACCCTGAAGGAAATGCCCCTTTCCTATAATCAGGGCAGGATGAAGGGCCCCGGGGTCTATGATATGAAGGCAGGCCTAACCCAGATCTTTTTTGCCCTGGCTGCCATCCGAAGTATGCCCTTACCTATTAAAGTGGAACCTGTGGTTATTATCAATTCTGATGAAGAAATCGGCAGTTGGGAATCTACAGCGGTCATAAAGAAATTGGCAAAGCTGGCGAACCGCGCTTTTGTTCTGGAACCTCCACTGGGCCTGGATGGCAAGTTGAAAACCGCCAGAAAAGGAATTGGGCGTTTTACCATAACAGTTAAGGGAAAAGCGGCTCATGCCGGGCTTGATCCTACCAAAGGAATTAATGCGATTGTGGAATTATCACATCAGGTACAGCAACTCT
>CAJHYA010000105.1_pt1 | contig 14043 bp, 15 predicted proteins | sample 9198611 | NCBI WGS metagenome assembly CAJHYA01 (sample SAMEA7708353, study PRJEB35096) | sediment metagenome | biome: marine neritic benthic zone biome [ENVO:01000025]; feature: sediment [ENVO:00002007]; material: shallow marine sediment [ENVO:03000034] sea grass bed [ENVO_01000059] ... | reverse complement strand
GTTTCAACCAGATCGCCACCATCATCTTTGGGACTGAATGGATATACGCGGCCATCAGGATATAACCAGTGCGGCCAGGCCCCATGGAAACGGTCTGCCTCTTCCAGGAAACTCACGATTTGTCTAAAACGGCCAATGCCTTCAGCTTTTGGGATAAATCCCCTTTCTATCCCAACCAGGATCGCCATTAGTCCAAATCCCGTACCCCCAGTAGTTACGATATCTTTATCATGGTAGGGATACTCCCCGTCTGTATGGAAGCGTTCCCGAGCCATTCCGCTGCGTGTTTCAGCCGCCTCCCAGAAGTAATTTATGGTCTGTTCCTGCACGAGGTCTAAAAGGGTTTCATCCTCCAAAACGGATGGTGTTGCTTCCTGATCCCGCTGGTCTCTTTCCTGCAGTGATTTATCCGAACAGCAAATGAGGGAAAAGAAACAAAAGAGAAAAATAATGGTGGAAAGCAGGCTATTCTTCATGTGTGATATGGTGGATTTGCTGATGACATAAAAGGTACAAAATCAACAACAAATCCCGCATTCTTTTTTAACGCTTCCCAATAGTAATTTTAAGTAATTTGCTTACCTTGGTACTCCATTATTTTAACCAATATTCGCTCCTAATACAAAACCCATGAAATACAATCTCGCTGAAAAACTCGCCATTGTTAAGGCTATCGATGAAGTAATTCGAGTAGACGGACAGGTAGACCCCGGGGAAATTGAACTTCTCAAACAGCTTATGATGTTATTGAAGTTTGACAGGGGGTTGGTAGAGGAAGCACGTAAGATTACCGCTAAGGAATGTATGATGATCCTGAAAGGTATGCCCGGGAACAAGAAGCATGCTCTGGCCGTTATGCTCAATGAGATGGCTAACGCGGATGGTAATTTTAATGAAAAAGAGTACCAGTTGATCTTTAATATTCTGATGGAAGCTGGTATTCAAGTAGATGACTCCGCAGATTAAATCCTGAATCACAACCTGATAGCAGTTGTCCTGTACCGGGAATAAAATCCGGGTATTGTGTTTATAGCTTTAAACATTTTTGTTAAAAATATGTTAACAAAAGTGTTTTTTTACTACCTTGTTAGGGCTATACAACAACTGACCCATGAAAAATAACGAAAAATTGATCGCCACACGTGTAGTTGTTGGTTTGATCTGCATTGCTGTTTTGACCTTCGCTATAGTGCTGTACCATGAATATGTAGATTCCTTTTATCAGGAGGTGGAACAGCTGCTTGGTTCATCCATGCAAAATATAGATAATACCCTGGCAGGGGAATAGTATAGGGATACTATATGCGACACTCCAGCTTAATGAGTTAGGCTGGAGTTTTTCATTTTCCTCTTTCAGTTAAGTAAAAAAAATAGCAGATTCATGGTATTTCGGCACCACATTTTGCTACTCCTGTGCCTTCTCATTAGCACCGCAAATGGTGTTTCGCAACAAGAATCAGTTCCAACCAAAGCGATTCCCCTTTTTAGCAGTGACAACCCGCTGAAATTGAAACTGCAGTACAGCATCAAGGACCTCAGAAAAAAAACAAACGACAGTACCTACGTTCCGTCGTCCATACTTGTACAAAACAGCAAAGGATGGGATTCCCTTCCTGTCAAAATACGGGCCAGGGGAAATTTCAGAAGGGACCATTGCTATTTTGTTCCGGTCAAATTGAAAATAGGAAAAAAAGCGGCCAGGGGTACTGCGCTTGAAGGAAATAAAAAATTAAAGTTGGTCTTGCCCTGCCTTATGGAGGCGTACAAAAATGACTATGTGTTGAAAGAATACCTGGCCTATTCCCTCTTTGAGCTGATCTCTCCCTATCATTACCATACTCGCCTTGCAGACATTGAATTCCATGAAGAAAAGGGAGGACGGATTAAAAGGCACTTGCTAAAAGGTTTCCTGATTGAGGATTCGGATGGGGTGGAAAAACGGCTTGATGGGAAGGAAGTAGAACGGGCGGTGCATCCAATGCAGCAAGATGCGCTTAATGCGATCCGCAACGACCTCTTCCAGTTTATGATCGGAAATACGGATTATTCTACCAAAGCGGGTCATAATGAAAAGCTCTTCTATCTGGATACAAAATACATCTGCCTGCCTTATGATTTTGACATGTCTGGTTTGGTGAATGCCAGTTATGCCAACGTTTCCAATGTTCAAAACCTGTCCAAGTCGGTCACAGAAGTAACGCAACGTGTCTACAAGGGATATAAACGAGACAGGTCCCTGGTTGAACAAGTCCGCAGCGAATACCTCAACAAGGAAGTGGAAATTCTGGACAAACTTCATGAATTGGAAAAGGAATTTGAAGACGAGCAACAGTACCGGACCGCCGAGCTGTTTTTAATACGCTTTTTTAATATTCTTAAAAACGATGGCAAATTTGAAAAGGAAATCGTAGACAGGGCCCGGGACTACTGAACCTCCATTGGTTAAATTTTTCCAAAATTCACAGGATCAGCTTGTTAATTGCTTACCTTTTTAGCAACAAAAGCTAATAACTTTCTAAAACAATCCATCATGAAACAAATGTACTTTTTGATCCTTAGCCTGATTTGTATTGTCGGGACAGCACAGAACGCTACTGTTGACCACCTGGTTGCCGACTTTGAGCGCGGGAAAGCACTTTCCCTCGCCTATGTGGATGCCATGCCTGAAGACCAATTCAATTTCAAGCCGACTACTGAAATTATGTCCTTTGGTGAACAAATGCTGCATACAGCCATGGGGACCTTTGGTTTGAGTTCAAATGGCTCAGGTGCCGAGAACCCCTATGGAGGGAAGAACCTAATGCAAGATGAAACCCTGCAGTCCAAAGCGGAAGTAAGACGTCTCCTGGAAGAGAGTTTTGATTTTGCCATTGCCGGGATCAAAAGCATGGACCCTGCGAATTTTGAAGAAATAGTGGAACGCGGCCCGTTTAAAGTAACCCGACTGGGGTGGGTCCAAAAGGCGAAAGAGCACATCAACCACCACAGGGGGCAGACTGCTATCTATCTGAGGCTTGCGGGGGTTACGCCACCACAATACAAACTGTTTTAGTCAAGCTCTTGGAACCTCCTGCTTAAATGAGCGGTCCAGGTAGTTCCTGAGTATTAAGACGTCTATTATCAGGGACTGGTTTTTAACTGGTCAGAGGATGGTGTGTGCTTTACCGACTCGATCTGAACCCCGGTTAGTTCTGAAATGCCTGGGGTGCCCTTGTGGTGCCCGGACATCGCGATGACGTTCGAAATATCATAACCTGCAAACTTTTGCAGATAATCAGAAATTTGTGTGCCAAAGGCGTCCTGTACGTCATGTGTTCCTCCAGATCGCAGGTATTTCTTGACATTTCCGGGGCCGGCGAGATGGGCGGCTGCCAATATTCCCGATTCGGTGATAGGGATCGCCTGTATTACCATTTTGGAATACTTATTAATTTCCCTTCTCAGGATCCATTTATTACGGACCAGGTTAGCATGAAAGACTGATTCCTGTAGCTTTGGATCATATAAGAAACCTTCAATGTCTGAGATTCCCAGAACAGCAAGGGTTCCTTCACCAAACTGATATTTCCCGAGGTAGCCGTAGGGATTCTTTACAAAATAGTCTCCCCCGGATTCCTGAAAGGCCAGTGCCTCTTTAAAACCGTTAAATGATTTTCCTAAAAATGGAGGCCTGATAGATTCCCCGGTATCAGAAGCTATGCGCTTCGTAACTAAAACAGGGGTGGAAATTACTTCGGAGAAGTGCTCATTAATTCCCAAGGAGCCATTTCCTTTTTCGAGCAAGTCTGATACTGCCTCGATCCCGTGGGGTTTGGAAATGGTCTCCCGGGAATAGTTCGTTTGGCTGGTCCCAGTGATCATAGCCCCCAGGAGGATTATCATTTTCTTCATCTTCTATATTGGTTTGTTTGGTTTTCCTGGAAGTAACATATTGGGATAAATAGTTGTACCAGGCTATAAAGGATTTATGGGTTCTTTCGAATTCTTGCATGCTTTACCTGTTTACTATTTGATATGGGCTATGACTTCAGAATGCCTGACACTATCACCGAAGCCAGCTGAAAGCAAATCATCATGGTAGACGGAACCTATGAACAAACAAGTCTCTGCCTGATCTTTTTCGTTACGGTTGTGCGAAGACCGGACAGGGTTTAGTCCTTTCCTAGACAACAGCCCTTTGATTCGATTTAGTTTTAATGAAATATTCACAGACATTAAATTTTAATTATTGATTTTACCAGGCAAAATCGATCAATAAGGCCCTGATTTCTCAGGGCCCCATCGCATCAATCAACTAACCCAAATTAAATGTGTATTACCCCTGGCCTGTTTATAGTAGTCTCTTATTCTCTTTAAGGCATATCTCAATCGTATACGCAATTTGTTTCTTCCGCTTTTAGAAGGAATTTGCTTCCCTTCTTTGATCTCAGGACCAAATAAATAAGGCCAAATGATCACCAGGGTAACGACAAAAACAAAAACACTTATAAAAAATAGTGCTTCAGCAACGTAGAATCCTTTCATTTTTATATGCTGTTTGGTTGTTTAAGAATACATGTATTCTTAGCGAATCATCTTAACAGGTTAAATCTAAAAAGGAGGCAGGTCTATGCGGAGTAAATCTTACAGGCTTCAATAAATCATCGATTATCTGTACTATTTCATCGATGAAATACACTGTTTGTAGGGTTATTCTTACGTATTGATGTTATTTCAAAAGGGCAAAAACCTTGTTAAGGAGGGCGTCATTTTCAAAAGGCTTGGTGAGTACCTCACTCATACCTGAGGCTCTAAAGTCTGCCAGATTTTGCTCATAAGCGCGGGCTGTAAGCCCCAAAATGGGAATACTCTTCAGCGGATCCATAGGCAGATCACGAATCAGCCTTGTCAATTGTTTGCCGGAGATATTGGGGAGGTCCACGTCCATAATAATAAGATCGTACTGGTTTTGTATAACTGCCTCCATAACTCGGGCCCCGTCATAAACCAGATCAACGTAGAAAGATCCGGTATCCATCAGGAATTTGAAAAGCACGGTTTGTATGCCTTCATCATCTTCCACAATCAGCAATTTGAATTTTTGTCCTTTTTTAACCCATGGAGGTAATGCATAGGGTGCCGGAGTTTCCATGAGCCAGGCAGCTTCTTCTGACGGAAGGGGGTATTTCAGAGCGATATCAAAATAGAATTCAGAACCTTTTCCGAGGGTTGAATGCAGCTGAATTTCTGAATCCATCAAGGCAAGCAACCCTTTTACGATCGGAAGACCCAGGCCCGTGCCCTTGATGCTTGCAGATGCATCTGCCCGGGAAAAACTTTCGAATATTTTTGGGATATTTTCAGGAGCTATGCCCAATCCTGTATCGGTTACCTCAAATCTCAAATATATCCTATTCGCTCTTCTTTGATTCAATGAGATCCGCAGCGCAATGGCACCTTGTTTGGTGTATTTCAGTGCATTGTCCAGTAAATTGGTCAATACCTGATAGAGCCTGAGCCGGTCACCAATAAGCCGTTCCGGTATATTCCCATCTGTTTTAAGGCTAAAGGACAATCCATTTTGTTCCGCCCTGGTGCTGTACGTAAACCGGATCAACTCCAAAAATTTATGGAAGTCAAAGACTTTTTCATCCAGGGCCAACCTGCCCGTTGCAATCATGCTGATGCTTAATATATCCTCCAGCATAAACTTCAGGTTTTGATTGCTGTCTTTTAAGAAGGCTATCATCTGCCCTTGCTCCGCTGTGAGTGGTGTATCTCCCAGAAGATTGGTGATGGAAAGCATGCTGCTCAGGGGGTTTCTCAATTCATGGCTGAAATTTTGAATAAAGGTATTTTTAAATTCTTCCCTTTCTTCCAATTCCTGATTTTTAAGGACGATCAGTTCCTCTTTGATTATAGATTCGTTCCTGGCCTGGGCCACGGCCTGGTAGTTGTTGTAATGCTGGCTCAGGTCGTAAATAATAACTAATAAGCCTTCCGGCTTGCGATGGATATTTATATCTGCAATAACCTCCGAATTCTTCCCTGGCAGATGCACGCAATTTAGGATGATTTCCTCCTCGGAACTCTTTGCTATTTCGGTGATGCATTCAAAAAAGGGATGAAAATCCGGGAGGCTGTCTCCGGGAGCTATGGGCAAAACATGTTGATCGCAATCCATGACTTTGCCATTGAAATCAACAAGAGCAAATTGGATATTTCCTGCCAGATATTGCTGTTTATACTGATCAAGCATCGTCTTTGAGAAGGGTAGCTAGTTTCAGGAAAACTGCCTCTACTTCATTTCCGGTTTTTGCACTGGTGAGAAAGTCATAAGGAATTGTATTCTGATGCAGCTGTTGTTCCAATTCTTCTAAATCCACCAGATCCGTTTTGTTTCCTACCACCAAAACTGGGGGGCCTTTAATTTTTTGTCGGACTATTTCAATATCCCTGCTAATGTTCTGAAAGGTAGAAGGCCGGGTTATGTCAAATACAAACACTACCCCATGTGTCCCCAGGAGATAGGCGTCCCGTATCTGTTCCATCTCATCGGTGCCTTCCAAATCCCAGAGGATAAAAGTAACCGTATGGTCCGGACTAACTTCCACCACTTTTTTGGTAATATGAACCCCTATGGATACCTGGTAGTTATCAGAAAATGTGTCTTCTACAAACCTCCTGATCAACGAAGTCTTACCCACCCCAAAATGTCCCAGGACAACTATTTTCCTAGATCTTTGCATTTCCGAAACTTTCCTCCAACTCCTTCTCCAACCACTCTTTGTCTATGGTCTTGCTTTCCTTAGGTCGGTCCTTGGAGGTAAATACCAGGTCCAGGTTCATCGCCATGAAATTGTAGTAGAAATTAAAAATGAGGTCCTGGAGTATGTTTTTGGATTTTAAGGCATAATCCCCGGAGATGACAACAGCCACGTAATGCGTTACGAAACTCTGCAGGTGGATATGGTAATTCTCGTATTCAATGAGTTCCAGGTTCTGGTTCTTTTTGTGATAGGCATCCTCAACAAAGGTCTTGATGGCCGTTAGCATTCCGGATATCATTTCTTCATCTATGCTGTCTGTGCGTGAATAACTGGCCTTCAATATTCCCGAATCGCGTTCAATCAACAATACCTGTTCTATCTTGGATGAGGACAATTCTTTAAGCAACAATTCTTCTTCCTTCTTACCGGTAAATATGGCCCGCAATCTGCGTTTCCAACGTTTAATAAAACTCAGTTGGTTGTCGATCTTTTCGGAAAGTACTTTGATTTCCTGGGCCACGTACTTTTTCACCATCTTCCCTAAAACCGGATACAGCGCATCAACTACCTCATCCTTGTGGTTTTTGATCTCTTTCTTTAAGGTTGCTGTGATGGTAGGCCCCAGGGTATCCGGGATGCTTTTGGTAAAGGAATCAATTTTTTGATCAACCAGGGGGTTAACCTTCTCTGCCAGTTGTTCCTGGTCATTGATGATCAATTCAAGCAGGGTTATCCGCTTTGAAATATCTTCAACCTGCCCCCTGTCTTCCGGATAGAGGATGTCCTTCAATAAATCTAACTTATCCTGTTCGTTCATCATCAGTGCCTAGTGAACCATTATTTTCTTTTCACCTTTTCCCCCAATGCGATCAGTAAGTCTCCCAGATATTCTTTGTCCAGTTGTTCCTCTTCCATGTGCTCGAGCCTGTCTCCCATTTTTTGTTCGAGCTCAGTGATCCGGATATTGATGTCTGTCGAAACATCATCGATAGACATCCGCAAATCCGTTCGTATGGCCTCCATCAAATCTTCGAGGGCTTTTTTCTTATTGAGCATTTCTTTTCTGATCTGCTCAAATTCCGACTCATAGGCCTGAATGTTCTCGCCAAAAATCAAATTCTTGATCAATTCAATCTTTGAAGCGGTTTCGATATCCTCTTTTTTATTTACAGGAATACCGTTGTTCGGTTTTTCAGACATAATATTATTTTTTATTACACAAGTGGGTTGATCCTTACCAGAAATCCAAACTGCTGGCTAAACTACATTTAAAGGCCTCCCTTTTTTAAAATAAAACCGACTGGGAGTTCATTTAAAAATACGTAAAATACCGGTAAGGAGCTAATATAGTGGATTTTACTTATTGCTTTGCCAAAGCCTGCCCAATTCAATAAACATTCGGCAAGAGGTGTTTCCATATTTTCCCCGACCACACCCTATACTTTACTATCTTGTCATGGATAAGGGATTCCAGCAAATTAAGGTCGGAATCCATAATAAATCAGGATCTGTGGTTGGTCAGACTAAAAAAATAAACTGGAAGGTTGGCGCTGCCCTGGTCGTTGCCAACATGATCGGCACAGGTGTATTTACCAGTCTGGGATTTCAGCTGCAGGACGTACAGAATTCCTGGTCAATCCTGGGACTGTGGCTTTTGGGAGGGATACTGGCCCTTATTGGTGCCTTCTGCTATGCGGAAATGGGGAGTGTATTCCGGGAGTCCGGTGGTGAGTATGTATTTCTCTCCAAGGTATATCATCCCGTTTTGGGCTACCTGGCCGGATGGATCTCCCTGACTGTTGGATTTGCTGCTCCCGTTGCGCTTTCTGCCATGGCCCTGGGCGAATACATGGGCAATGTCCTGGAAATTCACCCTACCTTCATGGCTGCCGGGACGATATTACTGGTAGCCCTGATCCACTCCTTCAACCTCAAGGTGAGCAGCCGCTTTCAATCTTATGCCACCTGGTTTAAGGTACTGTTGATGCTCTTTTTGATCGGTGCCGGGTTTTGGGTGTCGTCTGAGGCCACAGCCTTCGATTTCTCGTTTGGATGGACTGCTGAAATACTAACCCCTTCCTTTGCGATTGCCTTTGTCTTTGTAACTTATTCCTATACGGGATGGAACGCTGCCGCCTATATCATTGAAGAAATAGACCAACCTAAAGTCAATCTCCCCCGGGCTTTGGTCAGGGGTACGCTGCTGGTTACTATACTCTATGTGTTATTACACCTTATTTTCCTTAAACATGGGGAATTGGATGCCCTAAAAGGACAGTTAGACGTTGGGCATGTTTATGCCACGAGGGTTTTCGGGGACAAGGGAGCGGTGATCATCAACCTGCTTGTTGCCTTTTTCCTGGTTTCCAGCATCAGTGCCATGACTTGGGTGGGGCCGCGTGTCTCACAGGCCATGGGTAAGGATTACCCCCTTTGGGGATTCCTGAACCGAGAAAACAAACAACAAATACCGGTAAGGGCCGTCTGGTTTCAGGCGGGTATCGCTTTGGTTTATGTGCTGACCGGCACCTTTGAAAGCGTCTTGCTGTATTGTGGGTTTATCCTTCAGATTGCTGCTTTGCTTACAGTGGCCGGAGTTTTTGTATTGCGCCGCAGAAAACTGAAAGAAGAATATTTCAGGGCTCCATTATACCCGCTATTGCCGATAACCTTTGTAGTCCTCAGCCTCTGGGTGCTTTCGTATTTGCTAATTCAACAGCCCGTTGAAAGTCTGATTGGATTATTGATTCTGGGCGTTGGAGTCCTTACTAATTTCCTTAATCCCAAAGTAAAATAAGGTTTGAAGACCAGATAAAAGGATGTCTTTCTATAATATTGGTCTACACATTTTTTAGTATTTTCAGAACCCTATTTTCATTAACAATACACACCAATTTCAACTTCAGATATGAAATCATTTTTTACTCCTTGGTCCCGCATTGTTGGAGCCAGTATTTTACTCGCATTTCTTGCTTATTCGCCAAAAGCAATTTCCCAGGGCTTTGAAGGCTATTACCGCTTTCCGGATGTCCATAAGAACCAGGTGGTATTCACTGCCGAAGGCGATCTATGGACAGTACCCCTTACCGGGGGCAATGCTCGCAGGCTTACCAGTCATGCCGAAGAAGAACTGTACGCCAATTTTTCTCCGGATGGAAAAACCCTGGCCTTTTCGGCAAGTTATGAAGGCCCGATCGAGATCTATACCATGCCGGTAAATGGTGGTTTACCCACGCGCTGGACCTATGAAAGTGATCCTTCTTTTGCCAACACCTGGACCCCTGACGGGAAGGTAGTATACCAGACCCGAAGTTATTCCGGGGTGCCCGACTATCAGCTGGTGCAGATAGAACCCGAGACCAAAAAGAAACTACAGGTGCCGCTCAGCCAGGCCAGTGAAGCCAGTTACGATGCTTCCGGTGAAACCGTATACTTCGTCAGGCCGGCCTACCACCGAAATGTCACCAAGCGCTACAAAGGGGGTACGGCCAGGCAGATCTGGAAATTTACAGAGGGAGCTTCAGAGGCTGTCCAACTCACCAAAGGATATGCCGGGGAAAGCCACCATCCCATGTGGCATAACGGCAGGGTATATTTCATCACCGACCGGGACGGGACCATGAATATCTGGTCTATGGATGAGCAGGGAAACGACCTAACCCAGCATACCGAGCATGCTGATTTTGATGTGCGTTATGCCAAGGTATCTGAAGGGAACATCGTATACCAGTGGGGTGCCGACCTTTGGGTGTATACTATTGCCTCGGATCAATATAAAAAGATCAATATCAGGCTTACTTCTGACCTGGACCAGCTTCGTGAAAAATGGGAGGAGAAGCCTGCCCAATATATCACCAGTGTACATCCCGATCCGGATGGGGATAAAATTGTGATCACAGCTCGCGGGCGGGTATTTGTGGCTCCGGTAAAAAGTGGTCGCTATATCGATTTCACCCAAAAAAGCGGGGTGCGCTACCGGGATGCGACCTTTTCCCACGATGGAAAATCAATTCATGTCCTATCCGACGAAAGCAGCGAGTTCGAATTCGTACAACTCCCGGCCAATGGGATTGGGAGCGCAAAATCCATTACCAACAATGGGAAGGTGCTGCGCTTTGGAGGAGTTCCTTCGAAAGATGGGAAGCGGCTGGCCTACAAAGACCTGCTCGAACGCATGTATGTACTCGACCTGAATACCGGCATAAGCACGCAGATCTCCACGAATGATTTTTATGTGGGTACTCCTTCCTGGTCACCTGACCATAAATGGGTGGCCTTTGTGCAGGCAGCGGATAATCTGATGGCTCAAATTGTCCTCTATCAGGTGGAAACAGGCAAACGTATTTTCCTTACCACAGACCGGGCCAACAGTGTCAGTCCGCAGTGGAGTACCGATGGGAAGTTTATCTATTTTTTATCGGACCGCAGCTTTACCTCCCTGGTACGATCCCCCTGGGGCTCGAGACAACCGGAACCGTATTTTGATGCCAAATTCAAACTGTATCACGTCCCGCTGCAAAAGGGAGTCCGCTCCCCTTTCCGGACAGATGACGAGCTCTATTCAGCCCCGGAAAAACCCAAGGAAAATGGGGATAAAAAGGCTGTTGTGGTCCTTATAGACGAAGCGGGATTGCAGGAACGTATGGCCGAAGTCCCTATTCCTGCTGGAAATTACGCTAACTTATCCCTGAATGACAATACCCTCTATTTCACTAAACGCGGTACCGGCTTAAATGCAAAAACCGATCTGGCCGCCTTGAAAATTGCCAATGAAGATATTGAGGTAAAAACCATTACAAAAGAAATCAGTAACTATGAGTTAAGTGGTAATGGGAAAAAGATCCTTATAAGAAAAAACAGCAGTCTCTACATGATTGAGGCCGGGACTTCGGAGGTAAGCAGCCTCAGCAAACATCAGATCAAACTGGACGGCTGGCGCTTCCCCATCATCCCACAGGAAGAATGGGAACAGATCTTTACCGACGCCTGGCGGATGGAACGGGATTATTTCTATGACAAGAACATGCACGGGGTAGACTGGGATGCCATGCACGCCAAATACCTTCCCCTGGTAAAACGGGTAACTACCCGGTCTGAGCTTTCAGACCTTATCGGGCGCTTCGTGGGGGAGCTTGCTGCCCTGCATACCAGTGTGCGCGGGGGCGACCTGCGCAGTGACAACCGCAATATTTCCGTGGCCAGTCTGGGCGGTGTTTTTAGTCGGGATGAAGCCCTGGGTGGATTTGTTGTTGACCATATCTATAAGGTAGATCCTGATTATCCGGATGAAAAGTCCCCCCTGGATGATCCCTACCTGGATGTGCGCAAGGCAGATATTATCACGCGGGTTAATGGGATTTCAGCATTATCTGCCCTGGACATTGGGGAACTGATCCGGAACAAACAGGGCAAACAGGTACGCCTTAGTTTGAAACGTGGCCAAACCACCCGGGATGTGGTAGTGACGCCCATCGGGAGCACATATAACCTGCGTTATCGCGACTGGGAATACGGAAGGCGCCTTGCGGTGGAAAAAGCGACCAACAATACCGTAGGTTACCTGCACCTGCGCGCTATGGGTGGCAACGACATCAGTCAGTTCTACCGGGAGTTTTACCCTGTTTTCGACCGGCAGGGGTTAATTGTTGATGTTCGCTACAATTTTGGGGGGAACATCGACAGTTTTATACTGGAGAAATTGATGCGGAAAGCCTGGATGTACTGGGCGGGGCGAAACGGGAAACCCACCTGGAACATGCAGTATGCCTTCCGGGGCCATATTGTGGTGCTCGTCAATGAAAATACCTATTCAGACGGGGAGGCCTTTGCCGACGGCTTTAAAAAACTGGGCCTCGGGACTACCATTGGCGTACGCACCTGGGGCGGTGAGATCTGGCTTAACAGCAGTAACCGGCTAAGCGACGGAGGAATCGCCCGCGCTCCCATGAATGGGGTATATAGCGCTTCCGGCGAGTGGCTGATCGAAGGCCATGGCTTTGAACCCGATATTGTGTTAGACAACCTGCCGCATGAAACCTTTAATGGGAAGGACGCCCAGCTGGAGCGGGCTATACAACATTTAAAGGAGCAGATCGCAAAAGATCCCCGAGAGGTGCCCGCACCGCCACCCTTTCCGGATAAGTCGTTTAATAACGCACCGAAAAACTAATATTGATGTCTGAATGAAATATGTTCAAAAACCTGTAAAGACATATGTTTTTGCTATTAGTTTAATACTCTTTCTTCAATCTTGTGGGGTTTATTACAAAAGCCCTATCAGCTTGGATGAGGCGGTTAAGCAGGCAGGCAAGGTTAAAATTCGTACTGCAGAAGGCAAAAAGATCAAGTATAAAAAGATCATTCAGTCTGATGATCAATTCTTCGGCAAAAAGCGGAAATCAGGCAAATGGGTCCAGGTCCCTTTAAACCCGGCCGATATCCAATCAGTGAGGCTAAAAAACAAATCTGCCTCTACATGGGTCACCGTCTCTTCCATCGTTGTACCTGTTGGTGCACTAATTATATTATTGGCTAATGCTGATTTCGGTATAGGATGTATATGGTGCGGCGGGTATTAGCATATGTCTGAATAATTTCTCGATTGGAATAATACCGCCATTTTATCGATAAAATGCATAAAACTGACGCTAAACCACAACTTTTGAGGGTTTCACAACAATTAGGATGAAACTCACCACAGGAATTCGTAAATTATATATGCTTAATTTATAAATCCTAGTGCTATGGAAACAAATACAGAAAAACACCCCGTATTAAACTGGATCCTTACCGTATTGAACATTAGCCTTGAAGTGGTATTGTTCATCATTGCCCTGGGCTTTCTCATGGGCTTGTACGGAATTTTAAGTTAATGTGATCCCTTTGTGACAAAAGGTATTAAGCCCCTGCAGTTGCGGGGGCTTTTTTATTGATGGCATTTCTTAACTCCTTACCTTTAGGGGTACAAAATGTAAAAGGACGCATAAATGAAAAGCCCGCCTCCCTACCCTTCCAAAGTCTATCTGAACGGGGATATACTGGATGCTGATAAGGCGAGAATTTCGGTGTTCGATCGGGGTTTTATTTTTGGAGATGGGATCTATGAGGTTATGGCCCGGATCAATGGGCGGTTTTTCTATAAAAAGCCGCACCTGGAACGTTTAAAATGGTGCCTTGCGGAAATTGATATTTCCCTGGATGTGGATGCCCTTGAGCGGGATATCCCTGCTTTGCTGGAAGCTTCAGAATTGGTTGATAAAGACTGTTTACTATACATACAGGTCAGTCGCGGTGT
>CAJHYA010000149.1_pt1 | contig 14134 bp, 10 predicted proteins | sample 9198611 | NCBI WGS metagenome assembly CAJHYA01 (sample SAMEA7708353, study PRJEB35096) | sediment metagenome | biome: marine neritic benthic zone biome [ENVO:01000025]; feature: sediment [ENVO:00002007]; material: shallow marine sediment [ENVO:03000034] sea grass bed [ENVO_01000059] ... | reverse complement strand
TTGCTGTAATTTCAACAGACCCATCTTTTTGGCTTTTTCTGCTGCTGCAAGCCGGGCTGCTTCTTTCTCTTTCTCCAAACGCTCAGCAAGGGCTTTGGCTTCTTCCTCAGCTTTGCGAACTGCCAGGAGACTATCCTGTACGCGCTGCTGCTCCTTTTCCATTTCCTGCAACAAGGCGAGCTTCTCCTCCCCTTTCTTGGATAATTCCTTCTCTATGTTAAATCTGTATACTGCACCTACAGCATGCTGTATGTGGTTCGATGCTTCGTTCCCAAAGGACCATTTACCACTGGAATTAAAATCGAGCCCCCAGCGGTCGGAAAACCAGGTTCTGAAGCCGATTACAGCGTTGTAGGTGCCCCTTCCCAGGTTATTTGCATCGGAATATCCCAGACCAGCCCCTACATAAGGGTCAAAAAAGCCCGTTTGACCCACCAGCTTATTCAGATCATAACTCAAACGGGCATCAATCCCCCAGTACGGGATATCCTCAGATATGGTTATCCCATCTATGATATTTCCTTCTTTGTAGTTGTTATAGGTTCCAATCAGTTCTAAACCAATACCGCTTTTCCAGTACCGACCCAAACTCAATCTTGACGGAAAGGCTACGCCATTCCATTGGTCTTTTATTGTAGTAACATCGTTAAAAGCGTCACCGGAATCGTCAATAAAGTTCCAGCCAACACCAAACATCCACGAACTGGTAACAATACTGTCCTTAGCCGTAATTTCAGGAACTTCCTGTGATCGGATTTGTAGTACGAAGCACAAAAGCGCAATAGCACTGAAGATATAGGTTTTCATTATGTCAAGATTTAGGATAACTTGTAATACAAAATTACAACCGCCTAAATCCAAATCTCAGGATATCCTTTAATGTGCAGTAAAATTCGATATCCTACACAAAAAACGCCTACAGTAGAATCATTCTATTTGAAAGACAATTTCTTTCTCGGTAAGTGGTATCGTATACAGGCTGAATGGCATAGTAAGCGCCTCATTACCAACCTTTTGTTTAATGTTTGCTTCCTTTGTGGAAAGTAGGATCTTCTCTGAAGAATCATCCATTATAAACAGCTCTGTAGCCGATTTGTCCCTCATCTTTCCTGGACAATGCAATAAGACCAATTCCTTGGTAAAATCAATATCGGGAACTGGTAATCCTGGTTTCCGTGTCTTATTGACCTGAATGAAAAACTGGCGCAGGGTTTTCATGTCACGGATCACCTGAAAATCTGCATATTCAGAACCGCCATAGTTATCTGATAATACCAAAGTTAGCTCCTGAACCTGTTCACTTTGCTCCATAGCCGCAGCTTTTCCCTTCTCCTGGCTCTTGCAAGCCCCTATTGTCAACATACAAAGTATGAACCAACGGCTTGCAAACATATTAGTAAGAGGTCTTGTAATTCGCCTTATAGGCTTTTTCATACAGAGCTTCATACAGGGGCAAAACGTTCTTGATATCAAACTTTGTCGCTACTTCATGCGCGTTTTCTTTAAACTGCTTCAGGGTAGCCTCGTCCTTCAGAATTTTCAAGGCATTATTGACCATGTCTTCCACATCCCGCTCATCGCTTAAATACCCCGACACCCCATGGATATTGACTTCCGGGATTCCACCAGTATTACTGGAAATCACGGGAACCCGGTTAATCATCGCTTCCAGGGCAGCCAATCCAAAACTCTCCGATTTCGAAGGCAGCAGGAAAAGGTCAGAAAAACACAGGATTCGGTCTATTTCGTTGCTGTTCCCCAGGAACACCACTTTATCAGTGATCCCCAACTGTTCTACCAGAAGTTCCGCATTTTCCTTTTCAGGCCCCTCACCTACCATGATCAGTTTGGCTGGCATTTCCTTCTGGATCCCATAAAATATCTGGATAACATCCGGAATATGCTTCACCTTTCTGAAATTCGAGATATGGGTTATGATTTTCTCGTGGTCCTCTGCCATCAGCGAACGCTGACAATCCGTAAAACTTGTGCTATACTTGGATTCGTCGATGAAATTAGGTACAACCTCTATCTCTTTATGGATGTCGAAGAAATCCAATGTTTGTTGCCTTAGGTTCTCAGAAACACTGGTCACGACGTCCGACTTGTTGATACTAAAAGTTACGGCAGGTTTATAAAATGGGTGATTTCCCACAAGGGTTATATCCGTTCCGTGTAGTGTGGTTATCATTGGGATATGGATTCCCTCCTCTTCTAAAATCTTCTTAGCCATGTATCCGGCATAAGCATGAGGAATAGCATAATGTACATGCAGCAATTCTATCCCATAGGCCTTAACGGTATCTACCAATTTACTGGACAGTGCCAGCTCATAGGGCTGATAATGGAATAAGGGATATTCCGGCACGTGCACCTCATGAAAATGGATCTGATTACTCAGTAAATCAAGCCGTACGGGCTGCTTATAGGTAATAAAATGGACCTCATGACCCCGGGATGCCAGGGCAATCCCCAATTCTGTGGCTACTACTCCACTTCCTCCGAATGTAGGATAACAAACTATTGCAATTTTCATAGGCTAAAAATACACCAATTTGTGAGTACTAATTGATAAGAGAATCATAAATCACCTGCTGTATCCGTGTACGCAGCTCTGATTTAACCAATAATCGATTCGTAGAAGAAGGGTATGTCCGATTGGACAAGAAGACATAAACAAGTTCTGCCACCGGATCCGCCCAGGTATAGGTACCCGTGAATCCACTGTGCCCAAAGCTCTTTCGGGAGGCACAACCGCAGGTCGGACCATGTAATTTCAGTTGAGGCTTGTCGAATCCCACCCCCCGGCGAACTTCCTTATGACAGAAGTAACATTTATTGAACCGCTCCACTGTGCGTTGGCTTATAAAGCGTTCCCCGCCGTAATATCCACCCTGTAAATACATTTGCATGATCTTCGCCACATCGTTGGCGTTGCTGAACAACCCGGCATGGCCTCCTACCCCACCCTGCATGGCCGCGCCCATATCATGTACATACCCCTGTACCACCCGGTGCCGGTAATAATTATCAACTTCTGAAGGTACAATGATCTCTTTTGGGAATTTTTTCAGCGGATTATAAGTTGTTTTTGAGGCCCCTATTCTTTTGAAAAGGAAGTCCTGTGACAATTCATCAAGCGACTGCTCATAGGTGTCTTCAATATATTTTTTAAATACGTAGTAGGCGACATCACTATAGCGATAGCGATTGGATTTCAGCTCCTGCCGGCCAATACGGTTATAGATCGAATCGGTATAAGCATCTGTAAGATAAAGCCGCTCGCTTACCTTGATGGAATATCCGTCCATGGGTTGATTCCTGTAGAATATTGACGAGGGCTGTCCTTTCTTATTGAGTGTATCCAGATAAAAGGCTATCCAGGAAGGCAAACGCCCATAATGACTAAGGGCTTTCAATACGGTTACGTCCTTAAGCTCTGAATCGGCATATTCCGGTACCAGTTCCTGAAAAGTGCTCATCAGGCCTATTTTGCCTTCCTCCTCCATCTTCATGATGATAGGAAGTGTGGCCAATATTTTGGTAAGGGAGGCAAGATCATAGAGATGATCTCCTGAAAGTGATTCTCCTTCATTGCCTGAAGGGGTACCAAAGGTCTTGTTGTAAATCACTTTTCCCTTTCTGGCGATGAGCACCTGGGCTCCGGGATACATCAGGGAATCTAATCCCTGTTGCACCAGGGTATCTATGTCCGACAAAAACTCTGAAACCATACCTACACGCTCAGGAATACTGTACCCTAATCGACCCATAGATTTCAGATCTATACCGGAATTAACAGGGAACTCGGGATGGGCGGTTACGGGCAATCGCCCATTTACCGGGATAGCACCGAAAATAGCTTCAGCCATTTTTCGCTGGGCCATTTCACTATTTTGATAACCCATGAGGACAGCATCTATAGGTGCGTAAGACAGCACCTGCTGCAGTACATAGGGTCGTGCGAATGTGGCCAATACAGCATTTGAAGAAGGCATGTCGGCGATTTCATTTAACCAGTACAAATCCTTTTTGCTGAAATCATGGTCCTTCCAGGGGGAGGCGTTACTTTTATGATAACCCAGGATAACCAGGTTATAATCGGCCAGTTTCTTTTTCAGGGAGACAATATCTTTAGCTGCTACCTCGGTAACCTCTGTGTACAGGTTCAGGGTTTCTAGGAAGTGGCTATGGTCCGCATCACCGAGTTTTACATAAGCAATCTTTTTGTTCTCCAGTTTTTTGATCCCCAGAAGGTTAAATTTATTCTTTAGTAGGGTCAGGGAATGTTCCACCGCTTTTTCATGGGCCAACTCACTCATAATCCCATTAAGATCAGCATACAAGCCCATAGTATCTACCGGCTTATACTTATGCAAACCTGCCTTGTATTTGGCCCTGAGTACTTTCTTAACGGATCGCGCAAGACGTTTTTCACTTATCTTTCTTTCGGCATATGCCGTCATTAGAGCAGATTTGGCCGCGGCCAGGTCTTCAGGCATCAACAAGATATCATTGCCCGCCAGAAAAGCATTTAACTCCGCTTCTCCTGGTTTAGAGGCTGTAGCAGTTACCCCTTTCATATTAAGCGCATCGGTAAACACCAGACCCTGGAATTCCAGATCCTTCTGCAATACTCCTCCAATTACCCTTTTGGAGAGCGATGAGGGGGTATTGGTATTTGCCTCCAGGGCAGGAACATTCAGGTGGGCTACCATAACACTACTCAAGCCGGCACCAATCATAATTTTATAGGGATAGAGTTCAACACTATCCAAACGACTCCTGTTTAAGCTGATTTCCGGAAGTGCCTTATGAGAATCCACATCCGTATCCCCATGACCGGGGAAATGTTTCGCACTGGACAGTATCCCGGCCTTCTCCATTCCCTTGTGAAAGGCCACCGCCTTTGCTGCCACATTGGTTTTGTCTTCGCCAAATGACCGGTTTCCAATGATCGGGTTTTTGGGATTGCTGTTGACATCTACCACCGGGGCAAAGTTGATATGCACCCCCAGTCGATTGGCATGTGTTCCGATTTGATACCCGATTTCTTCTACTATGGAATTGTCGTGAATGGCTCCCAGCGTCATGTTCCAGGGGAAAGCATAGGTAGAATCCAGCCGCATGGCCAATCCCCATTCGGCATCCATACCGATCAGCAACGGGATCTTTGCCTTTTGCTGAAATTTGTTGTTCAACAGGGCTTGTCGCACCGGACCCCCTTTGGAAAATATTACCCCGCCTATCTGATGCTCAGCAATAGTTTCCCCTATCTTATCCGTACTGCTTTTAGGTTGGTCAGAAGCCACCAGGACCATAAAGAGTTGACCTATCCGCTCTTCGGTCGTCATTTTTGCATATTGTGCCTCCACCCATTGTTGCTGCGCACGGCTATCCGATGTTTGCAACGGATCCACCTGTGCACTTGCATACAGGGTAATAATCAAAAAGAATAAACAGTGTAACCTTTTCCCCATTAAATGGTAAATCTTATCTACTAACTTAATAATTATTCAAAATATTGCGCTTCAACGATCAGCGCCTCAATTATATGGTGCCGCGTTGCACTATAAATTAGTTTTAAATCAAAAGAAACGGCTATGCCAGCTTTCGGAAGCAGGTACTTCCCAGGATTCCAGATATTCCTGTTTATTGTTCACCAGATTATTGAAAACGATCGTATTCCCGGAGATGGCTCTCTGCTTGGCCATTTTTTTGAAATCGGTTAGCGGTTTGTAGGTTACATACTCCCCTTGCTTAAAGCTCACGTTCATTTTGTCCAGCAAATCCATCTGGTACCGCTTCTCAAGGCCCTGAATAAAATGTACCGATGCGTCAATGGAACAGCCAGATGCGGATGCATGGGTCTGATCCAATCCAATAACAATAAACCGGCGATAGCGGATCTCATATCCAGCCTGCAGTTCCTTCCCATGGGCGGTCCATTCTTTAATGAATTCTTCCATATAGGCATTGACCTCTACCAGTTCCTCTTCCGTAAAGGGTCTGCTGGCCTGATAGATCCAAATCCTCGAAGTGTCCGGTAAATCTTTAAAAGCTACAAACATGTTGTTAATGTAATTTGTGGGAATGCATTAAAGATCATCTGCCTCTGCTATCAATTCAGCAATGTCTTTGACCGCAATACGTTCTTCCTGCTCTTTATTTTTGACTCCATCACTCATCATTGTATTGCAAAACGGACAGGCAGCTGCAATGATATCGGGTTGGGTCTCCAGGGCTTCTTCGGTACGGGCAATATTCACTTCTTTGTCGCCTTTCTCTGCTTCCTTAAACATCTGTGCACCTCCAGCCCCACAACACAAGCCTCGTTTGCGGCAATTTTTCATTTCCACCAGTTCGGCATCCAGTTTTTGTATCACTTCCCTGGGGGCTTCATAAACGTTGTTAGCCCGTCCGAGATAACAGGGATCGTGAAAAGTTATGCGTTTTCCTTTATACTGACCACCCGTGACTGACAAACGGCCTTCCTTAAGTAATTGGTTGATTAACTGGGTATGGTGGATCACTTCATAATTTCCTCCCAGACCCGGATATTCGTTTTTAAGGGTATTGAAACAATGCGGACATGTGGTAACCACCTTTTTGATCCCATAGGCGTTCATCACCTCGATGTTCGTCACCGCCTGCATTTGGAACAGGAACTCATTTCCGGCCCGTTTTGCCGGGTCTCCGGAACAGCTTTCCTCCGTTCCCAGGACTGCAAAACTTATCCCGGCCTTATTCAGGATCTTTACAAAGGCCTTGGTGATCTTTTTAGCCCTGTCATCGAAACTCCCCGCACAGCCTACCCAAAAAAGTATTTCCGGTTGCTTCCCTTCTGCGAAAAGGGAGGCCATGGTTGGAACTTGTATTGCTTCGCTCATAGTGCTGCTCTGTTTTCTTTACCCCTCATTGGCCCAATTGAGCCGGTCCATTTGGTTGAATGGCCAGGGTGCCCCGTTATTTTCGATATTCGTCATCATATTGTTCAGATCTGAAGGAGCGGCAGATTGTTCCATAACGAGATATTGCCTCATATCCATAATAATGGAAAGCGGATCGATACTTACCGGACAGGCCTCCACACAGGCATTGCAGGAGGTGCAGGCCCAGAGTTCCTCACGGGTGATATAATCGTCTAAAAGCTGCTTCCCGTCATCAACGAATTCTCCTGAATTAACATTCATATTGCGCCCCACTTCTTCCAGCCGGTCACGTGTATCCATCATAATCTTACGTGGCGACAACTGTTTACCTGTCTGGTTGGCCGGACATTCACTGGTACAGCGCCCGCACTCTGTACAGCTATAGGCAGCTAGCAGTTGTGTCCATTTCAAATCCATAACATCCGAAGCCCCGAACTTTTCTGGTGGAGGAGCATCTTCCGCGGGGGCGGCAAAGGGATCCGCATTGGGGTCCATCATTAGTCGAACTTCACGGGTAACCGATTCCAGGTTTTCGAATTGACCGTTTGGTCTTAGTTTTCCATAAAATGTATTGGGAAAAGCCAGCAAAATATGCAGATGCTTTGAGTAATACAGATAGTTCAGGAATAAGAGGATCCCGACAATATGCAACCACCAGGTGGCTCTTTCCACCATAATGATCGCAGAAACCTCCATGTTCTCGAACAGAGGCATCAGGAACTGGCTTACCGGAAAGGCCCCTGCCTGAACATATCCATCCACATTCAGGGATTGCAGTTGTGCATCAGAAGCATTCATAGTAAGGAACAGGAACATGAGGACCAGTTCGATATACAGGATCATATCGGCATCGCGCTTGGGCCAGCCTTTCATTTCCGGTTTGATAAACCGCTTTAAGCGGATGATGTTCCGGCGTATCCAGAACACTACCACAGCTATGATAACCAGCAGCGCAAGGATTTCGAAAGCACCGATCAGAAAATCGTAAACCGGACCCAGTCCGGCAAATAGGCGATGCGTCCCGAAGATACCGTCAATTATGATTTCCAGTACCTCGATATTGATGATAACAAAGCCTATATAGACAATGAGGTGCATAATACCGGATACCGGCCTTACGACCATTTTGGATTGCCCCATGGCGATCCTGGCCATATTCTTCCAACGCTGGGCATTGTCCTGCTCCAGAATGGGCTCCTTCCCCAGTTTAATATTGCGGATAAGTCGCAATACATTCCTGCGGAAAAAGGCAATACTGGCAATAAGTACAATAAGAAAACTGATATTGGGCAGGTACTCCATCTACTGCTCTTTAGACTTTTCCGCCGGATCATTTTCCGGCAGGGTGTATTCCTTTTGTTTTTTCCCAAATACCGAAACATTCACGTACCGCTTGGGATTGAGCCTGAAGTCCTGTAACAACAGGTCAAGTTCCCTGCTGGCCTCCGCCAGGTTTTGGTACAGTTCTTCATCCTTCATCAATTTACCCAGGGACCCTTCCCCTCTTTCCATCTTGGCGAGAAGCCCGTCCATATTCTTCAGGGTAGCTTCCAGGTTTCGCACTGCTTGTGACACTCCGGCATTGGCCAGAGAATCCGAAAGATTGGAAAAATTGGTGGTTATGTTGTTGATGTTGGATATGGAACTGTCAAGCTGGATCTTGTTATCAGAAAGTAAGGTATTCAGGGTTTTCGCACTTTCCTGAAAATCGCTAACCATGGCATTCAGCCCCTGAATGCTATTCCGCAGGTTTTGTTTGGTGTTTTCGTTCAAAACCTGATTGATATTCATCAGTAAGGTATCTGCATGAGACACTGCTCCCTCCACTTTCAACTGCAGTGGGGTCAGCTTCTGCTGAACCAGCTCGGTAAGCCCGGGCCGTGTAGATGATTGCAGGGTATCCCCGCTTATAGCCATGCGGGCATTGTCAAATACTGGTATGATCTGTATCCCCTTACCCCCAATAATCCCCGTGTCATAAAGTTCGGCTCTGCTGCTCTTAGAAAATTCAAAAGAATCATCGACAGAAAATGTAACCAACAACCTGCCAGAGCTGTCATTAAACTCAATACTGTTTACGCTCCCTACAGAGAAACCATTGATGGTTACCTGTGTCCCGGGCTGCAAGCCCCCTACATGATTATAGATCGCATAAAAGGTTTTGCTGCTGTCGAATAAAGGAGATGATTTTAAATACGTAAACCCTAATACAAACAGGAGGATCCCGCCAATTACGATAATCCCTGTTTTAATTTCCCTGGATAGTTTCAAGAAGTTGTCTTTTGGATACCAAACAAAATTAGAAATATTTTTCGAAGGCGTATAACTTATTGAGCCTCGTATTTTAATGCTTCGTTGAGTGGGATACGAACTCCATCCTTATAAGCCACAATAAAGGATGAGGTATACCCCTTGGCATCCGCATTGGACTTAAACAACTTGGCCTGAAAATATGAATTGGTCTTTCCGTAAAAATACCGGTACAGGTTTTTATAGGGTTCTTTGGACAAGGCACTTAGGCCCTTGAAATCTTCTGATCGCAAGGGAAGGTCCCTGGAACTGGCCATTAGTTGAACCTTAAAGACAATATTCGCCTTTTCTGCCAGCTTTTGAGTAGCCTGTCCCGCTTCTTTTTTGACAGGATCTTCGGGAGATTCTTCAGGTTTGGTTGGTTCTTCCTTTTGGATAACGGCTACTTTCTCTTTATCAGATTCTGCAACAACTTCCTCCGGGATATCCTTATTTTCCAACTTAACTGGTGTCTGAAGTTCTTTTGCAGTATCAGGCCTTTTTTCCACAACCGTCTCGTTAACCTGCTCTTCAGTCTCTGTCTTTACAGTTTCCTGATTATCAATATTTTTAGCTGCATCATCCTGCACAACAGGTTCTTCTACTTTGGTGGGAGGCGGTGTAATAACAGGCTCTTCTGGAGGCTGGGCTTCGGAATAATTATACTGCAAAGCCTCTTTATAATTCAGAATGGCATCTGCAATGGCTTTGCCCATTTCGGACTGGCCCCGACGGGAATTTAAATAGCTGCCTTCGTTCTTGTTGGTTAAGAAGCCGGACTCGATCAGTACACTTGGCATAAAGGTCTGGTGCAATACGATAAAGCCCGCCTGTTTTACCTTTCGGTCATTGCGCTTTAAATTTCTGGTAAATTTTTCCTGCATCATCTTGGCCAGCATAATACTCTGGTCCAGGAATTCCTCCTGCATAATGGTAAGCCCAATGACTGATTCCGGGGAATTGATATCATATTCGGCATAGCGCGTTTCGTAGTTGTCTTCCAGGTATATTACCGAGTTCTCTTTCTTGGCGATCTCAAAGTTCTGTTTATTGGCATGCAGGCCCAGAACAAAGGTTCCGGCTCCATTGGCACTTGAGGTGTGGGAATCACAGTGTACGGATACAAAAAGATCGGCTTTCGCCTTGTTGGCAATTTCACCGCGTACATACAGATCCACGAAGGTGTCGTCCTTCCGAGTGTAAATTACCTGGATATCCGGAATTTTTTCAAGGACCTTTCCGGCTTCGAGAACAATGCGCAGCGCAATATTCTTCTCCAGATACCCATTCCCCAAATTACCAGGATCATGGCCTCCGTGGCCGGCATCCAGGACAACAATGAACTTATCCTTTACTGCCGGACTATATTGATAACTTTTAAAAGGCGCAACTAATTCAAATCCTAACAAAAATGGAATAATTAGAAACCACTTCCCCAACATATTCATAGGCTTTATTTCTCCTTTTTGCTATGGTTAAATTTATGGTAATGACCCCCTAGCAGAACAAAAAATATATGTAAGTTTGATTGCAAATACCGAGCCATTCCTCACAAAAATAGGATTTATAGCTTTGCGATCAAACAAACGTCCTTATCTTTTTACTTGGCTTCTCCTTCTGGGTATTTCTTCGATATGGGCTCAGGAAGACCGCACTAAAGCCCTCCCCATCAAGGCAGAACAAGACACCATATCCCCTTCAATACCCCCAGTCCCTGCCGCTGTTCAGGATACGGTAAAAACTGATTCGGTGTTAACCGATACGGTTCCTGCAAAGCCTGCCCTCCTATTGGGAAAGATCAAATACAAGGCCAAGGATTACGTACGGATTAACCAAAAAGAACAAAAAATATACCTCTATAACGAAGCTGAGATTTACTATCAGGATACAGAACTAAAGGCAGGTATCATCATCATGGACTACACTAAAAATGAAGTATATGCTGGTCGTATTAAGGATTCCCTGGGTAACTATTCGCAACTTCCCTATTTCAAACAGGGAGAAAATGTGGTGATTCCGGATTCCATCCGCTTCAATTTTGATACCCAGCGGGCCCTTATTTTTAATTCCCGGACCGAGCAGCAGGCAGGTCTGGGGCAGTTGGGTAGTGATGCCATGAAGGTCTATGCCGATATCACCAAAAAAGAGAATGATTCTGTTTACTTCCTGAGTGAAGGTAAGCTCACTACCTCAAAAGACACAATAGATCCGGATTATTACATACGGGTAAGGAAAGCCAAGTTTGTTCCCAAAAAGAAGGTTATTGCCGGTTTCAGCAGCCTGTATATCGTGGATGTCCCTACTCCAATTGCACTACCATTTGCCTATTTCCCGCTGACCACCGGCCGTACGGCGGGTATTATGATGCCTACCTTTGGAAACGACCCGGATCGGGGATATTTTTTCCAGAATGGTGGATACTACCTGCCAATAAACGACTATGTGGACCTTACCCTTACGGGAGACTTATATACCAACGGCAGCTACGGATTCAGGGCACAATCCGTTTACTCCAAACGGTACAAATTTCGCGGGAATGTTAATTTTCGCTTTGAAAACCAGGTAACCAGTCAGAAAGGTTTCGACGATTACTCACGCGGAACTATTTACAATGTTCAGATTACGCATTCCCAGGATGCCAAATCAAATCCTAATTCCCGGATCTCCGCATCGGTAAATCTGGGGAGTAGTCAATATTACCGGAACTCCCTGTTGCAGCAAAATTTGCCCAATACCCAGGTGAATAACCTTTCGTCTTCGATCTCGTATTCAAAGACCTTCCCAGCCTATCCATCGGTAAACCTTAGTTTAACGGCAACGCACAACCAGAATACCAACACGGACATTGTAGATGTTACCCTGCCTACCTTCCAGGCATCTATGGAACGGGTTTTTCCTTTTGCCAAAAGGGATGGTATTAAAAAAGGACTGATCCAGAATATCAATCTACAGTACGACGTCAATGGAAGAAACAGCATTCGTACGGATTCTGAAAACTTCGGGACAGCTGAAATGTTTAATGATGCTAAAGTTGGGGCACGGCACAGGATCCCCATCAGCACGAATTTTAAGGTGGCCAAATTTTTCAGTGTTACCATGGGGGGTACCTATGAGGATATCTGGACCCTGGATACTTTTAACCAGCGCTTTGATCCGGATACCCAGGCCGTGGTAAGGGATACCATCAGCGGGTTTGACCGCTATAATCAGTACAATTTCAACGCCAGTTTAGGAACCACGCTCTATGGTACCTTCACTTTTGGAGAGGATAAAAAGATACAGGCCATCAGGCACGTGATGCGTCCCACAATTAGTTATGGCTATGCGCCGTCCTTTGAGCAATACTACGATGAATACCTCAATGAGCTTACAGGTGAAACCGTTCAATTCAGTCGTTTTGAAAACACGATATACGGCGCTCCCAGATTGGGTAAATCAAACGCCATGAGCTTCTCGCTCGCCAACACTCTGGAAGCCAAAGTAAAGGACAGGGATTCAACAGTGACGGAACCAAGGAAGGTGCAGCTGCTAAACAGTTTTAACCTTAACACCGGGTATAATTTTGAAGCCGATTCTCTGAAATTAAGCCCCCTGAGCATCGCCGGGGGTACCAACCTGTTCAAAAATAAAATGTCGATCAACTTCGGAGCCAACCTCGATCCCTATGCCATTGATAACAACGGACGGCGTATCAATACCTTTAATGTCAATAACGGAGGTGGGCTTTTTCGACTCACCTCGGCAAGGGCCAATCTCAGCTATTCTATAAGCAGTGCCGATTTTGCACGCGAAGGGCGTGATCAGGATGAAGATGAAGATGATCCCTATTCCGGAACAAATTACGTGGCATCGAGTGGAGGTAGGTCTGATGACCTGTTTGGGAAAGCTGACCGGTTTAATGAAAGTGGGTTTGGGGGCCGGGATTCTGACGACGTGGAAAACCCTGTTTACGGGACCAAAATCCCCTGGGACCTAAGGCTACAATACGCTATGACCTACAGCAATAACAATCGCCAGAACGAGATCAGCAACCATTCCCTCATGTTTTCCGGGAATATCAGTTTATCTCCCCGCTGGAAAGTTGGTGCATCTTCCGGTTATGATTTTAAAAACAGGGGGTTTACGGTAACGCAATTTCGCTTTGAGCGCGACCTGAAAAGTTTTAATATGCGTTTTAACTGGACCCCTTTTGGCCGATATGAACGCTGGTATTTCTTTATTGGCATCTCCAGTTCTATTCTCTCAGATCTGAAATGGGAAAACCGGAGTCAGCCACCAGTGAGACGATAAGCGGTATTCAAGAAATATGTATTGAACCTAAAAACTACCTGATGAAACAGATTATCAACACCTCCAAAGCCCCTGCCCCTATCGGGCCATACAACCAGGCCGTAATGTCTGGTAATACCTTGTATATCTCCGGACAGATTCCTCTGGATCCGGATAACGGACAGTTGATTGAAGGGGATATTCAAAAGGAAACCCATCAGTGCATGAAGAACCTAAAGGCTATCCTTGAAGAGGCCGGGATGGGTTTTGAACAGGTGGTTAAAACTTCAATATTCGTTAAGGATATGCATCAATTTGCACTGATCAACGAGGCCTATGCGCAGTATTTCAATGCAGATACGGCCCCGGCACGGGAAACGGTGGAAGTGGCTAACCTTCCGAAATTCGTGAATGTGGAGATCTCGATGATTGCTGTTAAATAGTCTCCTGGTGAAATTCCACAAGGCCTTCTATGGGTCGTCTCCTTATTACGCCCATCCTCAGATCATTTCGCTCGATAACCGCTGTTAATTCTTCTTTGAGGAAATGGGCAATGCTACCTACAAAATGAATAGGAACTTTTGTGGCGAGTTCAAATTGCATGATGTAGTTATTGACAAACTGCTGTAGGCCTTTGTCTATAA
>CAJHYA010000066.1_pt1 | contig 14201 bp, 14 predicted proteins | sample 9198611 | NCBI WGS metagenome assembly CAJHYA01 (sample SAMEA7708353, study PRJEB35096) | sediment metagenome | biome: marine neritic benthic zone biome [ENVO:01000025]; feature: sediment [ENVO:00002007]; material: shallow marine sediment [ENVO:03000034] sea grass bed [ENVO_01000059] ... | reverse complement strand
TACCGGAACAATCTTAAAAAAGTATTACAGTAGTGCGCTCATTCCTGGAAAGCGGTATCCAACTTGAACTACCCGATAGCGACATATGGTATTTTCCCGGATTTCTGGAATCATCACAGGCCAGTAGCTACTTTGAGCAATTAAAAAGGGAAACTCACTGGAGACAGGACGATATACGGGTGTTTGGCAAAGTATATCCACAACCCCGGCTTACGGCATTGTACGCTGACAATAGCAAACCGTATCGCTATTCTAACCTTACCATGCACCCCCTTCCCTATACCCCATTGCTCCAGGATATCAAGGAAAAGGTTGAAAACTTATGTGGTACCAGGTTTACCACCTGTCTGTTGAACCTGTACCGGGATGGGCAGGATAGTAATGGCTGGCATGCTGATGATGAGAAGGAACTGGGAGTAAATCCAGTGATAGCCTCCGTTTCCCTGGGAGAAACCCGCTATTTTCACCTGAAGCACAAGGAACAGAAAAGTCTGAAATACAAATTAGAATTGAAGCATGGGAGTCTTTTGTTGATGCAAGGTTCTACCCAACATCACTGGCTACATCAGATTCCGAAAACCAGGCGTCCTATTGAGGAACGCATTAATATTACCTTCAGGGTGATCCAATAAAAAATCGGTCTGTCATCAAACCGATTTTTTACTACCCATAGATGTTCACCTAAACTACTGCCTTTAATACGTGGGTAAGCGTATTAATCTCCTCATAGTTACCTTTAAATTAACAAAGCCCCACAAAAAGGACAATTTTAATAGATTAATAACCAGTTGATTAGGTTAAAATACCTGTTTCATCCAACTTTCCATAACCCTATTATTGCCTATCTTTGTCGCGCTATGAAACAAAACTTCACCGATAAGGAACTCGATCGTATTATCGAAATGGCCTGGGAAGACCGCACCCCATTTGAGGCTATTAGCTATCAGTTTGGCATAAGCGAGCAAGAAACGATTGCTTTAATGCGCAATTTCATGAAGCCCAGTAGTTTTCGAATGTGGAGAAAACGGGTTCAGGGTAGAAAGACCAAACATGCCAAATTAAGGGAAAGCGGAGTAGGGCGTTTTAAATGCACAAGGCAGCGGCAGGTAAGCGGAAATCAAATTTCGAAGCGCTAGTCCTATTTGAAAATAGCGTTTAGGACAGCAGCAAGTCGTACCCCTCCTTTCAAAAGTTGCTGTTCTACCGTATTCCAGTATTTATAACTATACGAATACCCAAGTTTTTCGCCTATCTCCACGGAATCATAGAGCTCATTAGCTATATCTTGCGATTCCTCCACCCAGGCATACACATCCCCCTGCTGCATGGCATTTCGTTCCTTCCGGTTAAGTTTATCTACTTTTCGGCTAAGTTCGGTATAACTCATACCGTAATGATTGATCAGGTTAGTGTCCCAAAGGCGATGCAGGTTACTCCCGTTTCCAAACCATTGTATCTGAATGTCATTGCCTCCCCGGTCCCCGGCACGACCTGCATGCATGGGCTGATGGAGGTCGCCAACCAGGTGTATCAACATCTTGAGATAAAATATGTGATCAGCCTCAGTTCGGTTTTCGTCCTCCAGAATCGCAGTACATCTTAAAATACCCATAACCACATCCCCTTCAGGATTCGGTGTAATACTCCGGTATTCCTGATCCGGTGCAAAATTTACGTAATGCCAGGGCATAAATGCATCATAACTTCTATCCGATTTGATGGCGTCGGCGTAGTTGGCCACTTCTGCCAGAGTTTGCCCTTTTAGAAGTTTCCTGATTTTGCGTTTGGCTTTCCCCGTGAGGTATTTTTGAGCTACTTCCCCAACAACCCGATGTCCGGTTTTACCCCAAAATTCAGTATTTCCATAGGTAAGACATGTAGAGAGGAGACACAATATTAGAAGACGTTTCATAGGTCCGTATTAGGTGATCAAAAATAGAGAATTCAGAGCATCAGCTGACATAATCGAATTTAAATTTTTACCTTCAAATTGTTAAATCTTCTAAAACTATCTCGTTTGAAATTAATACGCATCCTTTTTTGTTTTTGCCTGCTTCAGAGCAGTGCACAGGAAATTATCAGTGAAGAAACGAACCTGACCAATGGGGAAATCCAACTACCCGGGACACTCAGCTATCCCGATATACAGCATGCCATGCCTTTAGTTATATTCATCCAGGGTTCAGGCAATGTAAATCGCGATGGGAACCAGGCAGGAACAGTTATACAATCGGCCTATATTAAAACGTTCCGGGACAGTCTGAATGTTCGGGGAATTGCATTCTACAGCTATGATAAGCGTACTTCCACACCTGCAAACATCAGTAAGCTCCAGGACATCCGTTTTTCAGACCTTGTAGATGATGCCCGGCTGGCTATAGCGCATTATGGGTCGGATTCCCGTTTTAGTTCCCTGCATATCATCGGGCACAGCCAGGGATCCCTGGTGGGCATGCTAAGCCTCAGTCCACAGGTAAAGACGTATATATCCCTGGCCGGACCAGGAGTTTCGATTGACAAGAAAATCGTGGAACAAATCACGGCACAGAGTCCGGAATTAGGTGAAATTGCAGCACAGCACTTTGAAGAACTGCAAAAAACGGATACTATTGCCAGCATTAATCCGATGCTTTTTCAGGTGTTTGCACCCCAGAATCACAAGTTCCTGAAAAACTATGCAGCCCTGGATCCGGCTGCCGAAATAAAGAAAGTTAGAATCCCCACACTCATCCTAAATGGGGAGGCAGATATCCAGGTAAGTCCTCAGGACGCGCAATTACTGCATGAAGCCTTACCGGGGTCCAAATTGGAAATCATCCCCAAGCTGAATCATGTACTCAAGGAAGTTAATTCCATGGCGGAAAATCAGCAGGCCTATATGCAACCCGATGTGCCCCTCTCTGCTGCCCTGCTCTCCACCATCACCGCGTTTATTTCCGAAAACCAATAAGTACCCCATATACCCGCCCAAACTTTGGGATTTTTTTAACGGTTTTAGTTGTTAAATTTGGCACCGCTGACTAAGCAGACTAAAATGATCAGAACCGTATGTTGTCTGGCATTTGTTTTTATTTCCTCCGCCCTTATCGGACAGAATAACAACAAATCTTTCACTGTCAATTATATTAATGAAACCATTACCCCGGATGGGGTATTGGATGAACCCATTTGGTTTGCAGCCGAAAGTGCACAGGACTTTTGGGAATATTTCCCGGTAGATTCCATACAGGCCGTTAAACAGACCGACATCAAAATGCTGTTTGACGACAACAACCTGTACATCGGGATCACGGTATATACGGCAGGCAGGAATTATGCCGTAGAATCCCTGAAGCGGGATTACAATGCTGGGAACAGTGATAATGTCAGCCTGCTCTTCGATACCTTTAATGATGGAAACAACGCGTTCATGTTTGGGATAAACCCTTACGGGGTGAGACGTGAGGGCCTGATTTCCGGGGGTGGGCTTGACCGTAATGATTTTAACAATTCATGGGATATAAAATGGAGGGGAGATGCCAAAATCTATGACGATTACTACACAGCCGAAATGGTTATCCCGCTCACCTCTTTCAAGTTCAGGGAAGGGGAAACCAAATGGCGGTTCAATAGTTACCGCTTTGATACCCAGTCCAACGAAACCAGTACCTGGACCAGAATTCCGCAGAACCAGAATATTTACGGGATAACATTTATGGGGGATATGTTCTTTGAAAAGCCCCTGGGCAGGTCACGGACTCCGCTGGCAATTATTCCCTATATCAACTACCTGACTGCGCGGGATTTCGAGGATGAATCTTCAATCAACGATTTTAAGTTCGGGGGAGACGCCAAAGTGGCAGTGGGCAATAGTATGAACCTGGATATTACCGTAAACCCGGACTTTTCGCAGGTAGAGGTTGATGACCAGGTGACCAACCTTACCCGCTTTGAGGTAAGATTGCCTGAGAAACGGCAGTTTTTTATTGACAACAACGACCTTTTTGCGAGTTTTGGGGACGCCAGGGATAGTAATCCTTTTTTCTCCAGACGGATTGGAATTGCCCGGGATACCGCTGACAATACCATTGAGAACAGTATCATTGGGGGTGTTCGGCTAAGTGGTAAATTGAATAACCGGCTTCGACTGGGTTTCCTCAACCTGCAAACAGAAGCGGATGAGGGGAATGAAATAGCTTCCAACAATAATATGATGCTGGCCCTGCAACAGCAGGTTTTTTCACGGTCAAACATTGGAATTTTCTTTATCAATCGGCAATCTGTCAAGGACTATGATTTTCAAACAGATGAGGAACGCTACAACCGGGTCCTTGGGATCGATTACAACCTGATCTCGGAAGACAATGTTTGGAATGGGAAGTTTTATTTACACAAGTCCTTTGAACCCGGGGGTCGATTAAAGGACTTCTCTACGGGAAGCCGGATAGAATACAATTCCAGGTATTTTAATGTATTCGGTAAGGCAGTTTATATTGGGGAGGATTTCCAGTCCGACCTGGGATTTGTGCGCCGGACCGATATCCTTAAAAGTTTTGTGAGCATGGAGCGTGTTTTCTGGCCAAAAAAAGGAAATATCCAAAATCACAGTTTCCGGTTCTTCCCTAATTTTATCTGGAGCCCCAGCAGGGATCTGCTAAACACGGATTACACGATGAGAGGATCATGGGAAGCCAGATTTCAGGACCAGTCGCGCGTACAGGCATCCTTTACCAATCAGTACACCTATTTGCTGGAGGAGTTTGATCCTACCCGCAGTGATGATGCCCTGGAACTACCCGGGGAGCAGGGTTACTATTACAATTCAGTGAGTTTTGATTACAATTCGGACCGCAGGCGGCTTTTTTCCTATTCCCTTCAAAATACGGTAGGTCGCTTTTTCAACGGGAACCGCTTCTCTGTTGAAGGCCGCATGACCATGCGTTTTCAACCCAAAGCATTTGTATCTCTAATCTTCAATTACGATCAGATCCGGCTGCCGGAACCTTACGGAAGTGCAGACATCTGGCTTATCAGCCCAAAATTTGATCTTACCTTTAGCAAATCCATTTTTTGGTCTACCCTGATCCAGTACAGCAATCAAAGGGATAACCTGGGTATCAATTCCCGTTTACAGTGGCGTTTTGCTCCGCTTTCGGACCTATTCCTTGTTTACAACGACAATTACTTCGTAAACAACTTTATGCCCAAACTGAGATCTATTAATCTCAAACTAACTTACTGGCTCAATATTTAGCAGACAGGACACGCTTTAGTTGCCTTGGGTAATTTGTTTATATTTGGTCGACTAACCAAAATAGCCTTCCAGTAAATGAATCAATTACCCATTACCGAAGATACCGTAATCTTTGGGCTCCTTTGTCTTTGCCTCGGATTCGTATTTTACACTTCTTCAATAAAACAAGGCTTCTGGAGAAAATTCTACAGGGTTATCCCCACCCTGCTCATGTGTTATATGTTGCCGGCAGTGCTGACAAGTCTGGGGCTGATATCTGAGAAGGATTCTAACCTCTACTACATTGCCAGCCGGTATTTGCTTCCGGCGGCACTGGTCCTTATGACCCTGAGTATTGATCTAAAAGCTATTATGAACCTGGGTTCCAAGGCCCTGATCATGTTCCTTACCGGTACCGCCGGCATCATTATCGGGGGGCCTATTGCCATACTTATCGTTTCCACCTTCTCTCCTGAAACGGTAGGCGGAAATGACTTTGATGCGGTATGGCGGGGGTTATCGACCATTGCCGGAAGCTGGATCGGAGGTGGAGCAAACCAGGCAGCCATGCTGGAGGTTTTCTCTTACAATCCGAAGAAATTCGGGGATATGGTGCTTGTAGATATTGTGGTGGCCAATATCTGGATGGCCATCATATTACTGGGGATCGGAAAGTCCAAACAAATAGACAACTGGTTAAAATCCGATACTTCTGCTATTGAAATCCTGAAAGAACGGGTGTCCGCCTATACTGCGAAAATAACACGGGTAACCACGCTCAATGATTACATCATCCTGCTTTGTTTGGCTTTTACAGCGGTAGGCATAGCCCATTTTGCAGGGCATCATTTTGCCGAATTTCTGGAAGCCAACTTTGAAGTAGTACGAAACAAGCAAAAGGCATTATCCTCACTGGGATCGAAATTCCTTTGGATGGTGGTGTTCTCGACCACTATCGGGATTTTGCTTTCCTTTACCAAAGCGAAAAATTATGAAGGTGCCGGGGCGAGCAAAATTGGAGGCCTGTTTATCTATATCCTGGTTGCGACCATTGGTATGAAAATGGACCTCAGGACCTTTCTCGAAAATCCGGGATTGATTTTGGTGGGCCTTATCTGGATATCCATTCATGCCGGTTTACTGATCTTTGTAGCCAAGCTGATTAAGGCCCCTTATTTCTTCCTTGCCGTGGGAAGCCAGGCCAATGTAGGAGGAGCTGCTTCTGCCCCTGTGGTGGCAGCGGAATTCCACCCTTCCCTGACTTCGGTCGGGATTTTACTGGCAGTTCTGGGCTATGTAGTGGGGACAGCAGGCGCCTATATCTGCGGATTGCTTATGGAAATTGCGGCAAAAGTTTAGATTCTCAATCAGAATAAAGATATTTGCCCTGCTAAAATTTTAACAATGAAAAAGGGTCTTTGGACAATACTAATGCTCGGCCTGATCTTTTCCTGTAAAACGGAGACAGGCTCCAACAGCATGACGGTTAGTGGTACAGTGAAAGGATTGAAAAAAGGAACTCTTTATCTGCAGCACATACCAGATAGTGTTCTGGTTACCCTGGATTCCCTTCAAATAAGGGGAGATGAGACCTATTCCTTCAGCACTTCCCTTGAGAGCCCGGAAATATTTTATTTATATCTGGACAAGCAGGACAACAACACTATTAACGACCGTATTACCTTTTTTGGGGAACCCGGAGATATTAGCATCAACACTACCCGGAATGCCTTCGAAGCCGATGCTGAGATCAGTGGTTCAGAAACCCATAATAAATTAGCAGAATACCTGAAGTTCATGTCCAGATTCAATGCGGAAAACCTCGAAATTATCCAGGCAGCATCCGACCCGGAAGTGATAGATGATCCCCTGGCCATGGATTCCATACAAAAAGCCAGTCAGCGTAATATGCGCAGGAGTTTTCTCTACGCCCTGAATTTTGCGCTCAACAATAAAAATTCATATATCGCCCCCTATATCGCGGTAAAGGAAGTGCCAAATGCCGGCGTTCCTGTGCTGGATTCAATTTATAATTCATTGCCTCCTGAAGTAGCGACCTCAAAATACGGGAAGGAATTAAAAGCGCTTTTGGAAGCGCGTAGCGAAGAGTAATTATCAGAGTTTGTTGAGTTTGTCGACCAGGGCCCTTGCCTTCTTCTCCAGGTCCGCACGGATCGACTTAAAATGGGCTTGTTTGTCCTCAATTCCTTTTTGATTCACCTTAGCCATAAGTTCATCAAAGGTAGCGATGGCGCCGTCAATAATAGCAGAGCCTTCCTTTGTGCTCTCTTTTTCATTTGAGGCTTCAATGATATATACCGCCTCAATAATATCTCCTAATACATAGTTGATATCTTTCTTTAAATCCCGGATGTTGGCCATGAGTTTTTTTTCAAAAGTACACTTTTTACAAGGTGACTTCCAAAAGCTTTGCCCCCTCACTTTCCAAAATCAGAGAATCCAGTGCCGCGGGGATCAGACAAGTCTCTCCTTTTTGAAGTGTAAAACGCCCAAGAGCTGTTGTCAAAACAACCGTCCCTCCCACCGCAATCAAAATGCTAAAAGCATCCCTCTCAGACAGGTCGCGAGATACCCTTCCATTAATGGGCAGGTACTGGGTGGTGAAGTAGGGAGAAGTTACCATCGGATTAGCAGTGTTCTCCTTTTGACCATAAGTGACCCGGAAGTCCTGTTTACCGCTGAAATCTATGGCATCCAGTGCCTGTTCGGTGTGTAACTCCCGCTTATTTCCCTGTGCATCTTCCCTGTCATAATCATAAACACGATAGGTAATGTCTGAAGTCTGCTGGATTTCCGCCAGCATTACACCGGCGCCAATGGCATGTATCTTACCGGCATTGATAAAATATGTATCCCCTTCCTGTACTTCTTCCTGGTTCATGATGTCTAACAGGGTGTTGGCTGCCAAACGCTTCTTATACTCATCGGGGGTCACCTGCTGATTAAAATCAACCAGTAACCGGGCTCCCGGATCGGCATCCATAACGTACCACATTTCAGTTTTTCCAAATGAATTGTGTCGCTCCTTTGCCAGTTGATCATCCGGATGCACCTGAATGGAAAGGTCAGCTGCCGCATCAATGAACTTGATAAGAATAGGAAAGTTCTTGCCAAAGCGCGACAATACGCTGTTTCCCAGCAATTCTTCAGGATAACGATCAATCAGGTGGTCCAGGGACTCCCCGGCGTATAAACCATTTGCGATTTCAGAAACATCTCCTGGAACGGCTGATACTTCCCAGCTTTCGCCAGTCTTGGATCCTGTTGTTGGTTTTCCAAATTCGGTTCGAAGTTTATAACCTCCCCAAATACGTTCTTTAAGGATAGGTTTGAATTTAAGTGGATAGGTTTGCATCGTTTTATTGACTTTTTAAGGCGTTCAATGCCTTTCTCATGTGGCTGGCAGCGTTTACGCTGTTAAAGGCCATCACAACTTTCCCGGACTTGTCTACCACATAGGTCTCACGGCCGGGCAGCAAATTGAACAAATTCCCTTCTACCTTAAACAGCTTTCGCACTTTGTTTTGGCGATCCGCCAGCAAAGTGAAGGGCAATTTATATTTTGATGCAAATCTACGATGCGAATTCTCAGAATCTCCGCTGATACCGATCACCATCGCCCCTCTGTCGGTGAATTCCTCAAAACTGTCCCTGAATGAGCATACTTCCTTTGTACAGCCCGGGGTGTTATCTTTAGGGTAGAAGAAAATTACCAGATGCTTTTTGCCGATGTAGTTGCTGACATCAAAGGGATTCCCATCCTGATCCTTTAAGGTAAACTGCGGAATCCTATCACCTACTTTTAAGCCCATACCCTATCCATTGTATGTCACAAAGTTCCGGGGTGTCTCATACAAAACCACCTCCAAATCGCAATCAGCGGCAATATGGGGGCGTAATTTGTTCCAGATTACTACCGCAATATTTTCGGCAGTAGGATTCAGTGATTTAAATTCCGGAACCTGTACATTCAGGTTTTTATGGTCGAGGGCCTCTTCTACCTCCGCTTTAATGAGATCTTTGAGTTCCTTCATATCGATAACCATCCCTGTTTGCGGGTCAATTTCGCCAGTAACACTGACAATCAGCTCATAGTTGTGGCCATGAAAGTGCGGGTTATTGCATTTCCCAAATACCGATTCATTTTTGGCATCGTCCCATTCTGGTAAATACAGGCGATGTGCTGCGTTGAAGTGGGCTTTACGGCTGACTTTAACTTTCATTTGAGGAGGTTTTTGAAAACAGGTGATCGTAGAATCTTTCGAAAATTATCTTAAACCAAGCAGTGTAATTATGAGGATTCTCGGTTATGTCTTTTTTGATTTCGCCGGGCAGCATCCATTTCCAATCTGCTACTTCTTCCGGATTAATTACCGGGGCATCATTATAATGGCCTAGCATAACGTGGTCCAACTCGTGTTCGGTAAGGCCATTGTCGAATTCTGCCTTATAGATAAAGGAGAAGAGTTCCTTAATTTCGGTCTCAAATCCCATTTCTTCCTTAAGCCTTCGTATACCGGCCCCGATATTAGATTCCCCGACCCGCTGATGGCTGCAACAGGTATTGGTCCATAGTGAGGGGGAGTGATACTTGTGTGCCGCACGTTGCTGCAGCATTATCTCTCCGTTTTTGTTCATCACAAATACCGAAAACGCCCGGTGCAATACTGCTTTTTCATGAGCCTCCAATTTAGGCATGGTACCTATGGGCTCGTCTGCCTGGTTTACCAGGATTACCATTTCCTCTTTCACAGGACAAAAATAGCACCTTTACCCAAGAATTGGGTTAAGGGCATCTTAAAACTCAAAATTTTGAAAATAGAGGGCTTAAGTTATGCTAAAAGAATCTGGGTGATTTCAAATTACCCTGAACCCTGATGAAATCATAACGCAGGATTACCTCAAATGAACCATCATTAAAGGCTGCATTTCCCAGTTCTGTTATCTCGCGATCGTATGCCAGGCCAATCAGAAAGGAAGGGGAAATCTGAAATCCTGCCATTCCGCTAAATGCCGCATCCCAGCGATAGGCAGCTCCTATTATGAACTTGTCGTTGTACATAAAATTTGCCGAGATATCCAATTGCAATGGGGCTCCCTGGACCACTTTGGTCAGTAACGCAGGTTTGAACTTCCAGAACGCGTCCATGTCCATTACGTAACCGGTAATCAGATAAAAATTCATGCGCTCACTGGCCGTAGAAAGGGAGGATTCATCAAAATGCGTGGTTTCCAGGATCCTGGGCACTGAAAATCCGGCATAGAACCGCTGTGTATGGTAGTAAACCCCAGCCCCTAAATTCGGTGAAAACCTATTCTGAATATCCTGCTGTAAGGTGGGATCAGGACCACCTGGATTGGACAGGTCCTGGTTGAGTTCAGAAAACCTGATATCGAGCAGATGAGCACTACCCTTGATCCCAAAACTGAGTCGGGCATCATCAGAAGTCTGTATGGTGTAGGACAGATCCAGGTCAAAATATGTCTCGGATGTAGGTCCGATCTGGTCATTGACGATGGAGATACCCAACCCGGCTCCTCCATATCCCATTGGGGTGTGTAAATTTAGGGTTTGTGTCTTCGGGGCTCCATCCAGGCCTACCCACTGGGCACGATACAGGGCGGCAATACTCATATGCCCCCTTGACCCGGCGTAACCCGGATTAACACTCACCGTGTTATACATATATTGGGTGTATTGTGCATCCTGCTGAGCCATCACAGGGGAAATCAGCAATATAAAGAGCAGGAATACCCATAGCGTCTTTGGTTTTGGTATGTATTGATTTTTGTCCATTTTTTCCTTGTATACTAGCGGTTTAGGTAGAGGTAGCCAGATAAAGTCCTCATGTTGCCATTATTATCCTCAAAATCCAGGATATAGAAGTAGGTCCCAACTGGCAGTTTATTCTCCATATCCACAGTTACCCTACCCTCCGAAGTGCCATCAAATACATTACCCTGGCTGTTATATGCCTTAGTCATGTAAACCTGAACGCCCCATCTGTTGTATATTTTAATCGTATTATTCGGGAAATTTTCAATGCCCCGGATAGTGAGCACATCGTGAACACCATCGCCATTCGGAGTTACCACATTGAATACCTCAATATCTGCTTCACTGAAGTTTGGCTCCAGATAATCAGGGATTCCATCGTTGTCAATGTCGTCGTTGCTGTAGTCTCCATCAGCATTTAAGTCTTCATCTATCGTATTTATATTGTCATCATCGTCATCGGTATCCCGATAATCAGACTCCCCATCTCCGTCTGTATTCGGAAGGTTATCAAAAGGATCGTCAATTTCATCATTGACATCCACATCAATGGCTGTATATCCTTCATAACCGTCATCAAGACCGTCGTTATCTTTATCGGATCCAATAAAGGTGACATCCGGGATTCCGTCCTGATCGTGGTCATGGGCCTCAATACTATCGGGCACGTTGTCATTATCACTATCGTCATCCACATAATCAGGAATGCCGTCATTATCTGTGTCTACCGGGATAATCCCCAGGTTACCACCCGTCTCATAGACATCGTCCAGCCCATTATTGTTGTCATCCTGACCACTTGGGGCTTCATAATCTACTGTAGTCTGAGCTTCCACATTGTCCGGAATACCATCGTTATCGCTATCAATATCCAGATAGTCGGGTACACCATCCCCGTCGGTATCGGTCGGGTTGGTCGACGGATCGTTATCACCATCCAGATTAAGGTCTTCAAAGCTGTCCACGATACCATCGTCATCGGTATCAAGATCCACGCCCATAGGATTAATCAATACAGTAACCGTAGCCGTACTGCAATAACCCGAGGAATCACAAAGGGTATAGGTAAACGTATCGGTTCCGGTATATCCGGCATTGGGGGTATAGGTTACGATATCATCTGAAGGATCGTTCGGCGTGCCTCCATTGTCCACTGTTAGTGTACCATTAGCAGGATTTGTCGTGGTGAGTGTCCCCAGCGTGGGCACGTCATCGTCGTTGGCCAGAATATCTATGATAATTGGTGTATCTTCAAAAGTAGCTATGGAATCATCCATTGCGTCCACCATAGGCATTACATTGAGGTTCACCGTTGCGGTACTACAATCGCCCATATTATTACAGACGGTGTAATCAAAAGAATCTACTCCGTCATAGTCCGGATCCGGGATATAGGTGATAATATCGTCAGTTGGATCATTTGGGGTACCCCCATCATTTATATTAACCGTTCCGTTAGGCGGATCAGTAGCCGTAATAGTACCCAGACTGGGCAGGTTCGAATCATTTGAATACACGTCAAGCACTACAGAACTATCTTCATCCAGAGTAGCTACGTCATCTACCAGGGTTGCCGCCTGCTGCAGACAAACGACGGTAAAACCAGGCAGTTCAATGTCGCATCCCGCCTTGGTAATGGTTGCTGTATAGCGCACAACAGAGGTTGTTGCGGTTACCACCGGCTGTAAGGGATCTCCGGCAACCGCAGGGTTCCAGGAAACCGTGGCACTCCCACTCACATTAGGCCGTATATCCAGAGTGACCTGATTATCAGGGGCATTACAGTCTGTAAGAATGAAGTAACCCGTGGCGTTAGACCCACAAAGCGTACCATCGTAAGTTGCAAAATAAACCCCGGGGGCAGAGGTTTCATAAAAGAAGTCGGTAGACAATACCGTAGACGTGTCTGAAGCTTCATACCAGCGATAATTGCTTTCATCTCCGGTGTTAGGAGCCTGCAACAAGAACTGTGCATTAGATGCAGTAAACCCCAGCAGGGTAAAAACCATACTGAGGATCAAAAATTGATATCGCTGTTTACTTCTCAAACCTTTTGGGGGTATTGATATCTGCTTTATTTCACTACAAATACCACATTGATTAAGGAATTATAGTCAGCAGGTTGTCCGATAATATCATAGGTCAATACTCCACTTGCATTTATGCTCATATTGGCAAACACTGCCGGATCTGCATAGGTAACATAGTAGTAGAGATCCGCGGCCGTATAGGTCGGTAATGCCGCAGGCGCGCCTGTGCTGGCTACCGCTGGAGTTCCAAACTGAGCTAAATATTGTGCATAGAGATCGACAGTAAATCCTACCCCATTAGTTGAAGCGTCGATGGCGATTGACGGTGGATAGAAAATACGGGCTGCTTTGGATGTAATAGGAGCAATGGCCTGGATCACTTCTTCCACGTTGGTTTCGTTCGTTGGTGAAGCCTCTCCTCCTTCATCTACATCGATTGGTGTGCGCAGAAGTACTTCATCGTCATACTGATCATCTGTTCCTGCATCATCCAGGTGTGACAGATCTACAGTTTGGCTTGTGCCATTTTCAATTCCTACGGTCAGGATATTGGTACCTGTATCTACTGCAAGGCTTTCGATATTCTGATCGTCCGTACCTACCAAACTGGATAGGTCTACCGTTTCGTTAGTTCCGTTTTCGATTCCAATGGTCAGGATGTTTCCTGCCAAACCAGAACCACTGATGTTCTGATCGTCTGTGTTATCCAGGTATCCGCTAAGGTCTACACTGTTTCCATCCTCAATTGACAGCGTATTGGCTACCAAATTCAGGTTCTGGTCGTCCGTGCTTCCTGCTGCCAGTTCTGCAAGGGCTCCCTCTACTTCCGTAGCTGTAAAGTTGCCACCTGCATCGGTGATGTTTACCTCATTGGCTATCTGATCGTCCGTTCCTACCAAACTCGACAGGTCTACTGTTTCGTTAGTTCCGTTTTCAATGCCTATAGTAAGGTCAGTACCCACTAAGGCAGAGCCGCTGATATTCTGATCGTCCGTTCCTACAAGGCTGGAAAGATCAACTGTTTCGTTGGTTCCGTTTTCAATGCCTATAGTAAGGTCAGTACCCACTAAGGCAGAGCCACTGATGTTCTGATCGTCCGTACTGCCTGCTGCCAGTTCTGCAAGGGCTCCCTCTACTTCCGTAGCTGTAAAGTTGCCACCCG
>CAJHYA010000216.1_pt1 | contig 14364 bp, 7 predicted proteins | sample 9198611 | NCBI WGS metagenome assembly CAJHYA01 (sample SAMEA7708353, study PRJEB35096) | sediment metagenome | biome: marine neritic benthic zone biome [ENVO:01000025]; feature: sediment [ENVO:00002007]; material: shallow marine sediment [ENVO:03000034] sea grass bed [ENVO_01000059] ... | reverse complement strand
GGATTGTTGACCGCCGGGATAACCAATAATCCTGGTTCCCCGCTGGCAGTAGCAGCAGAAATACCAATTGAAATAGAGGTAGGCCCCGAGTTTATAACTGGAAGTACGCGAATGAAAAGCGGCACCTCACAAAAACTAGCACTCAATATGATTACTACGGCCTTAATGGTCCGTATCGGCCGGGTGAAAGGGAACAAAATGGTCAATATGCAACTTAGCAACAATAAGCTTGTAGACCGCGGGACGCGCTATCTCATGGAAGGTTTGCACCTGGATTATGAGCAGGCACAGGAAGTACTCAAAAAGTATGGTTCGGTAAAAAAAGCCTTAGATGCGTTGAAAAATGACTAACGGGGTCCTATTGCTGAAACTTCTTCAGTTGTAACGGGCTTGTCTTGCTTATTTCCCCAGGAGTTCATCACATAGTTCATTACATCCGCAATTTCTTCATCCTCAAGGCCTAAGGGCATCATGGTATTGTTATAGACGACCCCATTAACCGTTATTTCCCCCCGTTGCCCATATTTCACTCCACGTATGCTCGATTCGCGATTGTTGGCCAGATAATCGGACTTGGCCAATGGCGGAAAAGTATTCAGGACACCTTCCCCCTTTTCCAGGTGGCAGGTCACGCAGAAATCCGCATAGACTAGCTTTCCCCTTTCTATGCTTTCGGCCAGTTCTTTGTCTTGAAACAGTTTACTGGCCAGCAGGGCGACCAGGATCAAGTAGCCAAGAATAAAATATTTCATCTGTTATATTAATTGAAGATGGATTAAGAATTTGGAACAAGTTTGTAGATTCCTTTGCCTTCCACGGCTACATAAATGTAACCATCCAATCCCTGTTTTACGTTCCTAACACGTCCTACATCCTCCATAAGTTTTTCGCGGTAGGTTACGGTATTTCCATCCAACTCCAGCCTTTCAAGGTATTGAAAAGACAGCGAACCTACCAGCAAATTGCCTTCCCAGGCAGGATACCGGTCCGAGGTGACAAAAGTCATCCCACTCGGAGCTATGGAGGGCACCCAATAGTGGATGGGTTGAGCCATGCCTTCCATTTCGGTTAAATCGGTTATTGGTGTACCGCTGTAATTGATTCCGTAGGTAATAACCGGCCAGCCATAATTTACGCCCCGCTCAACAATATTGATCTCATCACCTCCTCTGGGGCCATGCTCATGTATCCAGATAGCCCCTGTTTCCGGATGTCTGGCCATGCCCTGTGGGTTTCGGTTTCCATAGGTAAAAATAGCCGCTTTTGCCCCGGATTCATTGACAAAGGGATTATCCGCGGGTACCCGTCCATCATCATGTAGCCGGTATACTTTTCCCCCATCTCTTGAAATATCCTGGGGATTCACATCGCGTTCACCCCGCTCACCTATGGTAAAATAGAGGTATCCATTCGTATCGAATTCTATTCTCGAGCCAAAATGCTGCCCCCTGGTGGTGTTAGGGGTGGCCTTGTACAGGACCTCAATATCGGTAAGGCTATTCCCTGCAAGTTTTACCCTGGCTATGGCCGTATTTCCCCCTTTATCCCCGCCCTCTTCGGAAGCGTAGGACAGATAGATCCATCCGTTGTTGGCGTAATCAGGATGAAGCGCTACGTCCATAAGGCCTCCCTGTCCTCGATTGTACACGTCGGGAACGTTCTGAATGGACGTCTTTTCCCCGTCTTTAAAAAGGATGATTTCGCCCGATTTTTCAGTGATAAGCATGCCGCCTTCCGGGAGAAAGGCCATACCCCATGGAATTTGCATATCTGACACCAGTAATTCTGGTGTAAAAGCCGTTTCCAGGGGCGTATTTACTTCATTATCAATTTTCTGTCCGCAGGAGGATATTGTTATTACAACGAAAAAACCGAGTAAGACTATACTTTTTTTCATATTCAAACGTTAAAAGAAATAATATATAAGTAGGCTTAGAGCCTAAAGATAAAGAGAAAATATAAGTTTAAATAATTACGCTACAGAATATCCCTGACCCCAAATCAAGCATATTCTTGCCATAACTCGAATTAACCTATGCTCCCCATGAAAACGAGGCATCTCTGGTATGCCGTGCTCTTGCTAGGGTTATCAATTATCGGGACTACAGCCATAGCAAACACCAGTGTTTACGAGGTCTTTTGGGCAAAATTAGCATCTGATTCCGTTGCGAATGAAGCGGAGTCGGACCTATCGGTTTCTACAGCTATTTCAGCAGATAACCAATTAAACATGGCGGCGGCCCCCATGTTTATGACCATTATCCAGGGAGCGAACGAGGAAGTGGTTTGTCCGAATGACGGGAGTACGTTGGCTAAATTCTTTCTTTGCGGAACCAGCGATATCCGTACCATTAGCCTGAGCATCAGTGGAAGTTCTTACGAATGGCAAAAACTAGACCCCAATCGTTGTGCCCCTTCTGTAATTGAAGATTGCGCCAATACGGGGAATACCTGCTACGATACGGTGGGTACCGGGGCCACCTATGATCTCGACTCGGCCGGAGAGTTCCGGGTACGCGTAGATGGCGGACAATATTACTATTTCAAATCCACACTTAATCCGCTCGATCCCCAGTTGATCAAGGAGGACATTATTTGTGGCAATCCGGGTAGGGTAGAGATCACCAACGTCCCGGCCGGATATGAGTATAGTCTTAACAGTTCAGGTGGACCCTATCAGGATGATCCTTTTTTCGATATTACTGCGGCCGGAAATTACCTGGTCTATGTGCGTTTGAAAAATGTCTCCGGAAGTGCTTGTCTCTTCCCGTCCAATACCGTTACTGTTCAGGACCTGGACATTACGGTGGACGTAACCGCAAATGATATTTTATGTAGTGGGGAATTAGGGAGTATAGATGTATCTGCATCCGGTGTGCCCGGATTTTTCACCTATCGCCTTATCAAGAATGGGGTTACGGTGGATACCTTCGGACCTGATTCAGCCAGCAACTACACCTTTGCGAATGTAAGCCCAGGGATTTACACGGTCAGGGTGGAAACCAACAAATGTAATGAGTTGGTAACCCTTGATATAAATGGAGATCCTATAGAGATTGGGAATGGCATCAGTCCACTGGCGGTTTCCGCAACCGCATCAGATAGTTTTGGATGTGGTGCTGCATCGGTAGACATTACTATTGACACCTCAGGGGGAACCGCACCATATCGATATAGCTTAGACGGAGGTAGTACATTTAGTCCTCCCTATGGAGGCACAACTGTATTTACTGTGACTTCTGCCGGGACCTATAACATTCTGGTAGAAGATGCCAATGGTTGTACCCGTACCGCCAATGTGGACGTGGAAGACCTGCCACCCCCAACATTTACTGTAACTACATTGGATGCCAACTGTGGTGGTGTTAACGACGGAAGTATCACGGTAAATGTAACCAACGGTTTTGGATATGCTCTGGAGTTCAGTATTGATAATGGTACCAACTACCAAACCGGTACTGTCTTTAATGGGTTAGCACCAGGAAACTATGACGTGGTAGTCCGCTATCAGCAGGGAAGTTTTACCTGTACAACCCCTGCAACCAATACTACGGTGGGAACTCCATCCACCATAACAGGAACAGCTACGGCTAACAGCATCCCTACCTGTTTAAATGAAACTGGCGGGCAAATCACCATCGCCGGAGTCTCCGGAGGTACAGCCCCCTACGATTACAGTATTGGCGCTGGATTCAGTGCAACCTCTGTATTTACGAATCTGGGTGTAGGGACCTATACCCCACAAATACGCGATGCGAATGGTTGTGTTCAAACCCTGGCCCCGATCGTTTTCAGTGCCCTGGATAAGCCCACAGATTTGGATTTTACCATATCCAACATCGACTGTATCACAACTACGGCCTCGGTAACTGTAGCAGTAACAGACGGAACCGCACCCTTTACCTATGAAATCATTGCCCCTGCGGCTAGTGCGATTAACAACGGGAACAATAATGTATTTACCGGACTGGGTCTTGGGACCTACACCTTCCGGGTTACGGATAATGAGGGCTGTTCTTATGACGAAAGTTATGCCATTACCGATATCAGCTCCATATCAGCACAGGCCCAGCAAACCAGGGTGGTCACCTGCGTTGGAGACAGCGATGGAGAAGGAAGATTTCTGGTAGATGGCTTTGATAATACCTATAGTTATAGCATTAATGCGGGACCTCTGAATACCGGGGAGACCAACGGTATAATCTCCCTGGCAGGCCTTACCGCTGGTAACTATGTTATTACGGTGACCGATGAGGATACAAACTGTACCGATACCGCTACTCTGGTAATTCAGGAACCGGCAGTAGCCCTGGCTATTAGCAATCTTAACGTTACCGCGATGAGTTGTCAGAATGGCAATATAGGAAGTGTTACTATTAATACTGTTGGGGGATGGGGAGGTAACCGATACACCCTTATTCAACCGGATGCTTCAACAAGAGGCCCTAAGAATGGAAATACCTTTTCTAACCTTTCCCTGGATGGGGTATACCAGGTAAGTGTTACAGACAATAACGGGTGTACAGTTACAGATTCGTTTACCCTGACCTCTTTGGTTTCACCAGTGCTGACCCTGGATACCGGGGCTTCGGATTTTTGTTATGACAATGTGGATGCGGCCACTCTGGTGGTAAACGCGGCCGGAGGATTACCACCGTATCAGTACCGTATCAATGGGGGAACATTTGGAGGCAGTAACAGTTTTGCCGGCCTTACTCCCGGAACCTATACGATCCAGGTTGAAGATGACAATGACTGTAGGGATGATGTTGTTGTAACCATTGAGCCAGAAATTTCGGCAACGGCTACGACCATTCAGGAATTAACCTGTGGTGGCCCGGATGCCCAAATTCGGGTGAATATCAGTAACGGATATCCTTCCGGAGGCGATTATGATTATTACGAAGTAAGTATAGACGGAGCACCGTATACCTCCAGTAATTTTAATATTACCGGAAACTTCTTCATTTATACTATTCCCAATAACGGTTCTATCCTTGTAGACACTACCTTCCAGTTTGAGGTTTACGATAGTGAAGGCTGTCTCACGGAAACCAATGTGGTGACTATTTCACCCCCGGAGGCCATTGTAGGCGCTGCCGTACCTACCAATACCACCTGTGGGGACGACAATGGGATAATTGAACTTATTCCGGATACAAATTTTGGCGTGCCTCCTTATGAATATAGTGATGATAGCGGGGCCACATACAGCTCTCAAAATATTTTCTCAGGATTTGCCCCTGGGATATACAGCACCTTCATGATCCGCGACAGCCGGGGATGTACTACTCCCTTGCTTTCTGCGACTATTACAGGCAGTGTACCCATTGATGCCACCGTAAACCCTGTGCCTGCCACATGCGCCTTGGGTGTTGTGGAAGGTGGAGTAGATGTCACCAACGTAACTAATGGTACAGCTCCCTATACTTATACCTTACAGGATGCTGCTGGGAATACGGTAGCTGTTGTTGGACCAACGGCGAGTACAACGGCTAATTTTACCAACCTTTCTCAAGGGAATTACACTGTCATTACTACCGACGGAGCAGGCTGTCAGGATACGGATACGGTTACTATTACAGAAAATACAGTGACCATAGTACCGGTGGACAACAATCCACCTGATTGTACGTCTGTGCTTACAAATACCATCACGATTGTTGGAGGAACAGGGCCATTCCTGTTACGCCTGGTAGGTGAGGGGGTACCCAGATATGCACCAAATTCACCGCCGCGAACACATACGTTTAGTGGTCTGAGTTTTGGCGTAACCTACTTTGTAGAAGTTGAAGATACCGCAACGGGATGTATTTATATTGAAGAAATACCGCCTGTGGTGGGGCCATCCCCATTGACCGCTACCGCAACGGCGACCTCTGCTTCCTGTGATGTCGCTGGAAATGGCATTCTGTTTTACGAGATTGATGGATATACATCTGCTTCAGTGGATATCACCATTACCAACACGGATACGGGCGCTATTATTTCTGGCCCAACTACAATTGCGGTACCCTTCCCCGGAGGTCCTTATGCGGATCAGATCAACGGCTTACCCCCTGGAAATTATCAAATCCAGGTAGTAGATACCAACAATAGTTGTACAGCAGGGGCATTGGCTACTATTGCCCAGGATATACCTGCGCTGGTGGTAGACAGCAATGTTCCAGCCAACTGTAACGTGGGAGCCCTGGTAACGGTAAGAGGAAACGGCGGCACCTCTCCTTATGAATTCGCCTATGTGCCCACAGGGAATCCGGCACCTGTAGCCTACACCACAGATATCACTTATGAAATTGCAGGGCCTTACCCGGCCGATTACGATTTTTATGTACGAGATGCCAATGGCTGTATCAATTTTACCACGGTTACGGTAACTGAGTCTGCCGGCGTACCGAATCCCACAGTTAACGTGATCAACCAGTGTACCGCGGTGGCTAATTACAATATTTTTGTAACAGCTCCACTGAGCACAGGTTCTGGCCTTCCCGAGGAAACCTTCGAATACGATATCGGCGGGGGATTCCAGTCGAGCCCGAACTTTACTGTACCCAATCCCGGGGACTATACTATAGTGGTGCGGGATGGTAATGGCTGTACCAATACTGTACTGGCAAGGGTTTTCGACTTTTTTGCCATCACCGCCAGTGCCACCTCTGAGCCCACCTGTAATGCGGGAGATGGGGTGATTACGATAAATACTACCGGAGGTAGCGGAAATTTCCAGTTCGATCTTGATGATGGTATCAATCCTGTAGTTACCCAAATCAACGATCCGGTGTTTATCAATCTACCTCCAGGAAACTATTCGATCCTGGTAACCGATTTAGACTCTAATACCATACCACTGTGTACGGATACGGCCACAGTAGACGTGACCGTAGTGAACAACCCGGTTATTTCGGCTACGCCTAAAGGAGATATTACCTGTAATGGGGCCAATGATGGCTATATTGATGTTGAACTTCTTCCAGGGACGGATACCGACAGTCCTTTCACATACGTCTTATACGACGGGGGTACAGCTACTGTGGTAGCCGGCCCGCAGGCTACTTCCCTGTTTGATAATCTTTCACCCGGGACCTATCAGGTTGAAGTTATTTCAGACCGGGGTTGTACAGATCGTTCAGGGGATATCGATATCCTCGAACCAACACCCTTGCAGATTGCCACCACGGCAACGACCTTTACCTGTGACCCGAACAGCAACCGCTTTAATACGGCAACAATAACTGTTTATACAGACACCAATGGAGACGGAACAGGAGTTGATACCGGTACCGCACCATATACCTACAGTATGAACGATGGTACTCCCGCCTTCGACGGGACCAACTTCCAGACGAGCAATGTCTTTGAGGTTATTGATAATGGGGCCGTACAGAACATTATCATTACAGCAAGGGACCAGAACGGATGTGAGATCATCGATAACGTTACCCTGAATCCTCCATCGGATCTCACCTTTAGTTTTAACGTAAATCCGATCACCTGTGATGCCACTGGCTTTGGTGTAAATCCGGGATCCATCGATATAATTGTAGATCAGGGACCTGGAAATTACGATGTAGAAATTTTGCCTTTGGGATCTCAGGCGCCTCAGAATTCAGGTGGAAGCGACACGGTTTCCTGGGCGATCAGCACCCCAGGTGATTATATATTTGCCGTTACGGATATTGGCAACGGAGGATGTACCTACTTAACCCCCGTGGTAAACGTCCCCGATTACAACACTATTGAAGCATTGATCGCGGAAGTAAAACCGGTCACCTGTTTTGGAGGTAATGACGGTGAGATCAGCATACAAGTCAACAACTATATCGGAAGCTATAATTATGAGGTTTTCTCACGGGACAATGCCGGAGTGGAAACCACTACCGGAGTAACCGGTTCCTTTGATACTGCTGTTCCCGGACAAAATCCGGGGATAATAGTGGGGGTACCCGCAGGTAACCTTGTGGTCAGGGTAGAAGCCCTGGATACTCCGTTCTGCGATACGTCAAGTAATGTAGCCACCGTACGTCAGCCAGACCGTGCACTTACCGTGGCGCTGCAGCAAACGGCTGAGGTTACCTGTTCTATTCCCGGACTAGGTGAGGTGTTTGCAACCGGAGACGGTGGTTGGGGAAGCTACGAATTCCAGGTCATCGCACCGGATGGAGTCACCATTATCCAGGATTTCCCGGATACAAACAATACTTTCAGCGGACTTTCTGATGGTACGTATACGGTGAATGTACGGGATGTAGAAGGTTGTATCAGTACCAATACAATTAATCTGGCCCTGCCAGCTCCTATATTTTCTGATATTCAGATTACTAATCCGCTGCGGTGTAACAACGACAATGATGGGGAGATTGAAGCCTTCAATATAAGTGGCGGACAAGGCCCTGGTAACTATCTTTTCCAATTGAACCGATTGTCTGACGGAAGCAGCAGTGGTATACAGACCACGCCTACCTTTGGCAACCTGTCATCAGGAGATTATACCATTACGGTTTATGACGGATGGGACTGCAGCTATACCACCGTACCGATTACGATATCCGATCCTCCGGTTGTGGTTGCGGAACTGGTAGAATTGCAACCACCTGGTTGTGGGGATTTCGGGATCATGGAACTTACCGTGACCAATCCGGAGCCCGGTGTGAGTTATTTCTACAGAAGATCCGGAACGGCAGATCCATTTTTACCTTTTGATGCACTTGATCCCCTGGCGACATCAGTTCAAATTACAGAAGATATTACAATTGATCCAGGTCCATTCCAGTATGACGTTCAGAATTCAAATGGATGTCCGTTTGAAAAATCGAATCAGATTTCTTTGGATCCCGCTGCACCGCTGGTAATCGCACTGGATCTAGCAAATGCTACCATCAATTGTGCCGGTGAAGCAACGGGAATTATTCGATCAGAGGCCTTTGGAGGGATTGGCAACTATTTTTATACGCTCTTGAATTCGGATACGCCTCCAAACCCGACGCCTACCAATACAGTAAGAAGTGCCCAATCCTCTGGTATTTTTAGGGACCTTGGGCCCGGGACGTATTGGGTGTTCGCACAAAGTGGTGGTTGTACCGCAATTTCCACGCCGATTACTATTACAGATCCACCACCTCTTGTACTGGATTATCTTGAGGCCGTACCTGTAAGCTGTTACGGGGATACGGACGGGCAGTTGATCATAGAGGCCAGTGGAGGAACCGGAGTAATACGATATTCCATTGCAGACCAGTTGAGTGAGTTCTTTGAGGGAGACGACCCGATGTTCCCGAACCGGAAGACCTTTACCGATCTGTCGCCCAGGAGCTATGAAGTAATTATTCAGGATGATCTTGGGTGTACCATCACCCAGACCATTACCATAACGGAACCTACCGAGCTTGTTGCTGGTATAGCGGATTCCACACCGGAAACCTGTTTGGGAGATGCTGATGGAACAGTGACCTTGCAGGTGAACGGAGGTACAGCGCCTTATGAGTTTGCGCTCAACTCTTCGGATCCGGCGGATTTTGCCCCGAATCCATCTCAGTTCTGGGATAATCTTGTGGGTGGAGATACCTATGTGATCTTTGTCCGCGATGCTCAGGGATGCGAGACCAATGTAATTGTTCCTGTAGGACTTGGGGTAGATCTCATGCCTGAAGCGCTGGTAACTTACGGATGTGAGGGGATATTTCCTACGAATTCGGTGGAAGTGGTCATTCAGGATACCAGTGAATATCCATTTTTATTGTATGCCCTTGACCCTGCAGATCCGACTGATGCCGTCACCGCACAGGCTACGGATGAACGAACCTGGGGTGAATTAACCCCTGGTGACCATACAGTGTATATCTATCACCAGAATGGCTGTACAACTTCAGTGGATTTTACGGTGGATGCCTATGATCCGCTTACGCTGGATGTGGTCAAAACGTCTCCAAATGAGATTACCGCAACGGCCAGTGGAGGCTTCGGAGGTTACGAATACTTCTTTAATAATGTATCCTATGGAAGTAGCAATGTGTACACGTCCAATCAGGATGAAACCGTTACCGTTCGTGTAGTTGATCTCAGAGGATGTGAGGCGGTTATGGCTTTCCCGTTCGATTTTACCGGAATGCTGGATATCCCTAATTTCTTTACTCCGGACGGAGATAATATGAATGATTTCTGGTATCCGCGAAACCGCGATTACTTCCCTAACCTGGAGGTGATTATCTACGATCGCTACGGTAGGGTTGTAGCCCGACTGGACCAGGTATCGAAGTGGGATGGTAATTACGACGGAAAACCTGTACCAACAGGAGATTACTGGTATGTAGTTAATGCGAACGATAAGGAGAAACAACAATACGTAGGGCATTTCACGCTTTACCGATAAAGTATAATTCGAGGTTATGCATGGCTAAAGGGGCTGCAATTTTTGGGGAGCAGCCCCTTTTTTATTTCAGCAGGTTCTGATTATTGATCGGTAATAAACTTAGGATCTAGTTCATCATTACTCCTTTTTCAAGAAGCACTTCATAGGTATAGCCCGCCCCAAAATCCTTGTTCAATGCAACTCTTGCACGGAAGGTTACCATATCTCCCTTGGATACTTCTTCCGTTGAAGTAAGTACGATTTTCTTATCCCGTTCATCTGGGTCCTGCAGGTGTATCCAGTTTCGGCTGAGGATTCCGGTATTGATTTTTGTGCACTCCCCTTTAATTTCTACAAGCTTTCCTTCAAAATCTCCCGGATTTTCGAGCAACTCCCTGATGGTCGTCTTTTTCACGATACCGGAGCCGAGAGCGGAATGAACCCCTTTTGATTGTGTTGAGGTTTCATCGCTTTTTGGGGGAGGTGCTACTTTGCCTATGGGTTTGAGGTTTTTTCCATGAGCTTCAGGAACCAATAGGGTCACCAGGTAAAGCGTATCAAAAACTTTGTTTAATTCCTTGCTTTCGAAATCCGCCTTGACCAGGGCTTCGTTGTAATAATAAACTTCACCAACATCGATAGACGAAGGCCCTGTTGCCATCCAGTAAGTGCGCTCTCCTTCTTTTACCTGCAGATATACATACTTGGACGATGGAAGGACTTCCTGAACAATGACCTGGTGAACATCCATTATGATGTTCTTATGATCATCTGCCACACTGGTAGCTGTTTTAAGGGGGAATGTCCCCAATTCTTTCGGATTTTGCCTGCATCCGGAAATTGCCAACAAAACAATGGCGACAAACAGAGCACTTTTAAATGAAGTCATGAAACGTATATTATATCGAAGTTATGATTGTAAGATTACTTTAGATAACTCATTAAACAAGTACCTGTAGTAAAATTATTTATCTGAATAGCCTGGCAATTACAAAAATGGCATGAACTAAAAATAAAAAAAGCCAACAGTGTTCTGAAGCCAGAATCACATATTTTTTATATAGTTAATGAGCAACCATTGCTCCTCTTCATCTGGAATCCTTTTTATAAAACTGGGCATCTCGTCTCTTCCAACATAAGTTTTATAGTATAGACTGCCATCCGATTGGCTTTTAAATTCGGATCCTGTAAAATCCCTGATCGGAGTTTTAAGGCCCTTTGCTTTAGTACCGTCTCCTTTTCCTTTGGTACCGTGACATGATTTACAATGTTTTGCATATAATATACGTCCTATATTCTCTGAATCTGCCACACCAGCATGGGGATTTTTCATTTTTTCATACTTAGCTGGAACTTCCCATTTATCTTGTAAATCTTCCGGGAGGTCATGCATAGACAATAGTATTAAACTTCCAATAAGGACAGTGATGACAATATAAATGTGCTTTTTCATAATATAGAATTGAATTACTGTAATCTCAGGTACTTTCTTTTTTTAGTTTGTTGATCTTAAACAAGATAAAAATAATATAACCAATTATATACCAAACAACAATAATCATACCACTAGTAGCCAGAACCAAGGCTATCGGCGCGTTGGCAGCAGCAGCCCATAATGATCTTTTTTCTTCGAACTGATCTATGGGAGTGGGAATACCCCAATTCTTAATCCTTTCTAAAGTAAGATCATTGTACATATCGGAATCCAACAATTTAACTACTATTTTAACATGTCCTTCCCGGTCTCCAGGTAAATCCTTAGGGAATTCTACCTCTGCTACCCCATTTTCATCGGTGAAGTTGATAAAGTCTCCTATGGGCAGCAGACTAAAGGTTCTCTGTACGTAAAAGTATAATTCCAGATCACCAACGGGAACGCCATCCTGATCCATTGCAACAGCTCTTATTATCTTAGAATCAGCTTCCTCATGAAATGAAAGCGTTACATTGGCATCCCGTAACTCCTCTTGTCCATAAACGCTTAAAATTGATGTAATAATCAAGGTTACTGAAAGTATGACCACTCGCCAATTACAAATATTTAGCCAATCAGATTTCATTTTTGAACAGTTTGGGAATTACGATTTGACCTTAGATATTCTTCCTCTTTTTTGACAGGAATTACAGGAAAGATTTTAAGCAAAAAAGTGATAATCAACAGGAACCAGGCAAATGAGGAAATTGTTATAGCCCATTCTTCCCAGGTTGGATTATAGGTTAGGTAGGACTCGTCTACCCCCTGGATAGGAAGATATGGATGTTGTAATGATGGGATTACGATTAAAAATCTTTTAAACCAGGCACCAAGCAATACCAGTACAGATATTATAGCAGCCGGTAATGGCTTTCTTAGTGGTTTGTAAAGAAGAAGAATAATCGGAAGAACAAGTCCGCCTATCTGCACCAGCCAGTACATGGGGGCATATTTGCCTACAAACAGTTCCGTAATGTGTTCTCCTTCAACTCCAACCATCTTAAAAGCGGGTCCCAGATATTCATTGATATTAAAATACAGGTAAACCAGGGAGAGGAGCACGAGGAGTTTACTCATTTTATCAAAATGGATTATCGTGATGTATTTTCCCAGGTTCATATGTTGTCGGATAAAGTACATAGCAACAATAATAATAGCCGCACCCGCCATAAAAGCCCCGGAAACAAAATAAGGGCCGAGGTTGGTACTATCCCAGCCAGGTCTCCATGTAGTGGCAAATAACCAGGAAGTGATGGTATGTATCGCGAATGCTACCGGGAGGACGGTTAAAGCCAGTATTTTGTTTATCTTCTGAAGCATCTTCCATTGTTTTGGATCATCATTCCAATTAATGGCTGTTAGCCTGTACATCCTTTTCTTCCATTTTGGAATCGATGTCAGTCGGTCACGACAAAGCCCCAGATCGGGAAGCATAGAAATATAGAGCAGTAAAAAGCTAATGACCAGATAAGTGGATATGATGATAACATCCCAAATAATGGGCGACTGGATTCTTAAATACTTTATGACATAGAAAAAGCGGTCTGGGCGCCCCATATCCACAATAATTATCACAGCAGCACAAATAATGGCAGCAACGGCAATTATCTCCGAGATTCTGGTTAAAGGTCGCGACCATTCATTCTTATTAAGTTTTAAAATGGAACTAAAGAGGGAGCCAACGAGGCTAATAGCCACAAAGAACACAAAGTTAGAAATATAAATTCCCCAGGAGGTATAGTCTCGCATTGCGGTTACCACGAGTCCGTATTTTAATTGTCTGTAATAACCAAAAAGACCAAAAATGATGAAGGCTAGTAAAACAGCTATCCAGATTTTATACTTCAGTGAGGTTGAGATCAAATGACCTAATAAATCTTTCTCTCGGGGAGACTCAAATATTTCCGAACCCATTTGCGAAGATCCCTTGTTCATGACTCGTCGTTTATTTCAGAATCTTTTTCAAAAGGGAACAATCGGTCAACAGGAGGAAGGTAATAAACGCGCGGTTCTGTGCCCAGCTCTTCCATGTACCGATATCCTGCTTTTTCTTTCAGCAATGTAGAAAGGCGAACCGTTTCCTCTCCGTTCGTTACTGTATCATCAATTTCATCCCCAAAGTAAATCACACCATTGGGGCAGGAGGTAACACAATGCGGTAATTTATTCTGTCGTAACATATCCGGGCAAAAATCACATTTTCCAACTGTGCCGATCTGGCTGGGCACACTGGTTTCCGGAGAGTAAGCAATACTTTCGTCTTCTCCAGGAGGTTTTCCCCAGTTAAATACTCGTGCGGAGTATGGGCAGGCAGCCATACAGAAACGACATCCTATGCAACGTACGTTGTCAATGAGAACTATACCGTCAGTGCGCTTGTATGTAGCACCGACGGGACAAACTTTAACGCAAGGAGGATTATCACACTGAAAACATTTTTTCGGCATCCAATAGGGTGCTGACTTCTCATTGTCCTGCATCTTCAGCACCTTAATATATGGTCTGTCCGGAGTTAAATTATGCGTATGATCACAGGCCTCAATGC
>CAJHYA010000159.1_pt1 | contig 14431 bp, 15 predicted proteins | sample 9198611 | NCBI WGS metagenome assembly CAJHYA01 (sample SAMEA7708353, study PRJEB35096) | sediment metagenome | biome: marine neritic benthic zone biome [ENVO:01000025]; feature: sediment [ENVO:00002007]; material: shallow marine sediment [ENVO:03000034] sea grass bed [ENVO_01000059] ... | reverse complement strand
TATCCTGAAAAGGATGCCGGCAGAGAACACGTTGCCTCGTTACTCCGGGGCACCTAAACCAGTATTGACAAATGGATACAACAACTATTTTGATTGCGGCGATAGGCGGGCTCGTTCTGGGTTTTATTATTGCCAAGATCTTGGAAAAAGGCCGGGCTTCCAAAACTATAGGGAATGCCAAGAAAGAGGCCGGTACCATCATTAAAAACGCGAAGAGGGAAGGGGAGAATATAAAAAAGGACAAAATCTTCCAGGCCAAAGAGAAGTTCCTTGAACTGAAGGCCGAGCATGAAAAGGTAATTATCAATAAGGACAAAAAAATTGCTGAGGCCGAAAAACGGACCCGTGACAAAGAATCCCAAATAAGTAGTGAACTAGCCAAGTCGAAGCAGCAAAACGAAAAACTCGAAGTAAAACTTAAGGAAGTAGAACACAAAAGGGAGTTCTACGAAAAGAAGCAGGCAGAACTGGAAAAACTGCACGACAGCCAGGTACAGCAGCTTGAAGTGATATCCGGACTTTCTGCTGAAGAAGCGCGGGCGCAACTCTTCGAATCCCTCAAGGAAAAGGCCAAATCAGACGCCGCGTCTTACTTGCAAAGCACCCTTGAGGATGTTAAACTAACAGCACAACAGGAAGCCAAGAAGATCGTAATAAACACCATACAGCGGGTGGGTACAGAAGAGGCAATAGAGAATTGCGTTTCTGTATTCAACCTGGAGTCTGATGATGTTAAGGGCAGGATTATTGGCCGGGAAGGAAGGAATATCCGGGCCCTGGAATCTGCCACAGGCGTTGAGATCATTGTAGACGACACTCCTGAAGCTATCATTCTTTCCTGTTTTGATTCGGTTCGCCGGGAAGTAGCGCGACTTTCACTGCATAAGCTGGTAACAGACGGGAGGATCCACCCGGCCAGAATAGAAGAAGTGGTTCGCAAGACCGAGAGGCAGATCGAACAGGAGATCGTAGAAGTAGGAAAACGGGCTGTGATTGATTTGGGAATTCACGGATTACATCCGGAGTTGATCAAAACCATAGGCCGAATGAAATACCGTTCCTCTTATGGGCAGAACCTGCTCCAGCATTCCAGGGAAGTAGCCAAGCTTTGTGGTATTATGGCGGCAGAACTTGGGGTAAATCCCAAACTGGCAAAAAGGGCCGGACTGCTGCATGATATTGGAAAAGTACCGAATACAGAGGCGGAAGTGGAGACCCCCCATGCCATTCTTGGAATGCAGTGGGCTGAAAAATACGGTGAAAAACCAGATGTATGCAATGCCATAGGCGCGCACCACGATGAGGTTGATATGAAATCCCTTATTGCGCCAATTGTTCAGGTTTGCGATGCCATAAGCGGAGCCAGGCCCGGGGCAAGACGGCAGGTACTCGATAGTTATATCCAAAGACTGAAGGATCTGGAAGACATTGCTTTTGGCTTTGGTGGTGTACAGAAAGCCTATGCCATTCAGGCCGGCAGGGAATTGAGGGTAATTGTAGAAAGCGAGAAGGTCAGTGACGAAAAAGCCGCCCAGCTCTCCTTCGAAATATCCCAGAAGATCCAAACGGACATGACCTACCCGGGTCAGGTTAAGGTAACCGTAATCCGGGAAACCCGTTCTGTGAACGTGGCTAAATAAATACGCGTTTTCGAATGCAGATTATAAAGGGTTGCGAATGCAGCCCTTTTTCTTTATGATCATTTGACAAAAACCGATTAGGATTTGAGCAGCGATAGCATATGATCCGTGTCGGTGACCGTAGCGAATTCCTCCTGTATACTGGCAAGAGCAGTTTGGTGCATAAGTTCAGCTTCCAAGTGATTTCCATTCAGGTCCTGGTTGTCAAAGGCTGCAACAGCATCGGAAACCACATAGGTTTGCAATCCCAGATTTCCGGCCATCCGGGCGGTGGAGGAAACGCAGTGATTGGTGGTAAGCCCCGCCAGCACCACGGTCCGAGTGGGGACCTGCTTTAACAGATCCAGAAGCGTTGTACCGATAAAAGCACTGTTTACATTTTTGGTAATAACCGGCTCCCCTTCAATTGGTTTAACCACGTCTTTAATGGCAAAGCCTTTTTTGGACGCGTGCAAAGGCGACTCCGGATTTTGGGAGCTATGCTGGATATGGAATATCGGTAATCCGAGGATACGCCACCTGGCCAATAGCGCTGCTGCCTGTTTTTCGGCCCGGGGATTGTTTCTGCCTATGCCATAGAAAGCCACTTCATCCAATCCCTTTTGGATGTCTATCAACAGCAAGGCGGCTTTATCAGAAATCAACGACATGGATACAAGGTACTTAATTCAGGAATATTCTGCTAGGCCTCCAGTTTATAGATAAGTGGATTAAAAGCCTTTGAAGCTACGATCACCTGATCCCCGGGTTTCAGTCCCCGGGCTTCCTCGGCAGTGGCAATGACGCGTATGGGTTGCTCCTGCACCAGAACGTGCACTACATACATCAGATCAGCGGCTTCCAGGGAAATGACTTCCCCGACAAACTTGAATTTGCCGCTAACATTATGTTTCAACAGTACTTCGGAAGGAAGGCCTTCCTTGATAACTTTTCCTTTTTCCAAAACGAGCACCTTGTTGGCAAGCCTGCTGATCTCACTGATACTGTGCGTTACCAAAAGGGTTGTCAGCTTAAATTCCCGGTGTACCCGAATGAGGTATTCCTGTAGTTTAAGCCGCATTTTTGGATCCAGGGCGGTCAGGGGTTCATCGAGCAACAGGATCTCCGGTTCCTGTGCCAGGGCCCGTGCCAGGGCTACGCGCTGCTTTTGGCCTCCGGATAAGGTTGCGGGTTTGTGGTCTTGTAAATCGGTTAGTTCTACCATGTCCAGCAAGGTCGAAATCAGTTTTCCATTTCCCCTTTTCTGCTGGGCAAACTGCAGGTTTTGCCTTACGGTCATGTTTGGAAAAAGCGCATAGTCCTGAAAGACATAGCCGATCTTACGCTTTCCCGGATTCAGGTTTATTTTTCGCTTAGCGTCGAACCAGGTGGAATCTCCGCTAGAAATCGTACCCGAATCAGGATGCATCAGCCCGGCCAGCATCCTTAAGGTGGATGTTTTACCTGCCCCTGAAGGGCCATAGAGGGCAACCAGGTCCCCGGGATTGATCACAGTGCGGATTTGCAGGTCCATGGGGCCGCCCTCGGCCGTAAGGCTTTTTTGGATATCCAGCCGTATCATCTCCAGAATCGTTTTAAATACCCCCCATTGATGAGATAAACACTAAGCAGTACGCCAAAGGCAAGAGCCAGGAGTAGCAAGGAGTACGTATGGGCAGTACCATAGTTCAGGGCCTCTACCTCTTCATAAATTGCAATAGAGGCCACCCGGGTTTTATCCGGGATGCTTCCGCCAATCATCAATACCACCCCAAATTCCCCTACAGTATGTGCAAAGGCCAGGATTATCCCGGTGAGCAGGGAGGGTTTGATATTGGGCAATCCCACCTTAAAGAGAATGGTCCAGCTTGATTTTCCCATGAGTTTTGAAGCCTCCAACAGGGAAGGGGGCAGGCCAGCCAGGCCGGAATGTATGGGTTGTACCATGAAGGGAAGACTATACAAAACGGAAGCCAGCACCAGGCCAGGGAATGAGAATACCAGTTTAATCCCAAACCATTTGTCGATCCAGCTACCGAGAAAGTGTTCCGGGCCAAAGGCAATTAGAAAATAAAACCCAAGAACTGTAGGAGGAAGCACCAGTGGCATACTAACCAGGGTTTCCACAATGGGTTTCCACCAGCCGCGGGTACGGGAGAGCCAGAACCCCAAAGGAATACCCACCAATAAGAGGACGAAGGTAGTGGCCAGCGCCAGTTTTAAGGTCAGGTATATGGGTCCCCAGTCGATCATTCCTGAAGCATGATTTCGTTCATTTTAACCATAGCGGTTACGGCTGTTCCGGTTTTCAATGACCAGCTATCCAGCGTAGCTTTGCTGATCAGGGCCTGAATAGCTCCGGCAGGTGTTTCGACCGAAACCTCACAAAACAGTACGCCTATTTTCAGTTCTGTTATTTTACCGGAAAGCCGGTTTTCCAGACTAAGAGCGACCATTGGATCTTTGGCCAGGATCACTTCGGTTTCCTTGAACAATACGTGGATAGTCCGGTTTAGTTCCAGATAGGAAACCGTTTCCGGGGTTTCGATTACGATGGCGTTAACCGATATTCCTGTCGGTAATTCCACGGTGACCCGCGAAAGGTTACCGGCAACTTCGATCTCCCTGATGTGCCCTTTAAGCCTATTCATTATTGCTTAGGTAGCCGTATTTGTTTAAAATGCGCTGTCCGTTTTCACTCTTCAGAAAAGTATGAAATTTTAAGGCATTTTCCGGTACTTCAGTACCATTACTGAGAATTAAAATACCCTGGGCTATGGGCGTATACTGATCCCGGGGCAGCAGGGTCCAGCTACCTACACCTTCAAGTTGGGGTGACATCACAACCGACAAGGCGGTAAAGCCGATTTCCGCTGATCCTGTGCGGATAAATTGATTGGTTTGTGCGATGCTTTCCCCAAACACCAATTTGGGGGTGATCTCCGGATACAGTTGCTGACTGATCAACACCTCTTTGGCCGCTCTCCCATACGGAGCAAGTTCCGAGTTGGGGATGGCAATATGTGCGATCCTTTTGCTGTTCAGGGAGTCCAGATCAGGGTTTATGCCGGCCTTACAGCTCCACAATACCAGTTGACCGTAGGCATAAATGTCGGGCTTATAGTACCCCAGGCCGCGTTCATACAAGTAATTCGGGTATTGTATGTCCGCAGAAACAAGGACATCATAAGGTGCGCCGGACCGGATCTGGGCGGTAAGGTTTCCTGAGGATCCTATAATGATTTCGGTTGCTATTCCGGTGTTTTCTGTGAATACTTCCACCAGTTCGCTAATGGCAAACTGCATATTGGCGGATGTAGCTATTGTAAGTTTTTGTTTGTCCCTGGCATCGTTACAGGATAACAATAGGGCAAAGCAGATTCCGAATAAAAAAAGCCTTTTTTTCAATGTGTGCTGGTTCAACGGGAATATGAACCCTAAATATAGCAATCCTGTTACTGATGTTTTGTAATAATAATAGCCAGCATAAAGTTATGATCAGTCATGTTCAGGAAGGTTTGAAAAAATCCAAGAAAAAAGAACTACCTGGTTGCTATGAGTTCATTCTTTTTCAAGAAATCAACAATTCCAATTATAAGCTGTGGGGAGATTCTGAAAAAATGCCAGTACGATTGATTATTGGGCAGGGTGATGTATTCACCTTTAACTTCTGTACCGTGTTCTGCATTGTGGGCGACAATTGTAGTTAACAAGTTGGCTCTCTCCCCGGAAAAAAACTGTTCGAGCTCCTGAATGTTTTCCCGGTAAGGTACAATCCAGTCTATTTCTCCATAGATGGCCAGGAAAGGATTTTCGTATTTGGACAATACCTTTCCCGGATCGTAGCTATGTCGTCTTACCCAAAGGGCTTTGATCGCCTCGGGAGAAGCAGGGATGTCCGTGTCATCCAGTAATTGTTTCCAGTCTTCGGTTTCTGCCATAGCCAGTAGTTCCCGGAACCTTTCATAAGTCTTGCGGTTGGATTTACCCGTAAACATCAGTTGGGTATACTCCTTAATGTGAGCCCTGGCCTCCTGTGATAATTTATAGAAAGAGAGCCCGTATTCCATGGATTGAAACTGTTGTTCTTCCACAGAGGTTGACGGACCTACTATGCTGATCATAAAGTCAAAATTGGCCTTTTCCTGGGCTTTTACCATCACCCAGCCCCCTGCACTGCTGCCCAGAACTCCTATGTTCTCAAAGTTTTCAGGGCGGGCTTCGAGGTATTTCTTCCAGGCAAAAACATCTTCGGCCAGGTCATCAACAGTTGCCGAATTGCAGTCTCCTGAAGACTTACCAGTACCACGTTTATTAAAGGCAATTACCGCTACGCCATATTCGCGGAGGATCTTGGCGTACAAGTCGTATTTCGTGCTGCCCGCATAACAACCACGGCCACCAACCAGGATCATGGCTGTCCCGGATAGTCGGTCCGGAAGGTGAAGATGCCCACTTAAGGTAACGCCCTTATGTTTTATGGAGACTTCTTCCACCGTATAAGCAGGTAAAGGCGGTGGGGGCACTTTTTTCAGGTGTACATAAATGGCCGGAACTTTTTTGTCAAGATAGCCGTTGATTTCTAAATTGTTCGAATCCAGAGACAGGATTGCCTTTCCGTGACCGGTATTGGTGGTAATGACACCCAGGGAATCTATATACACCGGAAGTTCAAATTCCCCGAATTGCGGATGCCATTCCTCGATAACTTGTAAGGAATAATACGCCTTATCCTTCTTATAGAAATGTATCTTAATAGGCTGGGAAGCATTGTTTTTAATAAAGGAACCTTCCCAGTGACCCTGAAGTGTTTTCCATGCTTGTTCTTTTGGCGGTTGGGCCTGGACCATGGGCAAACCAAAGACAAAGAACAATAAACCAAGAAAGAGATTCTTCCTATACGTATGGGCTATGGTACTCATTAGCATAAACTTTAATTAATAACCAGTCCTTACTCCCCTAAAACCGATATGAGAGGCCCTTCTATTTTGACTCTGACGCAGCCCTTTAAATCGATCCGAGGTTCGTGCGTGGTTTTCGTGGAACTTCCAACAACCGCCCCGGCCACCAAAGGCGTATTCCCCGTTTATGGGCTGCCAGTCTTCATTGGTTGCCAAACCATCCGGACTCAAGTGTCCATCTCCATGGGTGCCTCTGAATTTTCGACCAGAAGGATGCCCAACGGCAACTACAGGTTCCTGCAGATTGCCGCCCATTTCCATGGCCCCATAATAGGTAGCACCTGCTTTGATCCGGTCTCCGCCTGATTTCATACCAAAAATACCTTTTCTAACCGGCCCCCGACCTCCATCACCGCCTGTGAATCCACGGCAACCCACACTGCTTGGGTCATAGAACCTGCTGTTGGGCTTGCACACATCATCGATATTGAAGTAGGAAAACATACTGGCATGAATGTTACCATCACAATACTCGTGACCGGATTCAGACCCGGCCAGATTCCCATCTTCCTGTAAAAACCGAGTAACATAACGCATGTTTTGCCGGTCTTCCAATTCGTTCACCCCCCAGACATATTCCCTGTAAATGGCCCGTTCAGGTCCCCGACAGGATTTTTCAAATTCCAGTTCGGTCATGTGCCTGAGCCCTGCCCAGTCAGCATAGGCCTGACCGTCTAACCAGGAGAGGAAATTACAGGGCCGATTGGGTCGGTTGGAGCTGTATGTTCCGTTTTCGTATACGATGGCATTCCGGTAATCGGAAATGGGACGGTTATATTCTCGAATAGTTGTAAAATCCCGAGCTTTTTGCTGTTTTGGTGTCAGTGAATTGAGAAAATCACAATATTCCTGTTGCGAGAGCTCATATTTCATTTGGTAAAATGCCCGGGTGCCTTTTGGAAAATCCGCCTCTAAAATCCCTTCGGGAATCCCAGAAAAGGTATTGGTTCCGGGGATATTGGCGTCTATCCAGTACAGGTTGCCGTCTTCTTTCCCAATGTTAATAGGATCTTCGCTGGTAACCTTAAAAATTCCCCCGTAATTGTCGCGAACTCCAGATTTATAAGTAAACAGCGGATCATAAGGGGCGCCCCCAGCCCCGGGAGTGAGTACTTCCCCTCGTGCCCTTTCTCCTTTTAAAGTGCCCGCTTCAAAAGGCCCGGCACCGACATGAACCATTTCTAAGCCATATACTTTAAATTCCGCAGGCTGCACTTGCCAGTCGCCTTTAAGACTGAGACTAAGCGACCAATTATTATTCCCTTCACCATCTGCAGCCCGGTATACCATACAACCCACCCCATCAGGTGATATACGAATTTCTGGTTGATTTCCCTGATCTACGGTTGCAGCGCTCCCTGTCTGATCTAGAGTCGCGTGATGCCAGCGGCCTTCTGCATCCTTATATTTTGCAAACACCCAGGCGGCATCGTATAAATCCACTGAACGCCATGAGGCATCCCAGGAAAGGCTGAATCTTAGTTGAGCGGATGAAGTGTGGTGCTTTATTTCTGGTTGGCTAATGGTTAAATAGTTCTTCCCTGTTGTGAATTGATTCGCATAGGATACCCTAGCGGGATCTTCCAGGATAAGCGAAGTCATTTCCCGTTTTCTATCTAGCTCCCTGCAGTTGGAACTCAGGAAAAGGAGTACGAATAGAAAGGGAATTCGAAAATTCATTCACGCTTTTTTTTCACCAGGGTCCAGTGTAGCAGGAAAAGAAAACCCGGAGCAGCGGCCCCATCGATCCAGAAGTTAAAATCGATCTCGTTGCCAATCAGCCGGAAGGCCAGCAGCGAACCTATAGTGACCAGGCCCCCCAGCCAGGACTTCCACCAGCACAGGGCGAGACCGAGGAGTACCCCGATTGGGAAAAACAGGAACATCAGCCATTCGGTCTGGTTGGCAAAGGTCATATCTTCATCACCCACTAAATGGCCGATAAGCATAAAAAGCAGGAAGGCCAGTGCCAGCAGGTTCCAGATCCGGGCCAGCCAAAGCAGCCAGCGATACTTGTTTTTATCAGAGGTGGTCGCACTCATGTTTGAAGTATTCCTGATAAAAAGGTAGTGAATTTTAGCGAAGTAGCGCCGTCTTTCACTTGATTTTACTGGAGCTTTCTGGCTTTTAAGGCATAGACCATTGGGATCTTGTGCTGCAGTCTGCCTATGCGGTACCGATTAGGAGCAACTTCCTCAGTGCCTTTAAAACAATTGTAGGGGGAATAGTCGTATTCATTAAAAAAAGTGATATCCAAACCAGCCTTAAGCAGGCTTCCCAGCACTTCCCCTAAACTGTGGTTCCAGGCCACAAATTCCTGTTCCAGCGGGGCATCGGCGTCCGCATAAGTGCCCGATTCCGTTTCAACGATGGGTTGGGTATTGAAGTAGTCGTAGCCCACTTCGGTAAAGTCCTCATTAAACATCCATACCACCGGGTGGAATTCTACAAAAAGCAATTCCCCGCCCGGTTTTAAAAACCGACTGATCAGGGAGGCCCATTTGTCTAAATCCGGTAGCCAGCCTATGGTTCCATAGGTGGTGAAGACCAGGTCAAATTGTTCGTCGAGATGGTTGGGGAGGTCGTACAGGTCGCAGCATACGAATTGTGCGGGGATTCCTGTTTTTTTTGCCAGTGCCCGGGCTTCTTTTATGGCCTTATCCGAGAGGTCTACCCCGGTAACGTTAGCGCCCATACGCGCCAGAGAGAGGCTATCCAGTCCAAAGTGGCACTGAAGGTGCAGGATGGATTTTCCTTCCAATTCCCCCAACATTCCCGATTCAATTTCCTGTAAAGATGAATTCCCCTTAAGAAATCCCGGGACGTCGTAGAAATCGGACTGCAGGTGGGTGGCTACCTTGTTGTTCCAGACTTTGCGGTTTTTGTCGATATAGTCCTTTTCCGGATTCATACCGGGAAATTAAGGCTTTTTAGTTGGGATCACAATTGGTAAAGTTGGGTTTTGGTAGTACCCATTGAGGGGTGTTTATACTAAACTCAAAACAAGAGGTTACATTATCCACATTCCAGCCACTCAGATCCTGGTTGAATTGTGAATCAGTGAACATCCTATTCATACTAGTTACATTTTTTACATCCCAGGCACTGATATCCTGGTTGAATTCTGAATCCCAAAACATGTTCACCATACTAGTAACATTTCTGACATCCCAGCTACCTATAGGCTGATTGAATTGTGCCCCAGCAAACATATAGTCCATGGATTTTACATATTGGACATCCCAGGCACTGATGTCCTGGTTGAATGGGGAATAAGCAAACATCTGATCCATACTAGTAACATTACTCACATCCCAAGAGCTGACATCCTGATCGAATCGTGAACTAGTAAACATGCTTTCCATATTAGCAACTCTGCTTACATTCCAGGCACTGATATCCTGGTTAAAGGCAGAATCAAAAAACATCTGACGCATATTTCTAACATTACTTACATCCCAATCACCAATAGGTTGGTTGAATTGAGAAAAAATGAACATACTATCCATATCATAAACACTGTAAACATCCCAATCCCCAATAGGTTGGTTGAATGCTGATTCCCAAAACATTAATTGCATATCCGTAACACTGCTCACGTCCCAGGCACTAATATCCTGGTTGAACAGTGACTCTTCAAACATTGCATACATATTTTTTACACTACTCACATCCCAGGCACTGATATCACGGTTGAATTGAGAATAACTAAACATACCTTGCATATTAGTGACATTACTCACATCCCATGCACTGATATCTTCATTAAATGATGATCCATTGAATAAATATGACATATCGTCCACTAAACTCGTACACACTTTGGTAAGATCCGCACCCTGTGATATCATTTCAAAGAGCATTGTCTTATCTACTACGGTATAGGAAACACCATTGACTTTAAAGGTATCGCCCACCTTGGCAGCTGGGTCGCATTTAATGGTAATGCCATTGGTATCCAGGTAGATGGGTCCGTCAACAGGGTCTTTGGAACATGCCAGTAGCAGTAGGCAGAGTAAGAGTAAGACTTTTCTCCAGACAGACATAACAATTCGCTATTAGGACGCGCAGGAACATATAAAGTTATGCCCCTCCCTATGGATAACAAATGACTTTTATCATAGGCAAGGAGGGGCATGAAGTACCTTAGATCAAACCTTGCAGGAGTATGTAATCTCACGGGCTGGGGAAAAGCCTAAGGCTTATTCCAATACATGGATGTTCTTCGCCGCACAAATCTTTTTAAGTTCCTCCGGCCAGATGGATACGGTGACTTCTCCCAAATGGGCCGTACGCAACAGGTACATATAGGTACGTGCCTGCCCAATACCACCGCCAATACTCAATGGGATCTCATCATTCAGGATGGCCTGGTGGTAGGGGAGGTCCAGGAAGTCTAGCTGTCCGGAGAGTTCCAGTTGCGTCTTCATACTTTCCTTGGTTACCCGAACACCCATGGAGCTTAGCTCGTGCCGCCTTCCGGTTACCGGGTTGTATACCAAAATATCGCCGTTAAGGCCGTAGTATTGTTTCCCGTTCTTGGTTATGGTCGGGCTGATCCAATCGTCATAGTCGGCCGCACGCATTTCGTGGGGGTAGCCGTCTTCCAGCACGGCACCAATCCCAATGATAAAGACCGCCGGATATCTTTTAAGGAGTTCGGTCTCCCGTTCTTTTCGGGGCAGGTCCGGGAACATGTCGAGTATCTCCTCGGCGTGGATGAATTTCAATTCTTCGGGGAAATCGGGATAGTCCCCAGTGTTGAGTTCCGGGAATTTTTCCTGGGCCATACGGCCGGCATCCCGAAGCACGGCCCAGATCTTGCGGACCGTATCTTTCATGTATTCCAGGTTGCGATCTTCTTCCCTGATCCGCCTTTCCCAGTCCCACTGGTCCACATAGGAAGAATGGTCGTGGTCCAGGAAATAATCCTTGCGGATAGCCCGCATATCGGTATTGATCCCTTGTCCCACCTCGCATTCAAATTGGGCCAGGGCCATGCGTTTCCACTTGGTGGCCGCCTGCACCACCTGGGCTTCAATGCGTTTTTCCAACCCGAGTCCGGCCGGGAACTCCACTGGGGTACGCGACCCGTCCCGGTCCAGGTAATCATTCACCCCACTATCCTTACTTACAATCAGAGGTACCTGTACCATTTGCAGGTTCAGGGCTTCTGCCAGGCCTTTTTCGATAAAGGCCTTTACATCATACAGGGCTTCCATCCGTCTTAATGGGCTTTGCAGGGCTTTGTAGCCTTTCGGTAATGCTTCATTTACCGCTTCATAGGTGCTGATGCCAGGTCCGGCAAGGTCTGCTTTTTTACTTTTCATAGGTTTAGAATTTAGCGTGGATCGGAGGGGGTATTGCTGCCACAGGTTTCCCGGAAATCCAGCCTAAAAGTACAGCATTCGGACAGGAAAAAAGGTGATAAATCTCAGGTTCTGAATGGGTATTTTATTGGTGCCAAAAAGGGAAATTATCTCAGTTTTTGAGGCTTGCTCGCATACAATGTTCTGTGTTCTCAGACATAGTTAAAAACGAACTGTTTTTCCGGGAGGTCCTGGATGTGTGCTATTCGGGAATTTTCGATTTTGGCATTAAAATATTTAAAAAGCTTTTTGGAGTTCTTCTCGGATTTTTTGGGATCGGAAAATTCTTTTTGCAGGTATCGGGGCAGGGCAAACAGGGTCCTGGGGTATTCATAAATATTAAGGGTGCCATCGTCTTTCCATACCGCCCGAACCCAAAAAGGTTCATTGGTGGTGCTTTGGCTGATATAGGCCACTTCTGAGTCTAAATTTATGCCATGGCTGTGTTTGTGCAGGGCCGCCATAGAAGTTGGCAGCGCCACCCGGACTTTTATCTGTTGCGGCAAGACCTCATATTCCCGGTTGTCCGGAAAAAGGAAGGTGATGGGAGTTTTTCCCTGCAGGAGCCGGCCTAACCGGCCTGTAAAATTCATGAAGTAGCCTGTAGCCAGTATTTCCGCCAGGGACTTTTTATAGCTCAGCACATTGCCCCGATAGAATACAAGGGCAAAAATTCCGGAGAGCACCACACCAACCCCCAACTCCGCAAAACGGTTTTCAAGTACCGCCGCAGGGATCAAATCCTGTAAATATCCTTCATAGGAAGCAGCGGTGGGGACCACCGAGAAGATGAAATCCTTGAAGGAAAAGAATTTAAAATTCAAAGCCATCTGGAACCAGGCATCGGATTAATATAAAAGGACCTAAATAGGGCTTAGGTCCATTCAAGATAAGAAATATGTACGGAATTTCCAGAGGATCAGTTGATCTAACCAGATGCAGTCGGGAGACATTTTAATTTAGACGGTCATGGGGATTTCCATCAAAAGTACTTTACTGTCTTTTGCAGCTTTCAGGGTGATTTCATCTGTATTCCAAAGGCCAAAGCCATCCCGGGTTCCCAGTACTTGTCCAGCTACTTCTACTTCTCCATCAATTACAAATAGATATAAGCCGTTTCCGGATTTCTTAAGGGAATAGCTATCTGCTTTGCCGGCTTTAAAATTCCCCAGGTGAAACCAGGCATCCTGATAGATCCACACCCCTTCATCATCCGGATTGGGTGACAGCACCTGGGAAAAAGCATTTGGTTTTTCCAGCTCGCGTATGGCGACTTGATCGTACCGGGGTACCACATCCTTTTTATTGGGAAACACCCAGATCTGCAGGAATTTTACCGGCTTGTCCGGGTTCTTGTTGTACTCACTGTGATAGATCCCGGTCCCGGCACTCATTACCTGAACGTCACCTTCTTTTATCACGGTGGTATTCCCCATACTGTCCTTATGTTCCAGGTCGCCTTCCAGGGGGATGGAGATGATTTCCATATTCTCGTGCGGGTGGGTGCCAAAGCCCCGACCCTCTGAGACGATATCGTCATTAAGTACACGGAGCACTCCAAAATGCATACGTTCCGGGTGGTAGTAACTGGCAAAACTAAAGGTGTGATGGGAATCCAGCCAGCCGTGGTTGGCATGCCCCCGGGTTTCTGCTTTGTGTAATACGGTATTCATAGTAATAAATTATTGATTTATTGAAGCGGGTTTACCCCAGATCGATATCCAATTGCCTCCCTTCTTTCTTTGCTTGTTCGTCCATGGTTGTCCCAATGGCTATACCTATACCCATCCCGATGGGGATCCCTATGCCCAGGAAAGCCATATTGTCCTGTGCCGCGCCAAAGGCAACGCCAAGCGGCACCCCAAAAACAGCCATGCCCAGGCCCAGCCACAGGTTCCGGTAATAGTTTTTCGGAACGATCTTCACTTCCTTTAGCAGTGTATTGATAATGCCTTGTTGGGTTTTACGAAAGTTTTTGGAAAACTTTTGGTCTGAACTGGGAACCAGATTCAAGGCGTTGATCTTATCATTGATGTTTTTGGCAGTCCCATCTGGTATGTCCTTGCGCTGTAACTCAGCAATGAGCTTCTGAAATTTTCCATAACGCTTCTCGTGTTTAGGGGTGCGAAAATCACTTCTTTCGATGGGACTTACAATGCTCATGTTTACTGCGTTTTTAATTGGGGCAAAGATAGCAGATTTCATTAAGTAATTAGCGCATGTACCCTTGTTCGGCAGACATCCATGCCTTTATCTACAATGATAAAAATCATATTTCTCCCGGGGGATCTCCTGTACCTTTATGTCCGCTAAACTGGAACAAAATCAAAGACGATATTATGAAAAGAAGAATCCTGATTATGGGGGCTGCGGGCCGTGACTTCCACAATTTTAACACGGTTTATCGCGACAATCCCGATTACGATGTGGTGGCGTTTACCGCGGCTCAGATTCCCAATATATTAGATCGAAAATACCCGCC
>CAJHYA010000068.1_pt1 | contig 14447 bp, 13 predicted proteins | sample 9198611 | NCBI WGS metagenome assembly CAJHYA01 (sample SAMEA7708353, study PRJEB35096) | sediment metagenome | biome: marine neritic benthic zone biome [ENVO:01000025]; feature: sediment [ENVO:00002007]; material: shallow marine sediment [ENVO:03000034] sea grass bed [ENVO_01000059] ... | reverse complement strand
CTCATCGACTCACTGGTAGGCATTTGGACATATTGAATATTGATTGTCATACGTAAAAAGATTTAGATAGAAATTAAAAATACTTGCATTTAGGGTAGCATAAAATGACATTTATCAGGCATTCGGCACCTGAGATCTGAAAAGTTTTTAACGGTTGATGTTTACAGTCATTTTTAACCTAATGGCAGTACGTTCCTTAAAGATAAGATTTATTTAGTGATCTTTTAATTGTTTGATTAAAACCAGCAAAATTCCAAGAATTATAAGGTTTTTCACGATATATTGTCCCACGAGAGTAAGTCCAAATGGCGCCTGGGTAAATACAAGATTCGGAAAGAAAATAAAGGGGGTGAATGTTAGTAAGATATGCAGTAAAGCGACATACAGGGTAACTTTTCTGAACACATTAACCATGAGGAACAAACCCACTGATACTTCCCAAAAGGCCAGCAGGATTAAGGCTGCACGATCTGAAAATACCTCGAATGTCAGGGCGTGAATCGTTTCTGTGGCCAAACCTTCTGCCGGACTCACGCCCGGAAAGAATTTCAGGGTACCAAACCAAAGATAAACCAGCCCGATAGCTATGCTGATGATTCTCCGGTCGCTTAAAATTTCTTTGCGTAGTAATGCTTTCACCTTCATATAATAAGTTTAAAATGCCGCTAATCTAAAGTTATTGACTCTGCAAAAAGATGACAATTGTCATGGAAAGGAGATTAATATCCTTTTTTTGATCGAAATTCTAAGAATCCTAAACGTTGATGTTAAGACCTGTAGCCAATGAACAGCTCCTATTATGACCATAATCATTTTGGATTGCAATTATTGGCAATAGTTTTGCCTATACTCCGGAGAAGCTTAACTTGTACGGAATTTCCGGTTAAACATCCTGTCCTATGAAGAAGGAAAACCCCAAATTAGGGACGCTGATCCTTGACAACTCCCCCACCCAGAGAGCGCTACTTACCCAACTGGTTAAACAGCAACCGGAATTGGAACTGCTGGGTGCTTACGGAGATGTTACAACAGCCCATAAAAGGCTAAGCGAAGTTCAGGCAGATCTGGTTATCCTTGAGATTGAAATGCCAATGATTAGTGGTTTTAACTTTATTGATACCCTGGATGAGCATACCCAGACCATTTTTGTCACGGCCTCTCCTCAATATGCCCTCAAGGCCTTTGATCACGGAGTGACGGATTATCTTATAAAACCACCATCATCCAAAAGGTTCAGGCAAGCCATAGAAAAAGCGTTAAGAAAACAATTAGGGGCTTATAAATCCCGTAAAGAGGATTTGCTGGTTATCCGATGTGACCTGCAGCAACGCGAAGTTAATGTTGCAGATATCCTGTGGGTGGAAGCCATGGGTGATTATGTAAAACTAATTACCCCTACGGAAAGGGTCGTGGTGCTTTCAACCATGAAGGCCATGACCTCAAAACTGCCTAAGGAGCGCTTTCTTAGGATTCACAGGTCTTATATCGTAAATTTAGGAATGGTTGATAAATTCAATAGTACGAGTGTGGATATCGCTGGTAAAACCTTACCTATGAGCCGCAGCAAGAAACCCGTGTTGGAGCAAATGCTGCGTCCTTTGTCCAAGGACTCAAAAATTGAATAAATCTGTTAATTACCTATATAATGCATACCGTTTTCAGCTATTGCAGAACATTCCTGCTGTTATTCCCTATAACTTTTTTCCTGTCCTGCGGAACCGATTCCGATAAAATCTATCCGACCCGCAGTCAGCTTACCGAATCCGTGTATGCCTCGGCAACAGTACAACCAGATAGCCTCTATCAGGTGTATGCTGCCGTGGGGGGTATATTGGAAAGCAATCTGGTCGAGGAAGGAGATAGGGTTCGCAAGGGAGATCCCGTAGCTCAAATCGTAAATAATACGCCAAAGCTCAACATGGAAAATGCCAGGCTCAACCTTAAACTGGCCCGGGACAATTACAGTGGGAATAATGCGGTGCTGTCTGGTATGCTGGATGAGATTGAAGCAGCAAAGCTGAGAACGAAAAACGATTCAGCCAACTACTACCGACAAAAAAAATTATGGGACCAGAATATTGGGTCTGAGGTTGAATATGAAAACCGTAAGCTGGCTTATGAACTATCTTCCAGCAATTTGCAGGTGCTTACAGGTAATTATGAGCGGATGAAAAATGAACTTAAGACCAAACTAATACAGGCAGAAAACAACTACAAGACCGCCCTGATTGCCACGGAAGATTTCACGGTAACCAGCAAGATCAATGGCACGGTGTATGACCTGTATAAAAATCAGGGTGAAATTATCAGTAGTCTGGAACCTGTTGCTGCAATTGGAAGCTCCGATCAATTCGTGATTGAACTCCTTGTAGACGAGGTGGACATTGTGAAACTGGGGCTGGCACAAAAAGTCCTGATTACCCTGGATGCCTATCAATCCAAAGTATTCGAGGCCAAAATCAATAAAATATATCCACGAAAGGATCAGCGATCACAGACATTCAAGATCGAGGCCATATTCGAAAACCCGCCTGAAGTACTCTATCCAGGACTGGCCGGGGAAGGCAACATCATTATTTCGGAAAAAGAAGAAGTACTCACAATACCCAAAGACTATCTTATCAATGGAAATAAAGTCAAAACCGAAGATGGAATTGTGGAAATTGTAGTAGGTATCCAAAACCTGGAGCGCGTGGAAGTGGTCTCCGGGCTGGATGAAGAAACCTACGTCATAAGACCCGGGGAATGACCAACTGGAAAGTTATACTGAACATTGCCAAGACTCATTTACTTACAAAAATGAAGTCTACGGTAACCGCCTCCCTGGGGGTCACCTTCGGGATAGGGGCCTATATAACCCTGGTCAGTTTTATGACCGGCCTGAATAAAATGCTCGATGATCTTATCCTCAACCAGACCCCGCATATCCATTTATACAATGAGATTGAGCCCTCTACAGAACAACCCGTTGCCCTTTATGAGGAATTTGAAGGTGCTGTAAATGTGGTGCGTTCCATCAAACCTAAACAGAGCCAGCTCAAGATCCATAATGCGCTTCCCATCCTTAATTTTCTTCGAAATGATCCCAATGTCAGGGGGGCTACTCCTCAGTTACGTGCCCAGATTTTCTACATCTCCGGTTCCATTGAGCTGGGAGGAAATCTGACGGGAATTGACATCATGGAAGAAGTACGCCTCTCTAATTTCCGGGACTATATCGTATCCGGAAGCCCGGAGGCACTTAAGAATACTGAGAACAGTATTTTATTGGGATCCGGCCTTGCTGAAACCATGTCTCTTTCTATTGGAGACCGGGTACAAATCAGCACGGTAAAAGGAGATATTTTTCCACTAAAGATCGTGGGAATCTACCAAAGCGGTATCGCCGATATAGACAATATCCAGAGTTACGCCAACCTCAAAACCGTTCAGCGTATTCAGGGAGAAGCTGAAAACTATATTACGGATATCAATATAAAACTTCATGACCTCCAACAGGCCGCAGTTATGGCCAAAAGCCTGGAAAGGCAATTCAATATCAAAGCTACCGATGTTAATGAGGCCAATGCTCAATTTGAAACCGGATCCAACATCAGGAATACCATTACCTATGCGGTTTCCATTACCCTGCTGATCGTGGCCGGATTCGGCATTTATAATATTCTCAATATGCTTATCTACGAAAAGATGAAGGATATTGCCATACTAAAAGCTACCGGATTTTCAGGGAAAGATGTGCAGCTTATCTTTATGAGTCAGGCTCTGATTATTGGGGTTGTAGGTGGAATTTTAGGACTTATTATTGGTTTTATCTTCTCCCGGTTGATCGATCAGGTTCCCTTTGAAACGGAAGCGTTGCCAACAATAACTACCTTTCCAGTGAACTACAATGCGGGTTACTATGTCATAGGAATTACATTTGCCCTTATCTCCACTTTCATTGCGGGCTACCTGCCTTCTAACCGGGCCAGGAAAATAGACCCTGTAAAAATCATCAGAGGAACCTAAACCCCTACCCTATGAAGAAAGTATTGGAAGCCGTTAATATCAACAAACACTTTTGGAAACCCGTTGATTTCCATGTATTGAAAGACATCAGTTTTGAGGTAAAGAAGGGGGAATTTGCAACGATTATGGGTAAATCGGGTTCAGGGAAATCTACTTTGCTTTATATACTCTCCACTATGGATACGGACTATGAGGGGCAACTATTTCTAAATGAAGAATTGGTTACCGGTAAACCTCATCAGGAATTATCCCGATTGCGCAACCGGCATATTGGCTTTGTTTTCCAGTTTCATTACTTGCTGTCGGAGTTCAGTGTCCTCGAAAATGTAATGCTCCCGGCCAGAAAACTGGCCGCCAAGTCGGATTTGGAAATTGAACACGAGGCTATGGAAAAATTGAAAATGCTCAACATAGCCAATCTCGCAAAGAAAAGGGCTTCACGTATTTCCGGGGGAGAAAAACAGCGGGTAGCAATTGCCAGGGCTTTGATCAATAACCCGTCTATTTTAATGGGGGATGAGCCCACAGGGAACCTGGACAGTTTTAATGCCGAGAATGTCTTCCAGATTTTCAAGCAGTTAAAAGAAGAACAGGGGCTTTCCCTGCTGGTTGTAACACACGATTACGATTTTGCCAAACGCACAGATCGCATAATTGAAATGGAGGATGGCAGGATCCTTCAGGAGCCCCTAAAAACTTCGACCGTTAAAACTCAGTAAAGGAATATTGCTTCGGGATTCCATTGCCTTTACCCGGTCCTTATGGAAGAGTTTGTCAAAAAATGTCCTGCCGTTTTCCCGCTCTAACATGGCCAGCAGGTCAGCTTTTACGTCCTGGGTGTAGATACTCAGGCCATCCTGGATATTATCTGCAAATATCATATGGAATCCAATGTTTGCATATGCTACCTCCTGATCTAGCAATTCCCTGAACCATTCCATTTGTTCCATTCCTGCATATTCCTCCCGGGTTGGGACGTGCACCACCCGGATCTCGGCCTTGTAAGGTGCTGCCAGTAACACCAGTTGTTTTATGGCTTTAATGTCACGTTCTTCAAAATCAGTGGCGTAGACCATAGTCTTCAGCTTACGATAGCGGTAGGCGTTGGGAACCATCAGTACAGGGCAGGGACTCTCCCCGAGAATGGCGCTGGCAATATTTCCGGAAAAGTATCCCCTCAATGTATGTTCATCCTTCATGCCCAAAATCAGCAAATCTGCCTTCAGTTTCCGGGTCCGTTTTAAGATGCCTTCTGAAATGGAAGGACTCTGAACTACATCTAGTGAAATATGAGGCCCCATACGGTCTTTCAGGTATCTCGAACAATAGTTGTGCAAGACCATCATATGTTCTTCAGCAGCCATTTTCTTTAATTGTGTGGGAGTACGTATTGTTGATACGGCAATTGGCGGCAAGTCGAAGACGGATGTTACAATTAAATTGGCTTTAAGGGCTTCACTTAGGTAATAGGCATAGCGCAAAGCAGGGGTCGCATGACGGGTACAATCCGTTGCATAGATGATGGTCTTCATAAGCACGTCAATTACAGATGAAAACTAACGGATTAGAAGTTGTTATAAAATGATATTTATCATCAACTGCTTACAGGCATTATCTGAGGCATTAATCAGCTTCAGAGCGGAACCAGTATGTACCGCGTATGAGAAACTGACTTTCCAATATCTCGTGATCAGGAGACATAATTTGAGAATATCCGTTTCGGGAAATACCAAGGTCAAGGGTTGTCTTTTTGAAATGATATTCGTCCTCGTTTTCTGCCACTAAAACCAAAGCAAATGCACCCTTCCCTTCACGGATTATAGCTTCATCCGGCAACGCCACCACCTCCTGGTCAGCCACTTCAATTACTGCCTGTACATACATGCCTATGGCAAATTTTTCTGCCAGGTCGTCCGGTATATGCCCGTGCACTCTTAATGTACGAGTCTCCTTCTCAATAAGGTTTCCCACCTTGTAGACCTCACCGTTGAATACCTGTTCGGGATTTTCCGGAAGATAAAAACGTATGGGCTGTCCTATTTTGATTTTAATAGCATCCCTTTCAAAAATGCCCAGCTCCAAATGCAGGTGATCCATATTAATAATTTCCAGTAAGGCTTGATTGGGTGGTGTGTACATCCCAAGGCTCACCTTTACCTCGGTTACGCTTCCGCTTATAGGAGCCGTAAGGTTAAGATTTGGACGTATTCCCTCTGCCATAAGCTTGTCTGTGTTCACCCTGAGTAATCCTAACTGGGCTTTCAGGCTGGAAACTTTTGCGTCATTTTTGCGATACTCGCTCTCTGCTTTCATAAAATTTTTGCGAGAACTTACCTGTTCAGCAAAGAGGGTTTTTTGTCGTTCGTATTCCGTCTTCAGGTATTCCTGCTGTGCCGAGGCTTCCAGGAATGCCTGCTGGAGTGCTACAAAATCGGGGTTTTCCAAAACGATTACCCGCTGCCCTTTTTTTACTCGGTCTCCCACGATCAAAGGGGCTTGCTTGATAAACCCGGGCATAGGAGCACTGATTACCGCACGATTTTCAGGGGGTACATCAATATATCCCTGCGTATTTACCTCGTCCCGGACCCTAATGGTGTCCGCCAATCCAAGGGCCATTCCACTGGACTTGAACTGGTCTGCACCAATACGAATAATATCTTCCGCTAGGTCAATTGAGGAATCAGCAGCTTTAGTTGCATCTGTACGTCCCTGTTCCTTGCAGTTAGCAAGAAGTATAAGACCAAGAAACAAAGTGCCAAATCTTTTTACCAATATCATGAGTTCGTTATTTAAGGGTTAGGTATTTCATTGCGATTACGGTTTGATTGTAACGGTTTAAATGATCAAGGTAGGACAACCGTAATTCACTGACTTGTTCAAGGCTCTGTATATACTGGAAGAAGTTAATCTCCCCATTCTTATAACTCAAAACCGCTGTCTTTTGAATCTCACTGGCCAGTAATTGGCCCTCCTGTTCGTAATAATCCAGCGCGAGGAGATTTTTTCGAAGTTCGTGTCGTAACTGCTGATAGGAAGACTCCAAACGGATCCTGTAGTCCCTGACCTTTGAAAGGCTTGCCTCTTCCGCTAATTCTGAGGCTTTTATTCGGGAAGCTTTGGCCGGGAATAACAAGGGTATCTTAAATCCCAGTTGATAGCCATAGAGTTGTTGATCAAGGGACGAATTAGATCCCTGGAAATAGTTGAATGAGATATCAGGCAGGAGGGATTGTTTTTCATATCTGGATTTATAGGCAAAATATCGACTTTGGCTCTCCATCTGCTTCAGTCCGGGATGATCCACTAATTCCCCTAGGGGTGGTTCTAGTTTTACAGGGGGTTCCACTACTACAGCAATAGGCCCTTCCACCTGTACAATTTGAATCAGATCATCCAGTAAAACCTTTTCTTCTTCCTGAAGGGTCTCCAGGGATGTTGCCACCTCTTTTTGCTTGGCTTGTGCCGTAATCTTTTCAAGGTAATTGGTCTCTCCAAGTTCAAACCTTCTGCTGGCAGCTCTCGCAAAGGCTGTGAATAGCGAATCCAGTGACCTGTAAATTTCGATTTTGGCATATAAGGATTGTAGCCTGTAATAAGAAGCCTCCAGGGCTCCCCCAAGTTGACGCTTTTCGAGGTCGACCTTGTTTTCTGCCGTATCAAAAACAGTTTTCCGCATCTGGCGGTCGGTAAAATACAACAAGGGAAACCTGAAATCCTGTTTCACCCCATATACCTCCAGCGGTTTCCCGTTAATAGAAAAGTTATTCTGGTCATAACTGTAATAGAGTTCCGTTTTGTCAAAATCAAAAGCGGCACCCAGGAGCGATTTTTCCTCGTCCCGTGACAAAGAGGCAGCTCTTAATTGAGCATTGTTGTCAAGGGTCAGTTGCCGGAGTTCCTCCAGCCCCATGGGCTTCGATTGAGCTATAGAAGTCTGTGTTGGGAGAAACAGCCCCAAAAGTATGAAGGGCAAGGCATTCTTAGCCAGGTTTTTAGTGCTGCCAGAGCCTCTTTTGGCTATAAGGGAATACAATACGGGCAGGACCACAAGGGTGAGCAAAGTAGCCGTTATCAATCCGCCAATCACAACCGTAGCCAGGGGTCGCTGTACCTCTGCACCCACATTGGTGGAAATAGCCATAGGTAAAAAGCCCAGGGCAGCAGCAGAGGCTGTGAGTAAAACCGCTCTGAGTCTGTGGCGTGTGCCCGTGAGCACGAGTTCATCAAGGTTCATATTTCCTTCTTTTTTCAATTCTTTAAAATGCTCTATCAATACGATCCCATTTAGCACGGCAATCCCAAACAGAGCGATAAATCCAATCCCCGCAGATATGCTAAAGGGCATATCCCGCAGCCATAAGAGGAGTACCCCTCCTACTGCAGCAAGTGGAATGGCAGAATATACCAGTAAGGCATCCCGAACCGATCCAAATGCGAAAAACAGCAAGAAAAATATGAGCAGTAGTGAAATAGGTACGGCTACAAGCAATCGACTCCGGGCTTTTTGCAGGTTTTCGAATTGTCCGCCGTAAGAGATAGAATACCCTGCCGGCAGGCTTACCTGGTCTTCTATTCGGCTTTGTATGTCATCCACAACAGATTGCAGATCCCGATTTCGGACATTTATCCCAACCACAATGCGCCTCCTGGTATCGTCCCTTGCAATTTTAGCCGCTCCGCTGGTATAGGAGATCGTTGACAGTTCTCCAAGCGGAACTTTCTGGCCTCCCGGGCTGTCTATATACAGGTTTTGCAACAGGTCCAGATTAGTACGGTGCCTTTTGTTGAATCGCAGGGTGAGGTCAAATCTTTTCTCACCCTCGTAAACCGTTCCCAGCTTGGCACCTGCAAATCCCATTTCAATAATGCGGTTTAACTCATTTATTTTAAGTCCGTACTGAGCCATTTTTGCCCGGTTGTATCGAACGTTCATCTGAGGAAGACCCACAATTTTCTCAACTGTTATATCCGCAGCTCCCTCGACATTCAAAATCAAGGACTTTATCTCATTGGCCTTCTCGCTCAGCACTTCCAGGTCCTCTCCAAATACTTTAACAGCGATGTCTGCCCTGACCCCGGTAATCAGTTCATTGAATCGCATTTCAATAGGTTGTGTAAACTCCACCTCCATTCCGGGGATAATTGCCAGGGCCTGCTTAAATCGCTCTGCAAGGGCATCTTTTGATCGGGCCGACACCCACTCACTTTTGGGTTTCAGTGTAATTATAACATCACTTTCCTCCATAGACATCGGGTCTGTTGGGACTTCCGCCGCACCAATTCGGGTTACTACCTGATCTACTTCAGGAAATTGATCCAGCAGGATTTGCTCGATCTCTGTGGTAATTTCAATGGTTTTACTTAAAGATGTACCAGTAGGCAAAACAGGTTGAATTACAAAATCACCCTCATCAAGCGTAGGTACAAATTCAGCTCCGAGTGTACTGAACAGATATACCGTTAGCAGTAGGAAGGATGATGCTATCCCGATAACCCATTTCTTTTTCTGAAGTGCCCAGCGAATGGTGGGTACATATGCGCTTTCCAGGAATCCCATAATTCGGGCGGTAATCCTGATGCGTTGTGTCTCTCTGGGCCTTAGCAAAAGCGAGGAAACAACGGGCACATAGGTAAGGCAGAGGATCATTGCCCCGATAAGTGCAAAACTAAATGTCAGGGCCATTGGGCGGAACATTTTGCCTTCTACCCCACTCAGGGAAAGTACGGGAATAAAGACTATGAGAATGATCAACTGACCAAATATGGCCGAATTCATCATCTTTGAAGAGGCTTTCAGGGTAACTTCATCCTTAATTGCCGCACTTACCGGAATCTTTTGTTCACTGCCCATGCGGGCAAACTGGAAAGCTGTGAATTCAACAATGATCACTGCTCCATCAATGATGATTCCGAAATCGATGGCTCCCAGACTCATAAGGTTCGCATCCACACCAAAGGCATACATCAGGGATATTGCAAAAAGCAGACTTAATGGGATAATCGATGCGACTACCAGTCCGGACCTGAAATTCCCAAGTAACAGCACCACCACAAATACTACAATCAGGCAACCCAGAACCAGGTTTTCGATTACGGTGGTCGTGGTCTTCCCGATAAGCTCACTTCGTTCAAGAAAATCATTGATATACACCCCTTCGGGCAGGGTCCCGGAAATTGCTTCCACTCGTTCCTTTACGGCATCAATAACTTCTTTGGAATTGGCATTTTTCAGCATCATTACCTGCCCGAGCACTTTTTCTCCCTGGGCATTCCCTGTAATGGCCCCAAAACGTGTGGCGCTGCCAAATCCCACTTCAGCCAGGTCTTTGATCAGTACAGCTTTGCCATTCCTGTTAGCCACAACAGTCTGTTCAATATCCGAAAGGGAAGACATCAGCCCCTCGCCCCTTATGAAAAAGGCCTGATTGAGCTTTTCAATATACCCCCCTCCTGCAACACTGTTATTGTTCTCTAGTGCACTAAAAACCTCCGTAATACTAATTTCAAGTGCTTGTAATTGTTGCGGGTCAATAGCAATTTCATATTGCTTTAATTCTCCCCCCCAGGTATTGACCTCCACCACACCGGGTATACCGGATAATTGCCGTTTTACAATCCAATCCTGAATAGTTCTCAGGTCCATAGCCGTATAGCGCGATTCATATCCGGGCCGTGTATCGAGGATGTACTGATAAATTTCCCCAAGGCCTGTAGAAATCGGGCCCATTTCAGGACTGCCAAAGCCTTCCGGAATTTTTTCACTGGCTGATTCTATCTTTTCGGCAATTAACTGCCTGGGCAGGTAGGTGCCCATGGCGTCATCAAAGACTATGGTAACCACAGAGAGGCCGAATTTTGAGATCGATCTTATTTCCTGAACCCCAGGTAAATTGGCCATTTCCAGTTCCACGGGATAGGTAACAAACTGTTCCATATCCTGGGTAGACAGGTTACGGGATGTTGTAATTACCTGCACCTGATTATTGGTAATGTCCGGGACAGCACCTATGGAAATTTGGGTCAGGGCATAGCCGCCAAATAGTGTGGCTATGCCAATTATAATAAGTACAAGCAGCTTATTGCGCAGACTGAATCGAATAATTTTTGTCAACATAATCCAGGGATATGCAGTGAAACTTAACCTGTGGTGTCCAGGCTTTTTTCTGATAATTCGGATTATGCTGTTCTGGGAGGCTGGAAAATATCAAATTTGGATATGAAGGCGTAATTTTCCAGATAACGGAAATTCAAAACGGTATCGGTCACGACCAATGTTTTAAGGGGTGTAAAATTATTGGAAAAACAAGCCAGATCGGCCATGAGGGGAACACAGGACTGGTGCTGGAACGGAAGTTCTTCATGCGGCGATTTTTCTTCCTGATGTTCATTTTCATGTTCCGCCTGTAGATCTCCATAATGCTTGGACAAAAACAGCAAAAAATTGTCCCCGTAATTTTCCGAATGAAACCGTGCATGTTCAACCAGTGAATCAATCCGGGCAATGTCCTCCATATCCCAGAAGGAACTTTGTAAAAGCACCAAAAACGCAAGCAATATGGAAGGAATACGTACCATCAGCAACCCTAAGGTATTAAAAATATCAGCTTTTAATGTAACCCGATTTACACAGGAAATGATTACAGCTGCAATCACAGTTCGAATTGAATTCAAATCTACAGCGTCATCCTGTCAAAATTCATGATATAAATCAGCTCCCTGGGGTACAAAAAATCTGAAATTACTTCCCTATATTTGTCGCGCTTATCCAGCTGCCCAGGTGCTGGAACTGGTAGACAGGCATGGTTGAGGGCCATGTGTCCGTTAGGGCGTGTGGGTTCGACTCCCATCCTGGGCACAAAACCCCTGAGTGTATTCATTTAGGGGTTTTTTATATCTTGTTTTTCGTAACAACACAAGGCATTGAAACAAATTGTTGTCATTGGTGGGGGGATTGTTGGTTTGAGCTCGGCTTATTATTTGCAAAAAGATGGGCATCAGGTAACAATCATTGACAAATCGGATCTTTCCGGTGGGGCATCTTACGTTAATGCCGGATACCTCACCCCCAGCCATATTATTCCGCTGGCGTCGCCTGGAATGATGGCAAAAGGCATCAAATGGATGTTCAACAGCAGCAGTCCATTTTACATGAAGCCGCGCCTTGATCCCGACTTCTTCAGGTGGGCCTGGTATTTCCATAAATCCTCAACCAAAGCCCATGTGGAGAAAGCCATCCCCCTGATTAAAGATCTCAACCTGCTTAGTAAAGAACTGTATACCGACTGGCACCAGTCTGGAGAAATGGGGGATTTCCAATTGGAAAAAAAAGGGCTGTTGATGCTCTACAAAACCCGTAAAGAAGGGGAACACGAGAAAGAAATTGCCCAAAGGGCAGCAAGTCTGGGCCTTGAGGTCAAAGAATTGACTGCCAGTGCATTAAGTAAATTACAACCCAACCTCAGCACCGAAATCCAGGGAGCTGTACATTACGAATGTGATGCCCATACTTCACCCCATGAAATCATGCGAAAATTAAAGCATTATCTCCAGAAGAAAGGCGTAGTATTCAAAACCGGGGAGGAAGTGACAGATTTCAATTACGAGTCTGGTATTGTTAAGCAGGTATACACCCAAATCGACAGCTATGCTGCGGATGAAGTGGTTCTGGCATCTGGTTCCTGGTCACAGGGCCTGGCTAAAAAACTTGGACTGCGACTGGCCATACAGCCCGGCAAAGGCTATCGCATTGACGTACCCAGGGAAACGCCGGTAACACTACCTGCTATCCTCATGGAAGCCAAGGTAGCAGTGACCCCCATGAAAGGATTTACCCGTTTCGCGGGAACTATGGAGCTGTCTGGTATTAATCACAAGATCAGGAAAGAGCGTGTCCGCGCTATTGCCAGGGCTGCAGAAACGTATTATAACGACTTACATATAAGTAAAGCAGAAAAGGCCGACGCGCAATGCGGATTACGGCCTGTATCACCCGATGGGCTCCCCTACATTGGTCGTACTTCCAAATTCAATAATCTGGCTATTGCCACGGGCCATGCCATGATGGGATGGAGTCTTGGGCCTGCAACCGGGAAATTGGTAGCCGAACTGATAGCAGAAAAAAAACCATCCATGGAACTGAATGGTTTTGATCCTGACCGCCGTTTTTAACTATAATCTTCTGACGCGAACATTGCGAAACCATACGCCGGCACCATGGTCCTGCAGCCCGATATACCCGGTATTCGTTTTTCCATAATCCGGATAGTCGTCCCATTTTCCACTGTTTCGGCGTTCTTGCCAGTCGTCTGAATATTTATCGAATTCAAGGATTTTATCCCCATTCAGCCAGTGCTCCACCTTACCGTCTTTAAATTTGATACTGCTGGAATTCCACTCCCCTACGGCTTTAAGTTTTTTATCCGCACGGGCATTATGCATGGCATAATTGGCCCCCGTTTTTTGCCAGTCCTCCAGTGGATCCGGGAAGCCTACATCATCTAATATCTGATACTCAGGTCCGGTCTGATAGGGGGAATGATACTCCGGTGATTCCACAACATGGTAAAATACCCCGCTATTTCCTGCCGGACTGATCTTCCATTCGAGCTGGAGTTCGAAATCATCAAATTGTTCCCTGGTAATAATATCGCCTCCCATGTCTCCGGCTTTTCCGTAACATTCGATAACTCCCTCCTTAATGGCCCAATTATCCGGAAGTTGCTCCTGGTTATATCCTCTCCAGGCTTCAGTATCCATCAGGGAGATCCAGGAGGAAGTATCTGCAACCTCCGTTTCGGCAGGAGGTTCTTTTTTTTCCTTGCAAGCGGTAATCAATATTAGCATTACGAGTAGTACTTTTTTATATGGCATAGCTTAGATATTTAAAACTTTCATTTTTTAGAGGATATCATTTGATAGCCTGGTGGTAGCAATAACTATGATTCCTGGCCGCAGCATTTGCTGTTAGCCATACCAGGCTTGAAATTGATTTTTGACCAGGCATGTCCGGCATTTTGCTATGACTAAATATATTCATTTTGCTCAACAACACGGGAGTAGAAATTAGGAAATGACAAAAAAGAAGCTGCGGGGCAATAAAACCTTTTAAAATTTAACGTATTTATTAGAAAAATCCTTTAAAAAGTGATAACTTTGTTTAACAATTCAATCAATAACGATGAACAACGTTAAGAAATTTTTTAGCATACGGGATCTGGAAAACCTGTCGGGAATAAAGGCCCATACGATACGGATCTGGGAGAAGCGGTATGACCTCCTGTCTCCGGAACGTACCAGTACCAATATCCGGACCTACAGTCTTGCCAGCCTGCAAAAACTTCTCAACGTTACGCTTTTATACAACAATGGCTATAAGATATCCAAGATTGCCAAGATCCCTGAAGAGGAGATTCCACAGGTTGTTAGGGAACTTGTTG